>Ga0207933_1001051_pt1 | contig 22905 bp, 30 predicted proteins | sample NGESurdeep092012_4_FD_184488 | JGI IMG/M metagenome (GOLD analysis project Ga0207933, IMG submission 184488) | Arctic peat soil microbial communities from Barrow, Alaska - NGEE Surface sample F53-3 deep-092012 (SPAdes) | ecosystem: Environmental > Terrestrial > Soil > Wetlands > Peat ...
TGAGGCTTACTAAGCTGAATCCCGTCAAACATTAGGTCCTTGCCGGCATTGGCTGACTGGCCGGCTGTGTGGTCCGGTAAAAATTCTTTAAAGGCGGCTCTCATATCTTCTCCGATTTGGCTAATGGCCGGCAATTTGTCGAAAGTCGTATTAGTTAAATAGTGGAAATCGATGCCGGCTAGTAGTTCAGTATTTGTTAGTCCTTCCCGGAATCGCTTCGTCTGGGAAATACGTGCTAGATCACTTACAAATGCACCAAATAAAAAATCAGGTGACGCTGCTGGGTCATATTGTCTGGCGACTTCGTGGTGACTAATATAATTCATCGCAGTACATTTTAAAAAACTCCAATTAAGCTAACCTTATATCGATGACACCGACCTAAATATTTGCATCAAGTCGTATGCCGCTAACCAGATTCATACTGTATATTTGCTCTTAAGACTGAGCTTGCAAGAGGGAAAACCGGTTGCCTTCGGTATCCATTGCTGATATCCAAAGACCAACGCCTGGGATCATTTGCGGCTCTAGAGTATGTTCTCCTTTTTCGTTCATCGTGCCTAAGATTTTTCCACCGGCATTTTCAACGGCTTTCATAGAAGCCCGAACGTCATCTACTGAAACAACTACCGAGGGTGCTTGGCTTAGGGGATCATCAGTTTTTTGATAAAACCCTCCATTAATTGCTCCTTTTGTTTGAATCATCCCGTTTTCGTCGGTTTCGGCAGTATGAACGACGACATAGTTACCCATGTCGGCTCCCATCTGCTGGGTTTTCCAGTCAAAAACCGTCTCATAGAACTTGACCATTCGTTCCCGGTCGTTGTACCCCATCTCGAAATGCACAACTGGATTCATATCACTCATAACAATCCTCCTCTATTAAGGTTCCTATACATACCTATAATACGCCACAACTATATGAATTATTACAACCGGCCGCGACTGTCCTTAAATTATTTAGAATTTTCTGTGTTGCTAGAACCTTGCTAAGAATAATAAATAAAGGACGGTTCAATAATAAGATACGCTAGATTTGACCCAAGCACTCTTTTATTGTATAGTATTCACTACCGTGGCAAACATTGACCAACAACTATCACCTCCAGGTGCAGATATGTCTAGTATTTCTATCTATAGACCAGTTCTAAATCTATCAGAGGCTGACACATCACATTTAAGCGAAACGCTGGAGGCATACGGCTTAACCAAAAATCTGGTAAGAGTAACCCTAAGCCCAAACTCAAAAGCTGAAATCGTGGGCCCTGGTGAGCTGCGACGTTTACATGAACATTTAGGAATTATTTCAAGCTTGGATGTTACCGAAGAACTAGTTCAATACCTTGAGTCGGCAGTACCAGATACTTATGACGATGAATTAATAATTCCAACAAAACCAGCAAGAGAATACGTACGGGTGAGCAAGAAAAACTATTTAATCTTTGCCATTGGCACCGAAAATCCTGAAATCGAAGAGGAAAGACGATTAACTAAACAAGCAATAAATGACTTCTACGGGATAGGTAGAGATACCCTAGTAACTCAAGACGAGGCTTGGCAAGAGTTGGATTACCGAACTTCGATACACATGGCAATTATTAACGATAATTTAGTCCATGCTGAAAAAGTTAATAGGATCAGGCAGGTGTTGGCTGGAATAGTGGAATACCTGCCCAGTACTATTACTTTAGGTCCTGCTAGCATTGACGATGTTTAGCAAACTTAAGTCCCCCCAAAAAACAGCTTTAACTTCATCCAAAGTAGTCAGCCGTGACGTTAGGGATTTGCTACTTTCTTCCACCACACTACGTGTTTACTAATATAATTATCGAAAGCCCATTTTGGTGGCGTTGCTAATATCTCAAGACCATATAAAGAGAAAAATACCACGGCATAAATAATCGCGCTTCCGATATCTGTAGATGCGCTAGTATATGGGCCGCCAAAACCTTCGGCTACCCCCCAGATCATTAGAGTAAAAACGATTGCGAATAGATAGGTCATCCTGCGAGCAAAACCGAAAATTAAGGCAATCGCAATCAGACTTTCAGCTATTGCAACTAGTACGGCGAAAAGATGTGGGTTATGCCCTAAAAAACTATTCCAAAAGTTAAACCAAGAAGATAACCAACTTGGTTGACCTTGAGCCGCACTATTAATTTGACTAAGAAACCCGTCCCTAAAAGAAGGTAACCACTTAAATGTCGCATCAATTAACCAGATAATCCCAAACGTAATTCTAAATATGGCAACGTGTTTAGCGAGCGACGAAGTTTTTACTGACATAGCATAAGCATAGTGCGTATATATTACGCCGTCAATAAAGTCCGGGCACTGAACAATACGGCCAGCTAAGAAGGCCTAGAACCTAGAGCACGGCTCCTCAACTATTTGAGACATTTAATAGCCCTCCTATTAAATTTGATTTATTTCTGTTCTAGTATCGAAACATCTGATGATATGATTGCCCGGGCAGCTACTTGAGCTTTCTCGAGCGTATCAAAGAAGTGAATACGCCCCGAAAAAAAGAACTTATTAAGCATCCCGATCGTTTTCGTCGCCTGTTCGCCGCCGCCTACGATTAATATACCCGACAAATGCTTAACGACGCCGGCAGAAGTAATCATTTTGGCAAAGTCGGCAATACCTATTTTAGCTGTACCTTCCTCTGTCTGGTCTAGAATTACGATTGTTGGCAAGTGGTTTATCTGTCGTTCTTTGACTAGTTGAGATGCTCTTCGTTCAATCTCGACAATACTGCCAAGAGCGTGCTGGCCATGAAACTCAAAATATAGTATCCCGTCTTCGATCCAGGTCCGGCCGGTTGTCTTTATTGAGTCGCTCATTACCACATAATACTCTTTATTATAGATAATAGTTGTCCAGAGCTAGGAACCCGCGCGGCTAGATAAATGCTTATTAAATGATTATTAGCTATCAATAGTATAATTATGGTTAATGAATATAGACCAGCTGACTCGCCAAGCTATAAAACATACTACGCACTGCTTAATAGGCTGCGGTATCGGTGAGATTTTAGGCATGGTGCTGGCCGCGTCATTTGGCTGGCATAGAATCGGTAGGCTTTCTACGGCCATAATTTTAGCTTTCTTTTTCGGCTACTTGCTGACTTATCGAGGCGTGCGCCGGCATACCGAAACTGCCAAAGAAGCTATCAAGATTACTATGGCAACCGATACTATCTCTATTACTACCATGGAAATAATTGATAACACCATTGAGTTTATTATCCCAAATGCCTTATTGGTTACTGCCACATCATTTAGGTTCTGGTGGGGGTTAGCTCTTTCGCTATCAATAGCTTTTGTCGTGACCGTCCCGGTAAATCGCTATATGATAAGCAAAAATCCCCATCAGCATCATCACATGATGTAGTTAACCGTGCCAATGTCTGCCTAGCAACTAAGCATTGAATTTTTTTAGACATAATATCCCAGTAACTGATAGTCGACGAATATTGAAATATATGGTATTATCGCGCAATGAATATCTTAAGAAAAGAACGTCATGTAACTACACCTAATCAGCTTCGATCTTATATTGAAGACGGGAAAGGTAGTGTACGCGGTAAATGGTACCCTCCAGAAGTTTATGATGATGGGCCAGAGGCTGAAGCGGGTTTACAAGGGACTTACACTCATAGATTAGATCTTGATAACGGCGAAGAGCACTTAAGTTTTACCATTAGTCCAGAGGCAGTCCAAATCCCTATTTCCGATAGAGATTTCGTTTTAGGCGCAATTAGAGTCTGTACGCGCAGGGAAGTTAGCTAACTATCATTTTAGCTCATATGAGCGAGTTGAAAATCGGTCATTTATAGGTTATAGTCATAAGTTCATTTATGAATAAATTTGAGACCTATGGGCGAAGTATATTACCAGCAGCAGTGCTGTTTAATTTTGGCGCTCTTGCAGTCCATAGCCAGCCCAAGCAGACTATTGCGGCAAAAGCGATATGTCGAACTGTTCCTCCGAAGTACGAAGAAATTGTAACGACCGCTGGAGTATTAATTCGGCCTGAATCAGGCGGTAATAAACAGTATTACCTAATAGCTGAAGGCCGTACGCCTGATGTAGCATATATTTCTCAAGAGGTATTCCACCAAGATAAAACCGAAAGCGAGAAAGTACTTGATATACGTAAGCTCGCAGTTAACCACAGCCTAACCGTTAGTTTCCATGATGACGCTCCTGGTGTTACTATGGAATTTAGGGGTGAACGTTTTCAGACCTCTGGCTCTAGCGGTATGATAGGCGTTGATATTACACCGATGATATGTAAACCACCGGGATTGATAACCTAAGCTTACTAGGCGAATAGATCTAGATCTGTTATTTCTGTCGGCAAAAACCCTGAACCCGGTTTAAAGCCTGATTGCCATTTGTAACCCTTACTGTAACCTAGGTCTTTCATGAGTTTTGTTGGAGCGTTACGAACCTGCAAGGGGACGGGCAAATCAGGATATTGATTGGCGGCTGACTCGGCTTTGGCCATAGCATCGGCGACTACTCTAGACTTCTTGGTCTTAGCTAGTACCGTGGCGCAGTGGAACAGAGCATACTTGCATTCTGGCATACCAATTCGCTCAACCGCTTGGAAAGTTGCTACCGCTAGATTAAGGGCTGCTGAGGCTTCTAGACCAACATCCTCCGAGGCAAAGATAACCATTCGCCGGGCCACAAATTTTGGGTCCTCACCGGCATTAAGCATCCGAGCTAGATAATACAAAGTGGCGTTGGCGTCACTGCCACGCATTGATTTTATAAAAGCGCTAATAACGTTATAGTGATTTTCGCCTTTTTTGTCATACCCGGGAAGTCGTTTTTGGGCAGCCGTAGTCACAATATCGGTAGTAATTTGGCCCTTAGTTAATTGCTCGGCTAGCTCTAGATTCCCTAGAGCAACTCGGGCGTCACCACCGGATAATTCAGCCAGTAAGTCGATACTGGCTTTCGGTAATCGTTTAATAGTTAATTTCTCGGCCTTAGCGGCCTTTTTAATGATTAGGATAATGTCATTTTTGGTCAGGGGCTCTAGTATTAACACCCTTGAGCGGCTAAGCAGCGGGTTAATAACTTCAAAGCTAGGGTTCTCGGTAGTGGCTCCGATTAAAATAATTGTTCCATGTTCGACATGCGGGAGGAAAGCATCTTGTTGGCTTTTACTAAAGCGGTGGATTTCATCGACAAATAGAATAGTTTGCAAACCCAGTCGGCGATTGGTTTCAGCCTCAGATACCACCCGGGTAATATCGGCTTTACCAGAAGTAACGGCACTAAGTTCGACGAATTCAGCTTTTGTCTCTTGGGCAATAATTCTAGCCAGAGTTGTTTTGCCGCTGCCCGGTGGGCCCCATAGTATCAGGCTGGTCGGTTGCTGGTGCGATATAATCTCGTGAATTATTTTACCGCTATCAACTAGATGATGCTGCCCAACAATATCATCTAATTTCTCCGGCCGCATTCTATCGGCTAATGGCCTAAAACTCATAACTAGATTATTGGTTACTACAGATTATTTAGCAAGTTATTACGGAGTCAACTGTTTTAGTTGCCGGATTTCTGGCTGAACACCTCTACGGCGACATCGCCATTAAAATTAATTTGGATGCCAGCGCCAGAGGCTTCTTCAATAGCCTGAGTATGGTATGACACCTCATGTGCGGCATAGTGGCCAGCGGCCTTAGATAAGTTTTCCTCATAAACTTCACGGTCATCCTTAAGTCTCTGTTCTAAGATTTCTTTCTCGGCTAATGCTTCAAAAAAATCATTTTCGGCTTCCTCAAGCGACATACTCCGCCCCTGTCTAAAAACGACGTGGTCGTGTGATTTCTCGGCCCTAAGCATAGATGATTTCGTATAGTCATGGTTAGCCAGGCTCTTTCCATAGAGCTCAGTAATACTTAAAAGAGCGTCGGCCAGGTCTTCATGCTCGGCGTATAGGCTTTCTGGACTCATTTTAGTACGGGTCAACGTCAGTCCAACCAAAAGTTTGCGATGCCTCAAATGCCGCCCCATCTGGCGGTAAGCCGACGTTATCTGCAACAATCTGTCCCCATACGTAAGCAACTTCCTGGGCTAATCGAATAGCCAGAGAGTAGTTGCTATCTAGCCAATACTTATAGTTGGCGATAGTTGTTGTGCCGCTCAAAACATCACCAAGTATCTCGTCGTAATTTTTATCTAGATCTATCAACCACTGCTGGCTACTTACAGCTGTATCGAAATGATCTGGGGCAAGCTCTTCCAGCCTACTAAGGGCCGAAGTTATCATAGATTTTTTATCGCCAGTGTCCGGAATTACTGTCTCAGCGCTTTGGGTTGCAATAATAACTTTGCGTCCGATAGCACCAGGTAACTCCAAAGCTCTTTGGAAAACTTGTAGGTCTGGCTCACCGCGAAAGTTAACCAGTGCTCGAGTAAATTGACGAGCTTTGCCGCTGGCGTAGCCGACAGCAATGGCTCTTATATGGTCAGTGTCGCCTTCCTCTAGGAGTTGAGTCCTAAGGTCCCTAACCGGCCAATTATAGCTCCACCGAGGATTGTCTTGCTCCTGAACTTCAAGCAAATGCTTGGCAAACAACGGGTCAATACTGTGCTCTAAGGGATTAGACAGAGCCCCGACGGGTAATACTTGAGACTCAACCGGGACGTTATAGGTTTTCTCGGCTTCGATGAAGACACCTCGTATTTGGGAGAAGACTTTTGTCGCTTGACGGGCGTGATAGTTAACCAGAACATCCACATCACTGCGTAGCCCGGCAGAGCCAAGGGCAGTCGAACCGTAGACTAGTCCAGACGCTATGCCGCTGCTCTCAAGTTGAAAATAACTGCGTTCATCAGCGGTGACGTTATCGTCCAACTCAAAAAACTGATTGAGTATAAAGCGGCCAGCTTCCTGGTGATCACCGGGTTTTGGAACTTGATTATTATCTATCGCTTCAGGCGAGAAAACTACTCCCATATAGGCTATTTAAGCGTGGCAGCTATATTAATGCAACCACCAGCGCATTGGCTTGATCCCTAGTTATATAGAGCCGGCTTTCTTAATCGCCTGACGGCTATAGAATTTAATGGTCTCAGATAAGCTATATTCTGCTTTGTCCAGGTCAGCCTCAGTTAACCACTTAATATCGCTGTGCTCGTCGGAGAGAACGTGTTTGTTATCTGTTGCCAGGGCAAAATAGGTTAAGGCAATATGCTTGTGCGGCGGGTTAGCTTCATGGACATCAACAAAGTTTGGCGTCAAAATAAATTTTGTTCCAGGCGAGGTGATGGTCGGCTTTTCGCTAAGAATTTGGACATCCAGGCCAGTTTCTTCTTTTATTTCTCTAAATAGCGCTTCTTCGGGATCCTCATCTAACTCAATATGGCCACCCATCGGCAGCCACCGACCGTAACGCGGATGGTTAACCATCAGTACCTTGCCCTCATAAACAATAAAGACAGTTATTACAAAATCATATTTGTCGTGTATATGAGACATTATGATTTTAACTCTACCATGGAAGCTTGGTGATTCTAAGCAGTTCGACGGTCAGGGCTAGTTGGCGAGGGGTAGTTACCGGCCGTGATACAATAGCCTCATATTATGAGGGAAGCAAGTTATTTACCGAGCGTTACGCTCTACGCCGGGCCGATGGCATCGGGTAAAACCAAAGCTTTGTACTCTTTGATTGGAGAGTTTAAGGCTACCCATCATCCCTTCGCAGCTTACAAACCGTCGCTTGATATCAGGCAAAAAGGCATTCAACCTAGAGGCCTATCCGACGCCGATGCTTATCAGTGTGAAGACGTCGAATCACTCAGCGATATTGATGTTAAGGCTCTCGTCGGGAGCGGTATAAGCACAGTCCTTCTAGAGGAATTTCATATGTTTGGTTATACTCCTAAACGGATTCCGAAAAGCGGTGTTTTTTTATCGACAATGAAAGCTTGGGGAGCTGCTGGCATTAAGTCGGTCTATGCCGCTGGGCTTGATTTGGCGGCCAGCGGTAATCAGTTCTCGATGTTTGCTGACGCCCACCGTTACGGAGCGCATATCGAACTCTTCTCCGCCAAGTGTGAATATCCACTATCCGATAGTGGCCCAACCTGCCGAAAAAAAGCTCATAACTCTCAGATTTATAGTCGCTCAAGTGGTAAATCTTACCGCCTAGAGTCCTTACCTGATTTATTGCCCCAGGGCGGTGATCCGGATTGTTTATATCGAGCTGTCTGCCCTAGGCATCTTATCTTGCCCAGGGCCTTAACAATCGATTTCAAGCGGTAGCTTTAGGCAGCCTCTGTCCCGGTAGGGTATAAACGTCTTGTTAGGGCAGCCCCTGGATTAATGGGCACTGTAGTTTCGCAGTAGGCATTTGCCCAACCCATATCACTGATACCGTTAATAAAGCCGACATCTACAGTTAACACACCGAGCGAGTTTACCAGATCTCTAACAGCTTCCTGCTTGTGTAGCTTATTAGGTTTAGCGCTGTAGCGTCCGTCGCTGGTTGGGAAACTGCTGTCCAGAACATGTGTCTTGTCGAACGGGATCCCAACTTCGGTTCTAAGCTGATTCAAAGCTAATTCAACAACAAAATCCGGGGCTGTTGACATGCCGACTAGTCGGTATTCGTCAGGAGAAAATTGCCTTAGGAGGCTGACCATTTTATCATCGACCTGTTCTATGCTTCTACTACTAACAGCTCTGGCTATCGACGATATCTCGCTAGTGGCTTTACCGACAACACCACTGCCAATAGCTCGCAGTATGTTGCGGGTATCCTTTTCGTCAGGCCTGGCCTTAAAGTTTGTCAGTCCCTCGTTAGCCATCTCCCGGTAGGTACCTCTAAGAAGCCCATCGCCTTGCCACAGTATTCCATCTAGTCCCGTTACAACAACTTTCTTCGGCATATTGGTTTACAATATGACATGATTCAGTGGAATAGTCAACAAGTTGACACTACCTACAGTTATTATTCATACTACAGACAGTAATAAGTTCGAATATTGGGAGGCGCTATATGGGTAAAATGATAGAAGTTCAGTCTGATAAAGTTGTGGCTGCTTATTTAGCTGAGCCAGCTGGCCAGCCAAAAGGTGCCGTTATTGTTATTCACGAAGTGTGGGGTCTGGATACCCATATTAAATCAGTCGCTGATAGGTTTGCATCAGAGGGTTATGTTACCCTTGCTCCCAGCTTTTTTGAACTGGCTGATGTCTCTTCCGAGGAGATAACTAAGCTAAAGACAGATTTATTTGATGAGGTAAAACGAGTTGCCATTCAACCCCGGCTGAGAGAAATTATGGCACCGATGCGTGATCCTGAGTTTGGGGCAACTACTATCGCCGGGCTAAAGGCCTGTTTTGATTATCTCTATGAACTGCCAGAGGTATCTCAGAAAGTTGCCGTCAGTGGATTTTGTTTTGGAGGAACCTACAGTTTTGCATTGGCGGTAGCTGAGCCCAGGCTAAAACTTGCTCTGCCGTTTTATGGTCATGCCGACCAGTCAGCTGAGGAACTCGCTGCAATAGCCTGTCCAATAAGAGCCTTTTACGGCGCCAATGATCATGGCTTAATCTCTAACCTCGATGATCTAAAGCGGCGCATGGCAGAGGCTAAGGTCGACTTTGAAGCAAAAGTTTACCCAGACTGTGCCCATGCCTTTTTTAATGATTCTAATCCGGTTGTCTATAACCAAGCAGCCGCTGAAGATGCTTGGAATGTCGTCAAGGCTGAATTAGCTAAAGTAATGTAGCTAGGCAGTAGTTAATATGGGAGAAAAACTTAGGTTAGTAACCATCGTCTTTTTACGCAGGGATAATAGTATTTTACTAGCCATGAAGAAGCGCGGCTTCGGGGAGGGTCACTGGAACGGGGCAGGTGGTAAGCCGGAGCCCGGTGAGGATATTATGACGACGGCTATACGCGAATGCCAGGAAGAGATAGCGGTGAGCGTCAAAGCTTTAGATAAGGTTGCTGTGTTAAATTTTTACTCGCAGTCTAACCCCGGCGATAACCAACAGGCGCATGTCTATTTCTGCTATGACTGGCTGGGCCAGCCGAGCGAGACCGAGGAAATGCGGCCACAGTGGTTTAAGCTCACAGATATCCCCTATGAGACTATGTGGGCTGATGACAAATTTTGGTTGCCGGAGGTGTTAAGCGGTAAAAAGATTGAAGCTGATTTTTATTTTAGCGAACAGGGCAAAGTAATTAAACACCAGATTAAAGTGCTTGGAGCAACCTAAGAGTTATTGACCGGGAGTATGCATTGATAATCTTGCTAAGAGTCTCTCGACTGTCGGGCCTTCTTGGCGGACCATTACAACGTTTTTTTCACCGGTCTCGAATAGATCAACTGGTTTTTGACCGGTGTCTCTGAATCCTAGCTCTTGGAGTTTGTCATTTATGAAAGCTGGCTGCATCTCTGGCCAATCATAGTGGGTAACTATCTGCTTAGGTGAGGTAGCCGCTTGTAGTGGGGCTTTGATTGTCTCGGTGGCTACACCAAGTTCATGATATTCAGGTGAGGTTACCAGCTCTCGTACCCAGAAATAGTTTTTGGCAGGCACTAGTCTTTTGATGTTTCTGCCGAATTCCGACTTGCCTGAAACATTGTCGGCAGTATATCCGTAGCCGGCGAAATTACCATCTACATAAGTCCGAGCTACTTGCATCTGCCTATAATCCTGATCGTCATAGAATGATTTCCCTACTTCTCGGTTGGGGTCGATATGCGACTCATAAAATCGTACTGGATTCTCTAACCCAGTCATTTTCCTAGCTTCCTTAGCGGTCATCAAGCGGCGCTCACCGCTCTCCGTAGGTACTAGTAGAGTACCTAGATAGGTCTCGGCTAGCAAAACCTGACATTCGGCCCAGTCATCTCGGCTGAGTTCTTCGGGGTGCTGTAATTTAACTTCTATTATTCCTGACATTTCAAGACCTCCTAAAAGAATAATTATTATACCATATTACTAAGAAATATTCGAATGCTGGGCTCTAGCTTATTTATTATATTCGGGGTGTTTGGCCCAGTTGTTGGAATTCAGTATTGCCGTCACTAGAACAGCGATAGCTAGCAGGGCTAAAGCTATTACGACGTGGCTGTGGATATTAGCCCTATATAAGAAGGCTCCAGCGACTACCAGGTTAAGCCATCCCCAGACTACGTTTTCGGTGGCCGACGAGGGTTTACCGAATGGAGTTTGGTGTTTTTGCCCAGTTATTCCCTTGATGAAGTGCGGAAGTCCGTTTGCACCCAGTACGCCAGCTATAAAACTATAAACATATAATTGCCACATAGTACATCTCCTTTTATATTTTTGATTATCTACCTAAAACGTTTTTATTTCAATTGGTGGCTAATTCTATTATTTCTGGCCTTCTTTTTCCATAAACTGTCGAACACTAGCTACGGTATCCATAAACTGAGCCGGGAAAACAATTGTGCTGTTTTTGTCCGAGGCAATTTCCGATAGTACCTGCAAATTACGCAGCTGCAGGGCAATCGGGTGCTGGGAGATGACATCGGCGGCCTTAGCTAGGGCTGCGGCACTCATTTGCTCGCCCTCAGCGGCAATAATCTTAGCTCGTTTTTCACGCTCGGCCTGGGCAGCGGCACTCATGGCGCTCTGCATAGCTAGCGGCAGCTTAATGTCTTTGAGTTCAACCATTGAAACGTAGACGCCCCATTTCTCAGTGGTTTTATCTAGTATGGCCTTGACGGCTTCGTTAATCTTAATGGTCTGGCTGAGCACATCATCGAGCATATTTTGACCGACAACGTTACGAACAGTCGTTTGGGCAATTTGGTAAATGGCTGAGAGCACATTCTCAATTGCTATGACCGATTTAACGGCGTCCGATACCTGGTAATAGGCTACAGCAGCGACGTCGATTGAGACATTATCCTTGGTTATAACATTCTGGGAATCAACTGGCAGGGTAACGGTTCTTAGGTCAATTTTTCGAAGTCGATCAATAAGCGGAATAATAAAGCAGATGCCCGGTTTTTTGACGTCTTTTCTTAGCTTACCGAGCCGCAGTACCACGCCCTCCTCATACTGTTTAATAATCTTTAGGCTACTACCAATTAGAACTACCAATATAATTACTACGTAGAAAATAACTCCTGACATACTTTGTCTCCTTCTTTAAGCCCATTTTCTACCTAAAATTATTTATTAGCAAGCATCAGCGGTGGGCGCAAGCATAAATATGGCTACTGCACACTAGCTACTTTGATATACTGTCCCTATGGATAAAATTCAACCGCACCCGCACGTTATTAACCCAAAAGATCTACTAAAAAAAGAAGAGGGAAGTTTTAATAAATTTAATAGGAAGTTCGCCGTCTGGATTGGAACCCACGTCGGTACGATGTACTGTTTCTACCTATTTAACGTTATCGCTCTGCTATCGGCCAAAGCGGCCTTTCAGACTCACAACCTAGTGCCAATTGTAAACTGGGTTAGTTCCAACTGGATTCAGCTGATTCTGCTACCAGCCATTATGGTCGCCCAAAACATTGCCCAAGATGCCACTGAAGCCAAGTCCGAAGCTGATCACATAACCCTGACCTATCTAGCCAACCTCCAGGACGAGCAAATGACTGAGTTAAAGAACCAGACAACTATCCTTGAAGAGTTGAAAAAAGTTTCTCGCTAATATTCTCTAGCTATACCTAGCTTCGGCTCAATATTGTTGTGCTTTTTTCCGTGCAGCTTGCATAATGCCCAAAATTACTGTTTGATATATTGATGATTTCTCCAGGTGAATATTTTCCCGAAGACTCCCCAGAAGCGGTATTCCTCAGATCTGATTTGACTGAACTTCTCCAGGAGTGCTCTGATGATGTGGTAGTCCATCAAGATGAGGATCTAAATCAACCTTGTGAAATAATTTTGGGTGGAAAAATAGAATCCACCGTACGGGGTCTATATTTAGACATAACGATAGTTAACTGGACAGAGACTGCCGATAATGGTGTTTGCAGCGACGCTTTTAACCTTACTGTTGGTGCAGACCAGTATGATATTACTGCCGATGCCATTAAGGATGCCGATTACCCTCACGATGATATAGATGAAGATCTTATCATGCTAATGAGATATTGGATTCGCTCAGATGTTACTAAATGGTCTAAGGGCCAGTCCAGACGTATTGCCCGAGCATGGCAAATGCAGCCCAACGACTAAATTAAAATATAGTTTTTTGCAAAATAAATTATAATAGTGTTTTATATAGGCATATGAGCAGTGCTGAGGGCCAACATTTTGAGTCGTATCCGGAGTCTACCGAGATACAAAATTTAAGAAATGAATTTCGGCAGTTTTTTATAGAGCAGGGCGAGAGAGTAGAGATTCTTTATGACACGCATGATCAAAGTCGCGCCGTTGTACGGTTTTGGAGTGGCAGTATGCCCTCGGTAATACAAAATCGTTTTACCTCTCTCGATATTGCCTATTGGAGCAATGATGAAGAGGAGAGTACGGCTATTTCTATCGGTTCAGAACAGTACTTAATAGATCGTTCCGGGGCTAGACACGCCGACAACCCGAGCGAAGAATTAGATCAGCAGACCATCTACCAGCTGCTAGCCTGCATTACACCCGGTAATGCACTATGGTCATCGACTTTGACACGGCTAAGTGCCAACAAGCTATTTGATTTACACAAGATGATGGATCGCTAGAACTTGTAAATTAATCAAAAAACCTGTCTAATATAGCTATATGAGCTTTTCTGAGAGAGAACAATATCATCAGTCGCAGGCCGAGTCGCTAGAGGCTCTGCATTTAAGAACCGACTTAAGGCTGCTTTTTGTTTCGCAGGAAAAAGAAGTAATAACCTTAGAAGATACCCTTGACCCTACTCGCCCCGTCGAAAGATTCTTAGGTGGCCGGATGCAACCGGGGCAATCGAGTTATTTTGCCAACATTGATTCCGGGGAACCAATTCATTTTGAAAACATTGATATTGCCAGTTGGAGTTTTTCGGGAGGATATGAAAACGTCACTATTTCTGCTGACAATGAACAGTACTTGATAAATGGTTATGGCATGACCCGGGCTGAATCGCCGAGCGAGAGGCTTGATGAAGAGTCTATCGCAAAGTTGCGATCTTGGCTTATCCCTAATGCTGTACTTTGGTCTAAAAGTTTATCAAGACGATTGGTTAATAAACAGCTTGATTTGTATGATATCTTGAATCGCAAGGTCTAAGCCGATAGTGTCTTAGATATCTGAAGCTGCTAACCAATATAGCCGCCACTGAAGCCAATCGTAAAATAGGCCCAGCCAATAGCTAGGATTGCTAGAACTAAACCGTAGCCTAGTGACTTTTTTCGGAAGATATCGAAAATCATGAATTGCAGCGGGAAAACCATTAGGCTGTAGCGGGTAAAGCCACCAAATGTTCCCCCGATAATTGGGATAAGTAGATAAAGCGCTGAATAGATAGCAAAACTTTTGCGCCTTGGCCACCAATAGATTGCGCTCAGAATAATTAGCAGTACAAAAAAATACTCCAGCGGATTGATGTGGGCAAGTTCCGGTAGCAAGGTGTGTTGCAGCCAGTCATGGGTAGCTCTTTGCTGGGTAACAAAATCGATGGCATTATTGAACTTCACCTTTAGATAAATCATGTAGCCAATAATCCCTAAGCTACCAATAACCAGAGTCTGGAATATGTTCAAAAACTTCTCACGTTCTTCGTAGAGAATTAATGCAACTAGCAGCAGGGTTAATAGTCCATTAATGTGAGCGGCGGTTGCCAACAGGGCAAATAGGCCACTGAGAAGATAGCGCTTTTTTAGGGCAGAATAGATGGCGGCTAGCGATACGAAAGCAAAGACGCTCTCGGTATAGCTAGCGATTAGGAATATACCAGTTGGGTAGAGTAGAAATATGGCGATGCCTTTTAGGGCTTCAACATTGTCGCCGATATTAAAGTATCTTTTTATTATCTTAATGTAGAAATATACCGCTCCAATTAGCGAAGCCCAAGATACCAACAGACCGCTATATAGGGGCGAGCTGATTATCCCATTAACCAGGTGGGTTAGCAGAGGATATAGAGGGAAGTAATTGGTTAGTGCCGGCGTGTAGCCGTGCTGAGCGATAGAAAGATACCCCTTACCGTCCCAGTTGGCCAAAAAACTCAGGTGATTATTTGGCTCCGCTAGATAATGCGAAGGAGTCCAGGGATTAGGGGTTGTTACTTTATCTCTCTGCAGCCCTAATCCGATAGTTAGACAAACGATTATTAATACTGAGACGATTGCCAGCAATAGCGCGTTTTTAGATATATATTTCGAAACTGGGTTGAGTTTTTTTAAGAAGTTGTTGGTTCTTGTTTTTGTAGCATCCACTTCTTTTAATAATACACTACTAGTTATGAAGACTCGATGAAGATAGCTCAACCTGCGCATCGTATCCAGCAACGCTCAAAAGTCCCTGAAGCTCTAAGCTGTTATCAGGAGTGTGAACTAGGTTTTTGAAATAATAAGAATATTCACTTCGCGTAAATCGGTGATTCGGGTCTAATCTACGCTTTGCGAGCGTAGGGAGTAGGGTAGTGTACTCATCGATATCCCGCGGCAGCGGTAATAAATCACGTATTGATCCGTTCAGAACACGCCCCTCTAATAGACGAGTATCTGTTCGGTCAGCTACTCTCGGCCCTTTTATTCTGCTAAGCTCAACCACCATATCAGCATCAGATAATTTTGCTTCTACTACCAGTACCAATAACTCTCCGGACGACAGATACCTCGTTGTATCTTGTAAATCTTGTCCAGATAATAAAGGATATATCTCTTCGACTTGCAATGCATTCAAGCCGTTAAATATTTTTTCAGTAACAATTTTCCCACACCAGGGTTCTAGCCCTCCAAGTATCTTATGCTTAATAATCTCTACTTGTTTGCCGTCTAGTGCGTCAGGTTTAATCAGGACTGCGCCATAAGAATGTGTGTTCTGTGACTCTGGACTATTCGATATCCGTTCCTTGATCGCCTGGCCTAAGACTCTTCCACCTTGCCTGAAAGGGTATATTGTAGTCTCATCTGTTTTATACAAAACTACTGAGGTGTGTTGAGGACTAATCCATTGGTCATCTGCTATTCTAGGGAAAGGCTGTCTATCTTCAAATGCGTCATCAAGAATTGATTCATCTGGCCTTAAATTGAATAATGATTCAGGGAACGCTCTTACTTGCACAAAATCACCCGGTATAGTTTTCTCCGTAAACCGACCAATTCTTTCAACAAAATCTGGAAGCGTTATGAGAATATCTGATTCTAAAATTTCTTTGAATCTTGCGGCATTCCACGGTCTGTCCTTTTCGTTAACGCTCTTAAAAAGCGTAGGGTATAGATCTGGTTTTTTGTAATACTCTGAAAATGTAGATTCCTTCTTTCGCGACCACTGCTGACCTGGTCGTTCGAGAATACCTACCGCTAGTTCTTCGAGAAGAGCGATACCACCTCTTTCTACAATTAATTCAGAATTCGCCGATGCGGAGGTGTCTCTAGTGCATACCCAGATATCTAAGTCTGATGAATTTGCAGGAAATACTTTGCGACGTCCAGGGTTTCTGATCGACTCATACGCAATTCCAAGAGGAGTCGGGTGTCTGTTGTCATAAAAGTCGGATGGGGGGAGAAAGGACTGTACTAGTGATCCTACTGCAAGCACACCAATGATATCAGAAAAACTCGAAGAAATATCCTGCAATCTTTCTTTAAAAATCAACCACTCAGATGGATCCATGAATGCCTGGATGGGCATGGAGTTGAACTCCCTACCATTTGCCATATCTATATTATAATATATAGTAACTAGAAGTTCAATATTATATAATAATAAGTTTTATAATTTCCATAATCATGGTATGAATTATCAAACATCAAGTTGTTTAAGGATTTTAATTTTACGATATTCTTTCATACTATTGATAAACCCATTCGTAAATTTCTCGGGGTTCTTTTTCATCATTCTCTCTACACTTTCAAGCTTAATTGGAATAATTTCTTCAACTTCTTCGTTTGGAGTAAACCGCCAATCATCGTCAGCTATACACTCAAACAGTCCGAACATGTGTTTATATGGTCCGCCGTGTGAATAGAAGGTAGTAAGGAAGGTAAGGGGTTGTTTGATGCCAATCTCTTCTTCTGCTTCACGAACTGCTGCTGTCGCATAATCTTCGTCTTTGGATACATGACCACCAACCGAATGATCATAGCGCCCATCACTTTTTTTATGAATTTGTACGTATAGCTCGCCCTTAGCATTAAAAACATATACCGCTACAACTCTGTGCAGCTGACCGGTGATATGCGCAGTCGTTCTATCAGTAACGCCAATGACTTTGTCATTCTCGTCTATAAGGTCAAATAATTCCATAAACGGAGTATACCAAAAACTAAAATATCGTTGTACGCGTTAAGGGCCAAATTATATCTTATTAACCAATGACTTGAAATAGTCTTGTGTTTCTAAATCTGTGCAATATATATAGCAGCCTTTTTGCCCCCGTGTCATCAAAGTTCTATAAGTATTCTTGATAATTGAGTCTAGTCGAGCTTTCGTTAGTACAGGCTCTTCTAATAGTAATTTCTTCATCCCATGAACTGACTTATCCGTACTTGCTCTCTCTTCTGGACGAGTTATGGCTTTACCATCTCGAACCACTAAGTCGCCGCCGATGATTACACCAACATAATCAACCTCTAGACCTTGAGATGTGTGAATACAGCCGACTTCTGAAACAGAATCTTTATGAATAATCCATGATTGTCCCTGTGTATCTAGATTCCAAGTAGCTTGATAGTTGCCAATTACAATATCTTTAAGTTCAGGGTGTTTTTTACTTACCCATTTCCAGCAATATCCTGCCACGAGGCGTGCTTTATTATTCGCTTTATTTTTATCGATTATCAGTTTATGCAATTCTGCAGGGGAATCAATTATCCTAAAGTCGTATTCTTTAGTGTCTAGCGTATCGTTCGCTGTTTCTCGAATTTGAAGACAGCCATCTAACCACGCTAAATAGCCATCCGAACCATTACATCTAAACTGTGACTCTAGTTTTAATACCGTGACATTTACCTGGAGAGATTTCGCCTGCTTAATAATTTCGTCCTTATCGCCAATGTCCTTCAGGGTTACTTTCTGGTCTTCATCGAGGAAGAAGACACTAAACTTAGCAGCATTTATGATTTCTTTAATCTGGTTTTCACCTAGATTACTAAACATCCCAGACTTAGCATTAAGTCGGTGAGCTTCATCGACAACTAGACAGTCATACATATTTGCTTTCAGTGAGTGATATGAGCCTGAACCACTGAATAAGTTGGATATATGAGACTTTTTCAATGAACCGGTCAATTTAGCCTCGTAAACCGCTCTGGGGGCAGAATTACGGGATATATACTGCGAAACTAGCTGTTTACCCGTGTAAGCAACTAGTAGGTTAATCGCAACAACTGATTTACCAGTACCTGGTCCGCCTTCAACAATTAATACATTCTTACTGTTCGGTGACGATTGTTCGGCTAATTTTAAAGCAGTTTCAAAGACTATCTTTTGGTCATCGATCATGACAAACTCTTGGTTGCCTGCGAGCATGGAAGATAATTCGTCAGCTAGACTTTTTGAGGGATGAATCTTTCCGTGATCGATACGGTACATAATCTTGTTCTTATCGCCATACTTTACGTGGGACTTAATAAATTCTCTCAGCTTTAGAGCGTCTGGCTTAAGAAAGAGTGGTGCCTCTTTTATATATTCACTATAAAAATCATTACTTATTGCGTCATCTGGATTATAATTGTGTAGGTAGGCGCAGGGATAGAGCCGAATGTCTTCCTCTTCAACGGTTTGGTTAAAGTCTTCTAGCAATCTCTTATATGACCAGGCCTGATATGAAGGATGGGTGGTCTCTTGCTCACCGTGTTTATAACGAGTTATGACAACTGCGTCTTTGTCGGTAAGTCTTGCACTCTGCCACTGTTTAAGCTCGACCAAGATAGCTGATTCTTGCTCATTGATATCTAGACCTGTCAAGATAAAATCAATTCGCTTAGATGAATGAGGTATGTGGTACTCAATTGCCACGCCCGAATCATCGGGTATCCCTCTATCGGATAAAACACGCTCCATATACTGTAAGGAATTGGTCCAAGATGTAATCTCTGCTGGTCCGGTATTGTGCCCAGTTACTGCTTTATAGGTTTCTAAGATAATGCCGCCTATATCATTAGACATTACATCATTTTGGAACTGTTTTTTAGTCGATGAATAGACAATCATTTACTCTCTAAATTCGTATATTTAGTGTGTTTTCCCTTAGCCTTATCGACTGGATATTTTTTCTCATTCTTTTTCATCTTATCAGATAAGGCCTGAACTAGATTTATGTCAAGATCATTGGCGATTAACAATACCCAATACAGTACGTCAGCCAATTCATCTGAAATGGCGCCATTATTATTTTTGATATGGGCCTCAACTTCGTCTTTATTCTTCCACTGGAAATGTTCGAGTAGCTCAGTCGCCTCTAAGACTAACGATATTGCCGTGTCTTTTGGGTTATGGAACTGCTTCCAATCTCTAGCTTCATTAAAGGACACAATTCGTTTCGTGAGTTTGCTGAAATCCTGCTTCATTGACTTAATTTTACCATGGCGTAGACCGAGCCGGAGGATTGATAGGCGATATGTCTAGCTTGCTTAGTTATCTCGTGGCTGCCCTTAGTGTACGTACTTCGAACTTTTAATGTTAACTACGAATTTCTTGATGTATCCCGCCAACGGTAGGCTTCTTATTATTTGTATGGCATAATATATACAAACAGGGGGTCTTAGTGGCCAACATAACATTTATTATCGGTAATGGACTTGATTTATCTTTAGGGTTGGAAACGTCTTATAGAGATTTTTTCGAGTATGTTAAATCGCAAAATTTACATCCTGAGAATAGAATCTATAAAGCAATACAGGAAAGCCCTGAAACATGGGCTGATTTTGAGCTCGCATTAGGCCAGTACACGCATTACATAGATAAATTGCCAGAAAAAGATAGAAAAAAGGAATCTATGGATTTCCATGAAGAATTAGAATTGTTACGGGAGGACTTGGCCGAGTATCTTGATAAACAAGAAAAATCTGTAGAAAACATGCCGAATAAGCCCATATTTACAGGTACCGCCTACTTTGAAGAGCTGCCAATAGGTCAAACAAATAGGATTCAAAGTTATGTTTCCCGATTACCTACCAATATCGAGTTCGTGACCTTGAATTATACAGATGTTTTAGAGAAAATATTGCCAGACAGTAGGGCGCTCCTTGCCCAGCAAAGTATAAAAGTTGGGGTCCCACATCATATTCACGGCAATCTATTGGAGAATTTAACGCTAGGTGTTAGTGATGAGTCTCAGCTTTCTCCTAGTATGTCAGGCACGGAGAAAGACGACCTAATTAAGCCAAGTTTAATCTATTCAATGAATGATGGACGCATCGAAACACTGCGACAAATGATAAACAACAGCTCTATTATAGTCATTTTTGGCACTTCTATAGGTGAAACGGACAAATATATATGGGAATTTATTAATAACTGGCTCGAAGCGTCTCGTGACAGGTACATTATTATTCATAAGTATGATAATACTTATTCAGATAGTATGAGACGTTCATCAAGGAGACAGAAGCAATTCACTAGTAATGTTCAGGATAAAATTTTGCGTTACTCAGGATTAGACGGAGATGGCATAGCGGAATTAAAAAACCGTATTTTTGTCATACACAACACTAAGAAATTATTTGTTGCAGAGTAGAAGCAAAGTGAATAGCGCCTCATTTAACGCCGATTTTTATACTATAATTGCAACAATAATACCAATCCTAATGTTAGCAGTTACCGCCTTTGGGTTTAGGAATAGTCAGTTTACCTCAATTATCCTTAGATTAACTAAGTCCGGTAAATTGCACAGGCTAAGAATCTCTCTTCTTTGCATAATACATTTATGATAATAGCCGCTATCTTAATAATGATTATTGCAGTGTCAGGGATTATTGCTAATATACTCGATACTATGATTGACAACAGTCTGAGAGAGAAGCTTTTTAAGCCGACTAAGAAAAAGTAGAGCTTAATTTATCAACTTACTGAATAATTCAGTAATCATTTTTTACTTGTTGCCATGGGATAGTCTCCTGTCATTTATTAAAAGTCAGGCGTATATTAAAAACTATACTATTAACATAGGGGAGAATTATGAGTAGCAAAGATAAAGGCTTCATCGGCCGTCATAAGGTTATGAGTGTATTGGGTGGTCTAATTATACTAATAATTATTATTGTAATCGCCAATGCAGGGAACAAGCCGAATGTTATTACTACGTCAACTTCGGCTAACTCGAGTAGCGCAACGAGTAAATCATCAACTACAAGTTCTTCTTCGAAAGCACATGTTGGGGCAACGGAAAATATCGGAGGCAGTAAAGGGTATGCTGTAACATTACAGCAAGTAATTGACCCAGCTGCTGGTTCAGATCAATATACTACACCTGATGCTGGTAAGAGATTTGTTGCTGTTGAGATGAAAATCGTGAACAATGGGACGGCAGCAGTTAATGATGATGCGAATAATGATGTAACGATCATTGGTTCAAACAACCAAACATATACGGATGACTATAATAATGTCTCTGAGTGTACTGATTTTAATAACGGTAGCTTCACGCTAAGTGCAGGTGAATCTACAACTGGATGTGTTAATTTCCAGATTCCTGATGGTGTCACTGTTAGCAAGGTTCAGCTTACTCCCAGTAGCGGATTCTCTGGGAATACTGGTGAGTGGTTGGTGCCATAGTTATATTTAGAACACTTTAATATAAACAACGTGACCCGATAAAAAATTGATCCACACATGTCCAAGACTTTTGCTGCAATCGGCTGTCGGATTATAGAGTTAAAGCGTCTTGGATACGATTTACGATATCACTGCTCGATGTATCACGTATATCTCTAAACCTTAGTAATGGTAAGCCAGCTTCCTTAAGTACGCGCTGCACATCGCCATCACGTTTAATCCGACTTTTATTATCATGACTCCAGTCGTCAAGCTCTATAGCGAGTAGAGGTTGTCTATATTGCTTATCACATATGACGTAATCAACAGATATCTTATTAATATAATCTTGAGCACCCTTCCAGTACTCTTGACCTTTATCTTTCAACAGAAACGCCGATAGATGCATTTGCGGAAAAACATAATATTTATCCCCAACTGCTTTAATTAGTACATCAAAGAAGTCATTCTCAGCTTTCGTCATCAGGTAGTTTTTCCGTTTGTAGTGATATGTGAAAGCACGTTTTGGTTTAAGATATCCCTGATTAAGAAACAGGCTGATACTCACAAGTATAACTATTCCGATAAAGATTATAACTGCTGTCATGATAGCTTTCTTAAGATTAAGGTGGCCTCATAAATAAAAATGGACAGCCACGCCAGTAACTGCCTAGATCACGAATAAGTAGTTAAACAATTTTTTGGATAGCTGCTTACTTGCGTAGCTTAACTATGTTTATGACTGCATATTTCACTTATCTGTAATCCGGACCTCTTCATTGTACCGCGACGGGCAAAAAGGACACGAACGGACATTAATTACTACCATTGATTTTCACGACTTGCCTTATGGTAGCATACTATTGACCCCGGCAAAAAGATTACTATGCAATGGACTCACATTTGATGCAACACCTGGCTGGGGATGAGGGATTCGAACCCCCGAATACCAGGACCAGAACCTGGCGCCTTACCACTTGGCCAATCCCCAGTACAGGGGAGATTATAGCGGAGTATAGAGGTTTTGGGTAGCTGTGTT
>Ga0207933_1001052_pt1 | contig 22904 bp, 18 predicted proteins | sample NGESurdeep092012_4_FD_184488 | JGI IMG/M metagenome (GOLD analysis project Ga0207933, IMG submission 184488) | Arctic peat soil microbial communities from Barrow, Alaska - NGEE Surface sample F53-3 deep-092012 (SPAdes) | ecosystem: Environmental > Terrestrial > Soil > Wetlands > Peat ...
TCGCCAGTGAGTCACCCGTGTAGATCGAGATGATGCCGCCGACGCCCTTGGTGCCGCCAGTCGATTTCGTCTCGTAGGCGTAATCCAGTGGCATGTACAACGCGCCGCTTTCTTTAATGATCGGTTGCCAGTTGGACTTCATGAGGAACCGCACACAGACCGTCTCTAGTTGGTACGGGTCGAATATCCACCAGTAGCCGTTAGTCGTCAGGGTCACGCTGGCGCTCGGTGCGCTCGCCAGACTCGACACGGCAGGGACATACCCAGGACCGGCCATCCCTTGACCGCCGCCAGCGGTCCAAGCCGTGTAGGTGTAGGCCGTGCCGGGTGCAGCTTGGGGGTCGTAGAAGGTGAGCGTCCCACTCACCGGGATCGTCAAGAAGTTATTCCAGCCCGCGCCACTGATGTAAGAGCCGTCTGAACGCTGAATCACTGGACGCGAGCCAGTAGGTCCGACCAACCCGCCAGTGTTGATGTACCCGCCAGGTGACCAGAGGTTCGACGTGCCCGCCGCGATCAGCATGGCGTCAGCGTCGAGAACTTCACTGGTTGAAAGTCCTGCGCCATTGATGACCAGGGCCATGTACGCGCTGAGGGCAGGAACCGTGGCCGTGAAGAAGGCTTGACTACCGATGCCGGTGAGCGTCGAGTTTACTGACGTTGAGGTCAATGTCGAGATGAGTGTTCCCGCCGCGTTGTAGAAGTTGATAGCGACCGTGCAAGCCCGCGCCGTGGTCGGTGAGTGAAATGACGCCATCGCTCGAACGGTCGATCCGGGCGTGACCGGCAGGCCAATGGTGCCGGGGAGTGTGAGAGCCGATACCGCGCCCGCCGCCGTTGCCGTGAGGCTCAGCGAGTACGTGCCGACTGCCGACCACGTAGACGACGTTCCTATGGTGGTGTTTGGCCCTTGGTTCCATCCGGTGAACGCGCCGCTTTCCAATGAGGCTTGATTAGCGGTCAGTTGGTTGTCGGGGCCTTGCTGGAAGGTCAGTTGGACTAGGGGCATTCCGGTCGTCTGATCGTTCACCGCGAGGGCGGTAATCGAGGGCGTAGTCGGGATGAGGTTGGCAACGGCGAACGTGGCGTAAGCCCACGCGCTGAGTTGTCCGGCGCTGTTCGTGATCTGGACAAAGACGCGATACGTGGTCAGCGGTACGAGTGGCACGACCGACGTAGCCGACTGTGCCGCCGATGGTGTGACGCCAGAATCCCACGCGAGCGAGCCGCTACCCGGAACGATGCCGTAGGAACCTGACTCGATGACGACCTCGTAATCACTTTGGGTTGTGGCCCCGAGCGTGTCGGTCCAGGTGACGGTAGGGACGTTGCTATTCGAGGTGATGAGCGGCGCGGTGATCGTGACGACCGGCGCAGCGTTGGCGGTGAAGGTGAAGTCACTGGCGAACGGGCCGTCTGTACCGCTCGCGGATTCTTGCGATGCAAATGAGAAGTTGTAGTGGTTGTTGCCGACGTTGGTGAGTGTCGAAGCGGGCAAGGTAATGGTGAGCGTGCCACCGGGCAGGGTGGGCGTGGCGAGGGTGTTCCAGACGATGCCGGATTGCAGCGCGAGCGTCGTGGCGTTCCAATACAGATACGCGAAGCCAGAGACTTTGATCCGCAAGAGGTAGGCGCTTTGGCTGAAGTAGTCCGTCGAGTTATAGACCATTGAGAACGTGATCGGCGCGGTCGCGTCTTGCGTGCTGCCGTTGGCCGGTGCGCTGAGTGTTGGCGCGTAGGGCGCTGTCCCTGGCAGTGAGTCGAGGGCAATCTGCCTGGGGGTGCTGCCGACAGTTAGGGGCGAACCGACGACGGTGAAGGTGCTGAGGTTGATGAGCGAGACGGTGTTGGAGTTCTGGCTAACGACGTAGGCGAAGGTCGATCCCAGACAGACGATGCCCTGAGTATCAGAACCGACCGCCAGGGGGCTACCAACAATGGTGAAGGTGCTGAGATTGACCTTGGTCACAGTTCCCGCGCCTTGGTTGGTGACGTAGGCGTTGGTTCCGGCTGAGTCAATGGCGATGGTGTTGGGACCGTAGGCCGTGACTGCGAGCGTCGAGGTAACGGTGAAGGTTGACAGGTTGATCTTGATGAGATGACCCATGAAGTCTGAGACGTAGGCGAACGTTCCAGCGGGGTCGATGTCGATCATTTGAGGGTCTGTACTGCCGCCGGTTGACAGGGGTGAACCGACCACCGTAAACGTGCTGAGATTTATCTTGGTGACACTGCCCACGCCGTTCGCGGTGTAGGCGTAGGAGCCAGCCGGGTCAATGACGATACATGAGGGGCTAAGGCTTGACCCGACACTGAGCGTCGCAACAACCGTGAACGAACTGAGTTGAATCTTGCTGACGGTGCTGTCGCTGAGGTTCGTCACGTAGGCATAGGTGCCGGTGGAGTCGATGACGATGATTTGAGGGTCAATGCCGACCGTTAATGCCGTCCCAACTGTCGTGAAGGTTGACAGGTTGATTTTGGTGACGGTATTAGCGCTGGGGCTCGCTACGTAGCCGTAGGTGTTCGATGGATCGACGGCGACGCCTAGCAGACTGCCGCCGACCGTCAACGGTGAACCGACCGCCACGAGCGAACCAAGGGCGACCTTGCTGACGCTGCCGCTGCCGCTGTTGGTGACGTAGCCATAAATGGACATGCGTTAGACCGCTTTCAATAGTTGTAGGAGTGAATTTGTGCGAGGCATTGCCGGGCCCATGATGACGTAGCCGGTTTTTAGATACGGGCTCGAGTCCTTGAAACAGTGCGCTCGGTGGTAGCCGTCGCCGGCCGTGTGAACGTGAAGCGCCTCGCAGTAGTCGCACCAGACTTCCCACTGATCGTCGCAACCCTCGACGCTACGGGCAAAGAGAATTGGAACCCTATCGAGCATGGTCATTAGTTAGATCCCGCTTTCTTCGCTCGCATGAACGGGCAGTCGTCGTCATGGACGATGGTCACCGACCAGACGCCGGGGATAACTTCGCTGGTGCGTTGGAACGCGTCGCACTGGTCGCACCCGCCAGGTATCTCGCTACCTTCGAGGGACTTGAACAGGTCGTCAGGACTGGTCATCTTGCACCTTCGAGGAATCGGGTCACGCTTTGGCCGTTTTTGGCCTTTTCTTGAATCCGCCCCAGATCGTGACCGACCGTGACCCCCCTTAGGGGGTGGGTCACGGGGTCACGCTCTAATGGAGGGGTTTGGTGAGTGTGCCCCTCGAATCGGGTCACGCTCGGGTCACGCTCGGTCACGCTGTCACGAATGCTAGAAAATGTCATCGTCACTACCCCTGTCGATAGGTGGGAACGGACGCACTGAGGTATGAACTATCGAAGTGCCCCGGCCGGACTTGATCGCGAAGAATCCCTCATTGACGAGCAGTTCGAGGGCTAGGGCTTTGGTGTCGGTCTTGCCTCTGGACGCTGAGCGCAACGCCCGCACTCCCAACCCGTCAGGACTGGCCTCGAGCGCCTTGGACATTTGCTCCATGATGACGGTGGGCCTGAATGGACTGGACTGAAAATCGCCTGGTGCCTCGGCGGTCACGGTGACGCTGCCGTCAGGTGACGACCTCAGTACGACCTCAGCAATGACGCCGGTCGTGTTGGTGTGTTCGCGCACGTAGCCGCCTCTGTCTTTCGAGACGGTCAACTTGATCCGGCCGGTCTTGCCGCGCCCGAACGGTGACGTCAGGTCGACCATGTAGGCCGCGCCGTCGATACCGCTGATCTTGCGCTCTGAGCCGATGGCGTAGCGGCCTCGGTTGTCGCTGCCCTTGGTTACGTGGTCAATTAGGACCACTGCCGAACCACGACGCGCGAACCACTTAGGCGCTGAGTCGTAGAACGCGACCACGTCGACGCCCACGTCAGGGTTAAGCCCTGCCTGTGACATTGCCTCTGTCACGCCGTCGAGAATCACCAGTGAAGGTGTGCCGCGCTTGTCGATGCACTCTTCGATGACAATTTGCTGTTCTAGGTCGGTGAACCTTTGACTTGGCTGAATGTAGCTGAATTGCTCGGTTATCTGGTCGTCACTGATCCCGAGTGCTTGCAGACGCTCCACGATGGAACGAGACGAACCCTCGTAGTCAATGAGTGCGACGTGCCGCCCACGCTGAATCTCTTGCTTGATGGCTTCGAGGGCGACCCACGTCTTGCAGGACTCAGACTCGCCCATCAACAGATTCAGGCAAGCCGGGTAGAACAGGGCCACGCCGTCATTGCGCTCGAGAACGGTAGGCACTACGCCGACACTCTCACCACGTAGGACCGGGCCAAGGTCGCGCGGTTCCCACGTGTTGACGATGACTTGCGGCGCTTCTTCGTACGGGTCGAAGTCGCTCGGGCTGTAGTCGCTCGGTTCGTTGTCGATGGTCCTATTCGTCATCGCTCACCGGCCCCGCGTCTCTGATCGCTTTGGCGTCACGCTCTGCAAGTCGGATCGCGGCCCGCGCAATGTCCGGGTGAGTCGCACGCTCGTAGGCAATCTGTAGGAACGCGCCCAGTTGCTCTGGGTGATAGTGGCCTTCGAGGATGACACGCTTCAGCGCCACGCGAACTTGAATGATGGGTCGGTACGGGCTGCGCTCTGCACCTGTCGATACCCAGGCGGCTTCCACTAGGGCCAATGCCGCGTCGTAGGGCATTTCGACACGCTGACGTGTCGCCCGGTCATGGAGTGACAAGGCCAAAGCGTCGAGGTCGTTCGCGCTTAAATCCGTGAGTGCGTCGGAATAGGAAACGACCGGGCTGGTGGGCTCCATGGTCATCGTCACTTCGCACCGTCGCGTTTGGTGACCTCAGTCTTAGCCTTGGGGCCAACGGTGACAGTCTTGACTTTGAGCGGCCGTGTGATGACGTGCACACCGGGCGCTGGTGCGACGATGGCCTCGCGTCTTGGTTGCGCTAATAACCATTCGTCGATCTCGTCAGGATCGAACCGCGCCGAACTGCCTCCGAGTAAAAAGTACGGGATGCGACGTTCTTGACAGAGTCTGGTTATGTGCCGAATCGAGACATTGATGTACTCAGCCACTTGAGGCTTTGTCATCGGTGTACGGCGGGCTTGCTTTTCGTTTGCAGGCATGGTCGGACCCTCAAAACCTGCTCGGGTTTGCTACTGGTACTGAGCTCACAGGTTAAAACAGGGTCAAGATACAACCAAATGTCTCTTTATTGTAGCAAACTTGTCTTATGAAGTCCACGACCATTCCGAAGAATCACGGTTTCGACGTGACGATTATCTGCCCTAAGTGCGACAGCGACGAACACGTCCACTATCTAAAGGCGCTTCCCAAGGGTCGCGTGTGGACACAAGCCCCTCCCCCTCGGATTGGCATACGTGGCGCATTGGCGAACAGGTCAGAATCTGCCGGGGCGTCCCGGCTTTACAGACACACCGACGGGATGATGCCACTTTCAAAGATCAGTGGCGACGATCAGTGGGTCCGGCTGGCGTGCGGGCGTTGCAAGAGAGAGCACCGGGTCAAACTAGAGACGCTCAGACGTGCGGCTCATGAGGCTTGGAGAAATCAATGGGATCGACTGACGTTCGATGACCACGGCACACTCGTCAAGTTCGATGACACGTGGCTACGATGACCAACTCCCTCGGGCGCTCGATGGGCGCTACATGGGCGCTAAGAACTGGTCACGATTGGAGTGTGACGGAAACTTACGGGCTCGAGTCGCCCAGTGAGAATCCGCTCAATCACTGGGCAATACTCGAAAACCCTTGGTGTCGAAGGCGGGACTTGAACCCGCACGACCCTAAGGTCACCAGCCCCTCAAGCTGGCGCGTCTGCCATTTCGCCACTTCGACGTGGGTTAGTAGTCTAGCCGACCGTTGATATGGCGGCCTGGGCGGTGGTGGTCGTGGACGGTGGCGAGACACCCCAATTGGTCGTCTGGTCCACCAGCCCGCTCACTGATAACGCGGACACGACATTGGAGACGGGGTCGGACCATTCCGTCAAGGACGGAATGGTGTAGAGGGGGCGCACCCAGAACTGCGTCAAGATATCGCGATCCATTTTGAGCCACGTCAACGCGGCGGTGGCCGGATTGAACGTCCCTTGAGCGAGGACGAACAATTGGTTGATCGCCGACGAGCGTACTCCCGATGGATACGAGTCGACGTAGGGCGTGAGGTCCCACGACCGTGCACTCATCCACGGCGTGGTCGACGTCGGTCGTTCGAAGAGTGCGGCGTCCACGGCGCCGGTGGAGGACCACAGGGCGGCCTCGGCGTCGGTCGGTGCGGACATCAGGTCGACCCCGACACCGAGGGAGCGCCACTGTTGTAGGACCAATTGGGCACTGAGGTGGTCGAGCGACGAAGGACCCTGAGCGAGAGTCAGGTGCAGGTAGTCGCCGGCGGAGTTTCGCCACCCGGCGGACTCGTGGACGTAGCCCAGGCGCATCAACACCGACTCGGCGCACGAGCGGCAATCGCGCGAGGGATCCACCAACGTCGCGTTCTTCGCCGTCGGCAGAATCGCGGTGTCGGCCAACGGATAGTCGACCTGGCCTTGGGAAAACAGGGCCGATGTCGGTACCGAGGGCGTAAAGGTGATCGAGCCGAAGAGGTTCGCCAGCAGCGTCTTACGATCGATCAACCACGAGAGGGCGGTGCGCAGTGACGAGTCAGTGGTGAGTGAGTCGTGCGGGCTGAACGTCAGTTCCTCGATGTCACTCGAATCTCCGAGTTGTCCCATGTAGTGCGGGTGCGCCACGAGGTCCTGTACCAACGCCTTGGAGGCCACCGGTGAGTACTTCACGAAGTACCGGGGGGCGTGGGCGGGGATCTGCACCGCCGAGGTGATGATGACCTTGTGGAACCGGTTGTAGTTGATCGTCCACTGCGGATTGGCGATCAGCACGATGCGCGACGGTGAGGCGCTCTGGACCCTGTACGGGCCGAGAGATGGCTGGTCGGCGAGCTGGGTAACGGTGCACGACGGCGTGCTCCCCGCGGCCTCGACGTCGCGAAAGAGGAGATTCCAATCCGCGAAGTCGGTCGAAAACGTCGCGGTCACCGCGGTGGACTTTTTATTGACCACCATGGAGGAGATGGCGCGATAGCCGTCACCATTCACGCTGGCCACGGTGCGCGCCGAGTGCCACCACGCCACGAGGTCACTCACGCGAAAGGGTTGACCATTACTCCAGGTCATCTTGGGTGCGACGCTGTACACGACCGTCTCGGGGTGCAGCGAGACGAGTTCCGCCGACGTGATCGCCCCCCCCTCGCCGACCAGGACGTTGGTGGGGCTAGTCAGGAACGCCGAGGGTCGAATCAGGTCCAGCACGGCTGACGTCGTCGTGGTCGCGCCCGGGCTGAGCACGCTGCAGCCGTTAAAGGGTCCCGGCAGGGCGAGGGTGAGCGTGGACGTGGCGGGATTGGCGGGGCCCTTCGCGGGTGCCGGACTGCGATACACCAGCAAGGTCACGGCGACGACGAGGATCCCGGCGACGACGATAATCAGGGCGACGCGACGACCTGACCCGTACGGGACCACGGTCGCTACTGCAGACGAAGGTCGAGAGTCAGCGTGGCGAAGGTGAAGACGAGGGCGACGGCGACGGTGATGCGGTCCAGGTTGCGCTCGACGACCGTCGAGCCAGCCGCCACGGAGCCCATGGAACCACCCATGAGGTCAGAAATACCCCCGCCGCGACCCGAGTGCAACAAGACCAGGAAGATCAAAGCGATCGCCGAGGCAGCCTCAATAACTATGAATGACCACGTGAACATCACGACCTCCGATTAGCGCTTGCCATCGTAGCAGTCGTTGGCCGCTTGTCCGATACCCAAGAACGAGTCCGCCTTCAACGACGCCCCGCCGACTAGGAATCCGTCGACGTGACCCTCACTCATCAACGACGCGGCGTTGTCGACGTTGACCGATCCGCCGTAGAGGATGCGCGCGTCACCCAGGGCCAACGATGCGGCCACCGTGCGGATGTGCTCGGTCATGTCGCGAACCTGCTCGGTCGCGGCCGTCAGGCCCGTTCCGATGGCCCAGACGGGCTCGTACGCGATGGTCACCAGGGGTCGCGACTTCTCGTCGAGCCCCTCAAGGGCCGCGTGCAACTGCGACGCGACGAAGTCGTCCTGTCCGCCGGCCTCGCGCACGGCGAGCTCCTCGCCGACGCACAGTACGGCGCCCAGACCTTGGCGCAGCACCGTGCGCAAGGTCTGGGCGACCACCTCGTCACTCATGGCGTGCATGGCGCGTCGCTCGGAGTGGCCTACGAGGACCCAGGCGACGTTCAGCCGTTGGAGCATGGACACCGAGACTTCGCCGGTGTGAGCTCCGGCCTCGTGCAGACTGACGTGCTGGGCCCCGACCTGCACGCCGACGCGCTCGGATTCCACCACTGAGGTGACGCTACGAATATCGACGAAGGGCGGTACGACGACCAGGTCGACGTGATCGAGTGGCTTGTTGCGTAGCACCACGCCGAGTTGTTGCACCAGGTGCACGGCCTCGACGTAGTCGAGGTTCATCTTCCAGTTACCAATGACGAGGGGGCGAGTCATGACTGGTTCCAGGGGCTGTTGCGCAGCGCCGCGAGTCCCGGGAGGTCGCCGAGTTCGACGAACTCGAGCGACGCACCGCCGCCGGTCGAGACGAAGCTGACCTGATCTTCGAGGCCGTATCCCTGGATGGCCGCCACCGAGTCACCGCCACCGATGATTGAGACGGCACTCGACGCCGCAACGGCGCGCGCCACGGCTTCGGTGCCGGCGCTCAGTCGCTCGTCCTCGAACACGCCCATGGGTCCGTTCCACAGGATCGTGGCGGCCTCGGCGATGATGTCGCAAAAGGCCGTCGTCGAATCGGGACCGATGTCCAGACCCTGGAAACCCTCGGGGATGTTCTCTCCCCACTCGAGGACCTTCTCGTCGCCACCGTTGCCAAAGGGTGCCCCCACGGGGAGACCACGAGCGTCCGAGGGGATCACGATCTTTCCGCCGGCGAGTAACTCGGCGCACACCTCGAGATACGACGCGTCATAGAGCGAGTCGCCAATGGTACGACCCTGGGTGGCCTCGAAGGTGTAGGCCATGCCTCCACCCACGATGACCTGGTCGGCCTTCTCGGACAAGACCTTGACGATACCCAATTTGTCCTTGACCTTGGCCCCACCGACAATGGCCACGAAGGGTCGCGCCGGTTCCTCGAGGATCGACTGTAGTGTCGCGACCTCGCGCAACAAGTTGGGTCCCGCGGCACTCGGAACAAGCGTCGGGGGAATCATGATCGACGCGTGCGCGCGGTGCGAGGCGGAGAATGCCTCGTTGATGTAGTAGTCGAAGCCCTCGACGAGTGCCGCGCCAAAGGCCGGATCATTGGCCTCCTCGCCCGGGTGAAATCGCAAGTTCTCGAGTAACTCCACGTCGTGACAGAGCTCGGCCAGTCGGCGACGCACGGGGGCGACGGAATACTTCTCGACCACTCGCCCGTCGGGTCGCCCGAAGTGCGTGCACGCGACGACCGTCGCCCCGCGGGCTAGCAAATCCTCAAAGAGGGGTAGCGTGGCGCGGATGCGAAAGTCGTCGGTGACCTCGAGTTGACCTTTGACCTCAGCCACCGGGGTGTTGAAATCGACGCGGACGAGCACTCGCTTCCCGGCGAGGCTCCCCCAGCGTTCGTCGTGGGGTAGGGGGGCCGACACGAACTAGCGGCCGACGACGGTGGTCATGTCCACGAGGCGATTGGAGTAACCCCACTCGTTGTCGTACCAACCGAAGATCTTGACGAGACTCTGCTCGTCGTCGATGCGCAGCGCCATGGTCATCTTGGAGTCGAACGTGCACGACGCCGAGCTGCCCACGATGTCCGACGAGACAATGGGGTCGTCGGTGTAGACGAGCACGCCCTCCAAGGGACCCTCGGCCGCCGCCTGGAACGCGGCGTTGATCTCTTCCACGGTGGTCGAGCGAACAATCGCGGTGAAGTCGGTGATGGAACCCACCGGCACCGGCACGCGCAGCCCCGTCCCGTCGAGGCGACCCTTCATGGATTCGAGGACCAGGCTGGTGGCGCGCGCCGCGCCCGTGGACGCCGGAACGATGTTGATCGCCGCCGCGCGCGCGCGACGCAGGTCCGAGTGCGGAAGGTCCAAGAGGTTCTGGTCGTTGGTGTAGGCGTGCACCGTGGTCATCAACCCGGTCTGGACGCCGAAGGCGTCGTCGAGGACCTTGACCATGGGAACGAAGCAGTTCGTGGTGCACGAGGCGTTGGAAATCACGTGCTGGGTGGCGGGGTCGTAGGACTCGTGGTTCACTCCATAGACGAATGTGCCGTCGACGCCGTCGGCGGCCGTGGAGATGATGACCTTCTTGGCCCCGGCACTCAGGTGCACGGCGGCCGCGTCGCGCGACGTGAAGCGGCCGGTCGACTCGATGACGACGTCGATGTCGAGCTCGCCCCAGGGCAGATTGGCCGGATCGCGCTCGGCGAGGACTTTGATGAACTGGTCACCGACGGTCATGCCGTCGCCAGTCACGGTGATGGGTAGGCCGAAACGACCTTGCGTGGAGTCGTACTTGAGCAGGTCCGCGTTCATTTTCGCCGACGTCAGGTCGTTCACGGCGACCACGATGACGTTGGGGTGCTGCAGGGAAGCTCGCAAATATCCTCGACCAATTCGACCAAATCCATTAATCGCTACTCGGGTTGCCACTGTCGTCTCCTAAAAAGCTCTCGGGGGGATTACTGCACAGGCGTCGTTGACTGCGTGCGTCAATTTTGGCACATCGTGGACCAGCGGATTTCGCGCGGTCAGCGAAGTGACGAAGGTGTGCACATCGCACGACTGTTGCGCGAACAATGACGACGCGTCGACCAGGACGTCAGTGGGCGTCACGCCGTGCGCCCGCAGGGCGTCCACGTGATCCTGGAGGCTGAATTTCAGGGTTTCTGGGACCTCCGGGCGCAGATTGGCCACGTAGATCTTGCGGGCCGCACTCTGGGCCAGTGCCTCGTTGATCTCAGGCACGATGCACGCCGCGAGCACGCTGGTGAAGAGCGATCCTGGGCCGATCACGATGACGTCAGCCTCGGCGATCGCCCGCAGTGCCCGCACCGGGGCGGCCGGCGAGGGCGGGTCAAGACTCAACACCCGCATCCCCATGGTGCGAGCCACGGCGGTTTGACCCCGCGTGATGCCCTCGTCGTGACGCGCCACGAGAACGACCCCCTCGCGACTCGCCGGCAAGATGGTTCCGCACACGCCCAGGGCTTCCGCGGCGGCGTCAATCGACTCCTCGAGGTTGCCAGTGGCGTCGATGAGGCCGACCAGGAAGAGATTGCCGACGGTGTGGCCGTCGAGCTCACCCACGTGGAATCGATGTTCGAAGGCCGCGGCCAGCGAGTTGTTCGGGTCGGCGAGCGCGCCTAGACACTTGCGCAGGTCACCGACGGCCGCGACGTTCAACAAGGCGCGAAGACGCCCCGTTGAACCTCCGTCGTCGGCCACCGAAACGATGCCGGTCACGTCCGACGAGAGCGCGCGCAGCGCCCGTAGCGTCACCGCGGTCCCGTGACCGCCTCCGACGGCGACGACCTTCATCGAGTGATGTCGCGGTGAAACACTGAATTACGTAGCCCCAGGCGCCGACGAATCTCCTCGGCGATCGCGACCGATCGATGTCGGCCCCCGGTGCAGCCGATAGCGATCGTCAAGTACGACTTGCCCTCTTTGGCGAAGGCCGGAATCTGCCATTCGAGCATGGAGACGACGTCGTGCAAGAAGTGTTGCGCCTCTTCTTGTTCCAAGACGTACTGGGCGACCGGTTCGTCGAGCCCGGTCAAGGGGCGCAACTCGTCGATCCAGTGCGGGTTGGGCAAGAACCGACAATCAAAGACGAGGTCCACGTCGCGCGGCAGGCCGTTGGAGAAACCGAAGGACACCATGGAGACGCGCAGTCCGTCGGCGTCGCTGGACATGAAGATCTCGGAGATGCGCGAGCGCAATTGGTTTGTATTAATCGTGCCCGTGTCGATGATGATGTCCGCGCTGTCGCGAATACTCTGCAACAGCTCTCGTTCCTGGGCGATCGAGTCAGCCAAGGTGGCCGCCTCGTGGGGGTGGCGTCGGCGCGTGCCCTCGTAGCGGTGGATCAAGACGTCGTCGGGAGCATCGAGGAACAGGAGTTTGGCGCTCTCATGCATCGATTCGAGTTCGTTCTTCACGCTCAACAGCGCTTCGGGTTGGGCGCGACCCGATCGCCCGACGATGAAGGCGACGCCCGCGGCGTCGCGCGAGCCGGCCGAGGCGAGCTCACCGACACGCACCATGAGTTCCAAGGGCAAGTTGTCGATGATGAACCACCCCAAGTCGTCCAGTGCCGTCGACACGGTGGAGCGTCCGGCGCCGGACATGCCCGTCACCAACAAGACATCAGTCATCGTTCCTGGCTCCCTTCGCGAGTCGCGGCGCACTGGGGGCGCGTAGTCGATCGTAGATGTTCTGAGCGACCACGTCGGGCAGCCACTCCAACGACATCAACTCCTCGAGATTGGCGCCACGTAGATTCTCGAGCGAACCCATCTGCAACATAAGTCGCTCGCGGCGCTTGGGTCCGAGCCCCTCGACGCCGTCGAGCAGCGTGGCGACCATGGACTTGGCGCGCTTGGAACGGTGAAAGGTGATGGCGAAGCGATGCGCCTCGTCGCGGATCCGCTGGACGAGGTACAGGCTCTCGGACCCGCGATCGAGCGCGATGGGCACGCTCGAGCCCGGGCGGTACAGCAACTCTTCGCGCTTGGCCAGCGCCACGAATTCGACGGCCCCGCGCAGGCCCACGTCGGCGGCGGCTCGTTCGGCCGCGTGCAGTTGGGGTAGTCCTCCGTCGATGATGATCAAGTTGGCACGACGGAACTTACTCTGCGCCTGTTCCTCGTTCCAGTAACTCAATCGTCGGCGAACGACCTCGTGCATCGCCCCGGCGTCGTCGTTGCCCAGGATTTCCTTGACGTTGAAGCGGCGGTAGTCCGACTTCTTGGCGAGGGCGTCCTCGAAGACCACCATGGAACCGACGTAGTTCGTCCCCTGGAGGTGACTCATGTCAAAACACTCGATACGAAAGGGTGGTTGATCGAGTCCCAGGGCGCTCCCCAGTTCCTGCAGAGCGCGCGACCTTACGTTGTGGTCGCTCTGACGGCGCAGCGAATCACGATCGATGACCGCGTGCGCGTCGCGCAGCGCCAATTCCTGCACCCGCCTGCGGCGCCCCCGTTGGGGGGCCACGACGGTGACGTCGCGCCCGCGACGCTCGCGTAAGAAGCGTTCGGCGAACTCCGATGCGGCAATCATCTCGTTGGCCACGACTACCGGGGGCACGAGTCCCGGGTCGTCGTAGAGGTCGGGTAGAGCCGCTTCGAAGATCTCGGCTTCGTTTTCATCCATCGAACGGTCGATGAGGTGAACGGTGCGACCAAGGATGCGACCATGGCGCACCCGGAAGCGCACGAGTGCGGCGCGTCCTCCCTGGGTGGCGATCGCGATGGCGTCGAGGTTGGAATGGTCGTCGAGCACGATGCTCTGATCGCTCGCCGCGCGTTCGAGGGCCGCGAGGCTGTCGCGTGCTTTGGCGGCCGCTTCGTAGTGCTGTTGGATCGCCGCGGTCCGCATCTGCTCTTGCAGTAGGTTGCGCAGTTCGCGCACGTCGCCCTCAAAGAAGCGAGCCCACGATGACACCAGTTCGGCGTAACCTGCGGCGTCAATGTGTCCGACGCACGGTCCCGAACACTTGCCGATGTCGTACAGCAGGCACGGACGACCCAGACGCTGGTGGTACTCGTACTTGTGCTTGGTGCACGAACGCAGCGGAAACGTCTGGAGCAACTCGTCCATGGTGTGACGGAGGGCTCCCACGTCGGTGAAGGGGCCGAAGTACCGGACACCGCGCTGATGTTTCGACCGCGTGATGTAAGGCACGGGAAATTCGCTGCGTACGTCGATCGCGACGTAGGGAAAACTCTTGTCGTCCTTGAGGCGCATGTTGTAGCGCGGTTGATTCTCCTTTATCAACTCGTTCTCGAGAATGAGCGCGTCGACTTCGCTCGGGGTGACGATCCACTCGACCGACGCGGCTTCGTCCATCAGCGCTTGAGTCTTGGCACTCAGCGCGTCGTACTTCTGAAAGTAACTCGAAAGTCGCGGGGACAACGAACGCGCTTTGCCCACATAGATGATGGCGTCGTGGGCGTTCTTAAACAGGTAGCAACCACTCTCGCGAGGAATCCCCGAGGGCCGAGGGAACACTAGGGTCTCCCGTGTTGGGTCAACACCTCATTGAGCACCTGTCCGGTGGCGGTGGGCAGTTCGGCAATCTGTTCGGGGGTCCCCTCCCCCACGACGAGGCCGCCGCGACGTCCGCCGTCGGGTCCGAGGTCGATCACCCAGTCCGCGGTCTTCACGACGTCGAGGTTATGTTCGATGGTCAGCACCGTGTTGCCCTGGTCGACCAATCGGTGCAACACCTGCAACAGGCGATTGACGTCCTCAAAGTGCAGTCCGGTGGTGGGCTCGTCGAGCACGTAGAGGGTGTGGCCGGTGGGTCGGCGTGCCAACTCGGTGGCTAGTTTGACGCGCTGGGCCTCGCCACCCGACAGGGTCGGCGCGGGTTGGCCGAGACGCACGTACCCCAGGCCCACGTCGACCAGCGCTTGGATGTGGCGCAGGATCGAGGGCTGACGATCGAAGAAGTGCAGCGCTTCGGCGATGGGCATGTTGAGGACGTCGGCGATGGACTTGTCGCGGTACTTGATCTCGAGCGTCTCGCGGTTGTAGCGCGCTCCGTCGCACGTCTCGCAGTTCACGTACACGTCGGGGAGGAAATGCATCTCAATCTTGATGGTGCCGTCGCCCGCGCACGCCTCACAACGTCCGCCCTTCACGTTGAAGGAGAAGCGACCCTGTTGGTAACCACGGACCTTCGCTTCGGACACCTCGGAGAAGAGCTTGCGAATCTTGTCGAAGACCCCGGTGTAGGTGGCCGGGTTCGATCGTGGAGTTCGACCAATGGGCTGTTGGTCAACCGCCACCACCTTGTCCAAGAACTTGACGCCGGTGATGGTGTCGTGTTCCGCCGCGGTGGTCTTGGCGCGGTTGATCTGACGTTCGAGCGAGGCGAGCAAGATGCCGTTGATCAACGTCGATTTGCCCGAGCCCGAGACGCCGGTCACCGCGACGAATTGACCCAACGGGATCGACACCGTGACGTCACGTAGATTGTTGGCGCGCGCGCCCTTGATGACGAGACGCTTGCCATCGCTTACGCGACGAACGGCGGGGACTTCAATGGAGCGCGCTCCCGAGAGGTACTGTCCGGTCAGTGACGCCGTGTTCTCCAGGAGTTCCTTGTAGGTACCCGCGTGGACCACTTCCCCACCGAATTCTCCGGCGCCGGGACCGATGTCGACGATGAAGTCGGCCAAACGGATGGTTTCCTCGTCGTGTTCGACCACGATGACCGAGTTGCCCAAGTCCCGCAGCCGCTCCAGCGTTGCGATGAGGCGACGATTGTCGCGTTGGTGCAGTCCGATGGAGGGCTCGTCGAGCACGTAGAGCACGCCCACTAGGTAACTCCCGATCTGGCTGGCCAGGCGGATGCGCTGCGCTTCGCCACCCGAGAGAGTCGCTGACGCCCGGCTGAGCGTGAGGTAGTCCAGTCCCACGTCCATCAAGAACGTGAGACGCGCCACGATCTCTTTGATCACCTGGCGACCGATGGCGAGTTCGCGCTCGGTGAGTTCGAGGGTCGTGAAGAGCGCGATAGCTTCGTCGATGGTCATCGAATTGACGTCGGCGATGTTGTGCGAATGGATCCTCACCGCCAAAACGTCGGGCTTGAGCCGTTGTCCGTGACAGGCGGTGCACTCGACCTCTCGCATGTACTGCTCGGCTTGCTCGCGGGACCAGTCGCCGTCGGCCTCGTTACGCTTGCGCTCGAGCCACTCCACGATGCCGTTGAACGTCGTCTCGTAGGTGCGCACGCGCCCGTAACGGTTTCGGAACTTCACCGGCACGGACTTCTTGTCGACGCCGTACATGATGAGTTTGCGGTCCTTGGCCTTGAGCTTGGACCACGGAGTATCCACGTCAAAGCCCCCGAGGTCAGCGATGCCGGCGATCAGACGTTCGAAGTACTTGAAGCGCGCCCCCGACCACGGAGCCAGCGCACCCTGGGCCAGCGTGAGCGTGGGATCGGGCACGACGAGCGCGGGATCGACCTCGAAGCGGGTTCCCAGACCGGTGCAGGTGGGACACGCCCCGTAGGGTGAATTGAAGGAGAAGTCGCGCGGGGCCAGTTCGCTGAAACTGATGCCGCAGTTCGTACACGCCATCTTCTCGGAGAACTGCACCAACTCGTCGGTGTCGATGAATAAGAACGAGACGAGGCCCTTGGTCAATTTGAGCGCTGCCTCGACCGACTCAGTGAGACGTTGGCGATTCGCGCCCTTGACGGTCAATCGGTCCAGGACGACGTCGATCGTGTGCTGTTCGTAACGCGCGAGAGTAATTTCCTCGCGATTAGCGAGTTCGTGGACCTCGCCGTCGACGCGCACGCGCGAAAAACCCTGCGCGGCGAGCTCGTTGAGCAACGTGGAGTACTCACCCTTGCGGCCCTCGACGACCGTGGCCAACACGTAAAAACGCCCGGCCTCTTGGCGCTCGAGCACCAGGTCCACGATCTGCTGGGGCGTCTGGCGGGTGACCAGGCGACCGCACACGTGACAGTGAGGCACGCCAATGCGCGCGAAGAGGAGACGCAAGTAGTCGTGGATCTCGGTGATCGTCCCCACCGTCGAGCGAGGATTGCGTGACGCTGTCTTCTGGTCAATCGAAATCGCTGGTGAGAGTCCCTCGATGAACTCGACGTCGGGCTTATCCATTTGTCCGAGGAATTGGCGGGCGTAGGCCGACAGGCTCTCGACGTACCGGCGCTGGCCCTCGGCGTAGATGGTATCGAAGGCCAGGGATGATTTCCCTGATCCGGACAGTCCTGTGAACACCACGAGTTGGTCGCGGGGTATCTCCACCGAGAGGTTTTTGAGGTTATGAACGCGAGCGCCCTGTACGCGAATCGTCGACGCCATGGTACGAATCTAATTCCTAGGCGTCGAGTTCTAGACGGCGCAGATCTTCGCCGAGGCCCTGGATCTGCAACGTGTGCAAGTAGTCGCGCAACGCGGCCGCCTCCTCGAAACGAAGTTCTCGTGCGGCGGTCAACATCGCGTCCTCGACCCGCGCGATCTCCAGATTGAGGTCGTCAGAGTTGATGGTTTCGAGCGACGAGATACCGTGCACCTTGTTGGTCGGCTCGGGTGCACTCTCAGAACGCAGGCGCCCGAGGATGTCGGCGACGTTCTTCGTGATGGTGATGGGCGTGATGCCGTTCTCTTCGTTGTACTGGATCTGCATGAGCCGACGGCGCTCCGTCGTCGAGATAGCCGCGCGCATCGAGTCGGTGACCCGGTCGGCGTACAAGACGGCTTCGCCGTGAGCGTTGCGCGCGGCGCGACCAATGGTTTGAATGAGCGCCGATCGAGAGCGCAGAAAACCCTCCTTGTCGGCGTCGAGGATCGCCACCAGTGAGACTTCGGGCAGGTCCAGACCCTCGCGCAACAAATTGATCCCCACCAGGACGTCGAACTCCCCCAGGCGCAGAGAACGCAAGATTTCGATGCGCTGCACGGTGTCGATGTCGCTATGCAGGTACTGGACACGGTACCCCCCCTTGACCAGGAAATTAGTCAGGTCTTCGGCCATCCGCTTGGTAAGCGTCGTGATCAACGCTCGTTCTGAGCGTGCGATGACGACGTCCAGTCGGGCGCGCAGATCGTCGATTTGGTTCTTCGTCGGGACTACCGAGATCACGGGGTCGAGCAGTCCGGTGGGGCGAATGACCTGTTCGGCGATCTGGTCGGAGACTTCGATCTCGTAGGGCCCGGGCGTCGCCGAGACGAAGACCATTTGGGGAACGATCTCCATGAATTCGTCGAAGTTGAGGGGTCGATTATCCAGTGCGCTCGGCAGACGAAAGCCGTGCTCCACCAACGTCTCCTTGCGCGAGCGGTCACCGGCGTACTGTCCCCGGATCTGGGGAACGGCCACGTGCGATTCGTCGATGACGATCAACATGTCCTCGGGGAAATAGTCGAGCAACGTGTAGGGTCGTTCGCCGCGACTGCGTCCGTCCAAGTGAGCCGAGTAGTTTTCGACGCCGGCGCAGATGCCCGTCTGTTCGAGCATCTCCAGGTCGTGTTCGGTGCGCGAACGGAGGCGCTGGGCTTCCAGTAACTTTCCCTCGCGCTCAAAGATCTGTAACTGTTCGCCGAGTTCCTTCTCGATACTGCGACAGGCGCGCTGCAACGTCTCGGAACTCGTCGCGTAGTGCGACGCCGCGAATAACGTCACGTCGTCCACGGTGCCACGGCGCTCCTGGGTGACGGGATTGAAGAACGTAATCTCGTCGATCTCGTCGCCAAAGAACGAGACGCGCACCGCTTCGTTGGAGTAGGCAGGCTGAAGTTCTAGGGTGTCGCCCTTGAGACGAAACGACCCGCGATCGACGACGAGGTCGTTGCGGTCATACTGCATCTCGACCAGGCGTCGCAACAGCGCCCGCTGATCGTAGGTCGCGCCCACCTCCAGTCGCAGCATCCGGTCGCGGTACTCCAGGGGCGAACCCAGTCCGTAGATGCACGACACCGAGGCCACCACGATGGTGTCGCGATGCGTCAACAGTGACGACGTCGCCGAGTGCCGGAGTCGGTCGATCTCCTCATTCACGGCGCTGTCCTTTTCGATGAAGGTGTCGGTTCGCGGAATGTACGCCTCGGGCTGGTAATAGTCGTAATAGGACACGAAGAATTCGACGCGATTGCTCGGCAGCATCTCCTTAAGCTCCGACGCCAGTTGTGCCGCGAGGGACTTGTTGGGCTCGAGGATCAGCGTCGGGCGTTGGACCTGCTCGACCAACCACGCGATCGTCGCGGTCTTGCCACTACCGGTGATCCCCTCGAGCGTCTGGTAGCGCAGTCCGTCGCGGACGCCGGCGGCCAACGTGGCGATCGCCGTCGGTTGGTCGCCCGACGGGCGAAAGGGTGACTCGACTAAGAACTCAGTGGCCACCGAGACCCCGCTCTCGCAGGAGTTCGTCGACGCGCTCAAAGAGCGCTGTACGGTCCGTGTTGTTCCAAATAACTTCGTCGGCCATCTTCTCGCGCTCGTCGTTACTCATTTGCGCGACGAGGCGCGCCCTCGCGGCGTCCAAGGACATCGCGCGTTGGCCCACCAAACGGTCGAGGGCGATCTCGGGTTCCACTTGCACCGACCACATCTCGTCGACTGATAACTGGGCACGGTGTTCGGGTCGAAAAAGTGGTATCGCCACGAAGCCGACCTCGCCGGTCGCCTCGTCGAGTCGACGACGGATCTCGACACCAATGGGGCCGTGGGTGATGGCGTTCAAGCGTCGCAGCGCGGTGGGGTCGGCGAAGACGATCGATGCCAGAAAGCTGCGGTCCAATTGAGTGTCCCCCGTCAGCACCGCCGAGCCGAAGGCGTCCACTAACGCGCCGAGCAGCGGTTCACCGCGCCTAGTCAGGTCGCGATACACCTCGTCCGCGTCCACGCAGATCAGGTCCAGACCGCGCAGGTAGTCGACCACGGTCGACTTGCCGGCACCAATGCCCCCCGCGAGGGCGATACGTTTCACCACTCCACGGTACTGAGTGACCTGTGACATCACGACACGAGCACTCGGCGGAAGACGACGAAACCCGCCGAATCGCAAGGGGCTCGACGGGTTTTTCCGTTGAAACGTGAACTATGCGTCGGGAGTATTCGAACCGTCGGCGTCTTCAGTGGTCGCCGCCGCCTCGGCGTCCACGATGGGCTCGGGCGCGTCGCCACTGACATCAGCGTCAGCGTCAGCGTCAGCGTCGGCGTCGGGAGCCATGACTCCCGTTTCCACGGCGTACTCGGCCCACGCGGCTTGCGCCTCGGTCTCGGGAGTGAACTCGCCGTACTCGAAGCCACCGATGTAGTTGCCTTCGGTGTCGTACGCGTGACTTCCGAAGGCCTCGCGGTACTCCTCGGAGACCTCACCGCCCTCAGCGGCCTGCTTGATCGACAGCGAGATACGACGACGTGCGGTGTCGAGCTCGATGATCTTGACCCAGAGCTCTTCGCCCGCGGTGACCACCTGGTCGGGTGATTCGACGTGGTGCGCCGCCATCTCCGAGATGTGCACGAGTCCTTCGATGCCGTCGCCCACCTGTACGAAGGCGCCGAAGGGCACCATCTTGGTGACGCGTCCGTAGACCAACTGGTCCACGGCGTGGCTGTCGGCGAAGACCTGCCAGGGGTCGGACTGGGTCGCCTTGAGCGACAAGGAGATGCGTTCCTTGGAGAAGTCCACGTCCAGGACCTCGACGTCGACTTCGTCGCCGACGGTCACCACCTGGCTGGGGTGATCGATGTGCTTCCAGCTCAGTTCGGAGACGTGGATCAGTCCGTCCATACCGCCCAGGTCCACGAAAGCACCGAAGTTGACGACCGACGAAATGACGCCGTGACGGCGTTCGCCGGGCTTGAGGTTGTTGAGGAAGTCGCCGCGCTGTTCTTTCTGGGTCTCTTCGAGCCAGGCGCGACGCGAGAGCACCACGTTGTTGCGGTTGCGGTCGAGTTCGATGATCTTGGCCTCAACGGTCTTGCCGATGTAGGGCTGGAGCTCGCGAACACGACGCAACTCGACCAGTGACGCCGGCAGGAAGCCACGCAGGCCGATGTCGACGATGAGGCCACCCTTGACCACTTCGATTACGACACCCTTGACCATCTCATCACGGTTTTTGAGTTCTTCAATGTTGGCCCACGCCTTCTCGTACTGCGCGCGCTTCTTGGACAGGACCAGTCGGCCCTCCTTGTCCTCTTTTTGCAGCACGAGGCACTCGACGCGCTCGCCCATCGAGACAATCTCGGAGGGATCAACGTCGTTTCGAATCGAGAGTTCACGAGCTGGGATCACTCCCTCGGACTTGAAACCGATGTCGAGGAGGACTTCGTCGTGGTCGATCTTGACCACCGTCCCGGTGACCAGGTCACCGTCTTCGAACTCCAGGACCGAGTTGCCTACTAAGTCGGTGAGGTCGGTTCCGACCATGTTGTCTTCGGTAATCACGCGGGGAATGTAATTTCCCTCGGCGTCAAAGGTACCCATTTCAATGGGAGAAAGGAGGCTAGCGCCGTCCGACATACGAACTTCTTTCAAGCGACCGCATCGGGGCCAAATAGGCGAACAGGGCTGGGTCTCCGGTGCAAACCCAGGTTTCCACTGTACCAGAGGGTCATCAGCCCTTCGCGTCCGCCCACGAATCGCCCCAATTGAGCGACACCTCGAGGGGCACGCTCAGGTGCGCCACGTCGATCAGCGCCTCTCGGATCGCGGTCTCCACGCGGGACTTCTCCTCCGGTGGGGCTTCGACGAGGACTTCGTCGTGGACTTGAAGAATGAGACGGGCCTCCAGAGCCTCGTCGGTGAGTCGATGGTCGAGTCGTACCAACGCGGACTTGAAGATGTCGGCGGCCAGCCCCTGAATTCCTGAGTTCATGGCCTGGCGTTCGGCCGCCTGACGTTGGGGTCCGTGCGCGGTGGCGAGGTCGGGAAAGGGCCGAATTCGTCCGAATTCGGTGCGCGAATACCCCTTGGTGCGCACGTCCTTGATGGTCTCGTCCATGTAGCGGCGCAACGTAGGGAAACCGTCGAAGTACTTGTCCATGATTTCCCTCGCGGCGCTCACGGGGACGCCCAAGCGCTGGGAGAGACCAAACGCCTCCATGCCGTAGGCCAGACCGTAGGAGACCGCCTTGGCTTGTTCGCGTTGTTGGTACGTCACCTCCTCGGGAGTGACGCCAAAGACCGACGCGGCGATGGTGCGGTGCACGTCCTCGTGACTGGCGAAGGCCGCGAGCAGTCCCGAGTCCTGTGACAGGTGCGCCAAGATGCGTAGCTCGATCTGGTTGTAGTCGGCCACGGCGAGGGTCCAACCCGGTGAGGGGACGAACGCGAAGCGCAGACGCCGACCTTCGCTCGAGCGCACGGGGATGTTGTGTAGGTTCGGATTCTCCGACGAGAGTCGACCGGTGCGCGCCACCGTCTGGTGGAACTCGGCGTGGATGCGCTCGTCGGGTCCGACCGAATCAATGAGCGGAGCGCCGTAAGTACTACGCAATTTCTCCACCTCGCGAAATCGCAAGATGAGCGGCACGATGCGGTGTTCATCGACGATCGACTCGAGGGTCGTGGCGTCGGTGGAGAACCCGGTCTTGATCTTCTTGCCCGGCGTCAGGCCGAGTTCGTTGAACAACACGGTCTGCAATTGCTGGGGCGAATTGACCTTGAACTCGTGTCCCGCCACTTCTTGAATCTCACGGTCCAGTCGCTGCGCCTCGTTGGTGAATTCGGCGGCGATGGTGCGCAGCATGTGGACGTCGACGCGAATACCGCGTGCCTCCATTCGACCGAGTACCGCCACGAGGGGTAACTCGATCGTGATGTAGACGAAGGCCAGTTCCCAGCGCTCGATCTCCTCGCGCAACGTCGTACGCAGGCGCGCGACGACACCGACCTGGTTGAACAACGCGTCGTCGTCGGCGTTCTCCTCGAATAGCGACGGTGTCGCAGTGCCGAGTTCCTCGCCCAAGAAGCGCAGGGCGATGTCAGTGAGGTCGTAGCGGCCACTAGTAGCGTCGATCAAGAACGCCATGATGGCCGTGTCGTCGGCCGGCGGGGCGAGGGTGACGTCCCGTTCGAAACCCGCGCGGTACAGCTCCTTGATGTCGTGGCCCGAGAGTGGTAACTTTCCGACCGTC
>Ga0207933_1001053_pt1 | contig 22859 bp, 17 predicted proteins | sample NGESurdeep092012_4_FD_184488 | JGI IMG/M metagenome (GOLD analysis project Ga0207933, IMG submission 184488) | Arctic peat soil microbial communities from Barrow, Alaska - NGEE Surface sample F53-3 deep-092012 (SPAdes) | ecosystem: Environmental > Terrestrial > Soil > Wetlands > Peat ...
GCAGTTCGCTGACTGCGCAGGTTCCGGCGTCCGACCTGGTGACGGCAGGTACGGCAACGGTTGCGGTGCAGAACCCGACGCCGGGTGGTGGGACTTCCGTGGCGCTTAGCTTCACGATTACTCCGGCGGCCAGCAATCTCTCTGTCCTCAATATTGAGGGACGCGATATCACGTGGGATCCGGTCCGGAAGAAGATCTATGTGGCGGTACCGGCTGCCTCCCCTGTCAATCCGGGCTCGGTCACGGTGGTCGATCCGATTGCGGGGACCCTTGGTAGCGCGCTCACGCTGGCGTCCGCGCCAAGTGGGCTGGCGATCTCGTCGGACGGCCAATTTCTCTATACCGTGATCGCTGGCGGAGCGACGATCCAGAGGCTTACGCTGCCTGGGCTGGTACCGGATATTCATTGGTCTCTGGGGACCGATTCGAACTCTGGCATGGCCAATCTAGCGGGCGATATTAAAGTTCAACCGGGTTCGCCGCACACGCTGGCGGTCTCGTTCGGAGTGTATGGATCGGGTTACATCGCGGTCTTTGATGATGGAGTCGAGCGCCCGAATGTGAGGGGAAGCGCCGGATTTTCTCTCGGAAACTCGATGCAGTGGAAGGCGGATGGGAGTCAGCTATACGACGCGAATACCCTTGGGAACGACAGCCCGTATTTCACCACCGTGAGCGACAACGAGCTGGACACCATGCCGGTCACCAGCTCGGGAGTGGGCGCGGTCACAACCTATAACTCGAGCTTCCGCGGGGAAGGCGTGCATATGGAGATCGACCCGGCTAGCGGCTATGTGTATGGCGACTGGTGCGAGGCAGTCAATCCGTCGAATGGAGTTCGGGAGGGAAATTGCAGGTTTGTCCGTCCCACCACAACGTACTATACGGGTGCTCTTTCGGTTGTGGATCCAACCTTGAATCGCATCTTTGTGCTGCTGGAGGTCGCCGAGCCTGGCGGGGGACTGATCTTCCGAATCCAGAGCTTCGACAGGACCAACTTTCAGTGCCTGAGTACGATCTACGTTCCCGCTGGAAACGGCTATCCCACGAACTTCCTCCGGTGGGGCCAGTCGGGGCTGGCGTTTGTCACCAATCAACCCTCCGGCAGTGGGCCGGGCAAGCTTTACCTTCTTGACGGTGCGTTTGTAAATCCATCCGGAGTTACGGACACTGCGCTCGGGACCGCAATCCTGCCGGCGCCGACGCTCACGTCGATCAATCCGCTTACTGCGGCGGTCGGCAGCAGCAGTGCCACGGTAACAATTTCTGGCAGAGATTTCAGTGGACAGCCGACGGTGTTCTGGAATGGAAATCCTCTTCCGACGACCATGTTGAGCTCGACGGAGCTTTCGGCGCAGATTCCGGCGACTGATCTGGCAGCGACGGGGCTGGCGTCGATCACTGCGTCGAATAGCGCGAGCGCGTTACCTGGCTCCAATTCGATGCCGTTTGCGGTGAACCCGGCTCCACCGGTGGGCATCCAGATGTCGGTGTACAGCAGTGGCGGCAGCGACGTGGTCTGGGATGCAGCGACCGCTAAACTTTACGTCAGCGAGCTCGGAGTGCAGGGCGACACGGGAGACGCTATCGGGATTGTCGACCCGGTCGCCGGAGTCGTGACGAGCAGCGGATTTCTGGGCAGTGATCCTGGCAAGCTGTCGCTTTCGGCCAATGACGAGTACTTGTATGTGGGGCTCGATGGAGCGAACGCCCTCGAGCAGTTGACCTTGCCGAGCCTGCAGGGGAATGCAGCGTGGAACCTGGGAGGTGTGGGAAGCTTCTCTGGTCCGTACTACGCGCTGGATGTGGAGGCTGCACCAGGGGCTCCGGGAACGACTGCTGTCGTGCTGGCTAATTTTGATGTCTCTCCGTCTCCGGCGGAGGTTGTGGTCTACGATGGCTCAACGGCTCGACCCAATCCATTGCAGGTTGCTCAATACCCGTACTCTTCGCTGCAGTGGACGGCCGACGACTCGACGCTGTATGCGCTCGATCAATCTAGCCCTCAGGACTTCTTGGTCCTCGGGGTCAACGCCTCTGGTGCGGTGGTGAACAAGGGGTATCCCAGCTTGATCAGTACGTATGGAAACAGCCTGCACTATGACGCGGGGAGTGGACTGGCCTACACGGACGGAGGGAAGGCGATCCAGGTGTCCACTGGCACGGTCGTTGGGAGCTATGCAGCGTCTGGATTGCTTGTCCCGGATGCAACGCTGAATCGTGTCTTCATCCTGGGGCAGACTACAGCACAGATCCACACGTCGAGTTACACGATCGAGTCCTTCGACGAGACAAGCTTTACTGCGATCGGGTCGATCACTATCGACAATGTGGTGGGCACCCCGACGGCCTTTGCCCGCTGGGGCACTAGCGGGGTTGCCTTTACGACCAGTGTTGGAACGCCGTATTCCTTTCGGGGTGCTGGGCCTGGCCAGCTCTATGTGGTTAGCGGAAGCTTTGTAAATCCGTCCGCCAGCATGAGCCCGGTGACGAGCGCTCCTCCATCGGCGGCCGTGCAGCGCACCTGGGGCTTGGAAAACAATGCGAAGCCAGCGCCACGTTCGGTCGTTGTACCGAGCCCATTGGCACAATGACGAAGGCACGCCGTGGAATACACGAACAGGCGACTTCAGCGTATCCGCCGGATTCTGGATTCATCGAAACGATCTCGGATTCTCTGCGTCGTCGACTTCGCGGTCGTGAACCCACCTTTCCGGTGAGAACTGCCACGGCGATCCGGTCCTCGGCCGACGAGGTCGCAATCTCGAAATTTCCTGGAAACTCGACACTCCGCTTCGATGCTCTTGCGCAATTCCGGCAGAGTCTTTTGATTGGAGTCAAGAGCATGCTCCAACGAGTTGCAGAGCGGTACTAATCTCTGAACCGCCCCTAAAGTCGACATTCAGAAAGTTCGTCCATTTTCCACCGGACGAATGAAGTTGCCGACAACGCCGTATTTCTGGAGCCAGCTAAGTATCCGTGAGCATCCGGATCGGCTTGTCTCAGGTTGGCCCTAGATCTAGATATGGCTGCCGGTAAGATCGAGGCCAAAGGAATCCGTAGGCTCGACAAATGCTTAGCGGATGTGTAATCGGCTCACTGACAACGTCAGAGTCGCCTACAGCTCAGTATCCCGTTTTCGCCAAGTACACCATGTCATATCCATTACCAGGGGCGGATAAATAATTGGTTGACGCCGACAGAAATACCACGTAGTGCCCGTCGGCGCTGATCTGGGGGTAATCGTTTATGGCATTCGACTGTTGCGCGAAGTAGGGAGAGTCGCTCACGGAAACCCGCACCGTGCTCACCTTACACGTCGGGCCGGCACCGAAGCAGGTATCGCGGACGAAGATGTCTTTCCAGCCATTAGAGGGAAAAGTATCACCTGGAACGAGATTCGAAGCTAGTGAAGCGAAGGCTATAAGCCGTCCATCCGCGCTGATGGACGTGTTGTCCTGGCTGGCATTGGCTATGGAACCGTCATTACCTAGCGAGGCGAGACTTGTCGTCGGTGTGCAGCCCGAGGCCACGCCATTGCAGGTGTCACGCAGATAGACGTTGCCAAATCCGTTCACATTCTGGGAAACGAGATTTGTGGCAAGCGTGGAGAAAGAGAGAAAACGCCCATTGCTGCTGATCGACGCGGGCGAAAACGTATCCAACGCACCAGCGGCTTGGGTGCCACTGGTTGAAACATCTTCCTCCGTCGTGCTGGGAACACATCCTGTAGACGCCCCAAGACAGGTGTCCCGCAGATAGAGGTCAGGATCGCCCAGGTTGGTATCATTCGCAATCAGATTGTTCGCATAGGAGATAAAAGCCACATAGCGACCACCCGTGTTAGCAACTTGCAAAGAACTACCCTCATTCCCGATTGCTTCACCCGATGACTGTGACACCAAATAGGTCGTTAGGCGACAACTAGTTGGAGCGCCATTGCAAGTATCGCGCAGAAAAACCTGTAGTAACCCACCCGGATTATTTTGGGCCTCATTTGCCGAACTGGAGTCGTATGTTACGTAACGACCATCCGGACTGATTCCGGGATTTCCACCATTGGCTATATTCCCATCTGCAGTGATGGATATTAGTGTAGTTTGTGGGGTGCAGCCTACAGTCACGCCAATGCAGGTATCCCGCAAAAAAACACAGGCCGTACTACTGCACATACTTGTATTAGGAAGTATGTTTCCCGCGCTACTATCGAAAGTCACATATCGCCCATCTCCGCTGACGGAGGAATTACGGTTGTGACCATCAACTGGCGACCCGTCATAGGTAACCGAGATTGGAATGGTGGTGGGAACACAGCCCGTTGGTGCCCCGATGCAGGTGTCACGTTCGTAGATCTGCTGATAAGCGCTGGATACGCCCGCACTGAGATTGGTGGCTGCCGATTGAAAGGACACATACCTGCCAGTCGCGCTAATGGATGGTGCGACGAGGCTGTTGGCGTTGGCCGGAGTTCCATCAGGAGCAACTGTAATCATCTGGACTACGCCCGCAGTTGCAGCTGCTGGGGACGCGATGCCGAATGGCAGAGCGCTCGATGTTGCACTGGCCGCAGAATCGTAAGCGGTGATGCTGGCTGTTCCAGGCGATGCAACCAATGTTGCGGCAACGGTGGCGGATAGCCCTGTGCTGCTGCCAAACTGCGTCGGAATGGCGACCCCGTTCCATCGAAGTACAGTTGCCGATGTAAATCCCGTGCCAGTCGCCAACAACTTAAAAACTGGCACACCGGCAACGACCCAGTTGCTTCCGCTGAGGATTACACCTTCCGGCGCTATGATCGTGAGCGTCAATGATGGGGGTGGCGGGTTGGTGGTAGTTGATGTTGTGCCTCCTCCGCAACCGCACACAGCCAATAGAGTCATACCGGCCACGCAAACCCGAGCAATCCACTGGGCCCAGTTCATCATCCTGCAACTCCGGCATTCAGAGGTCTCCCGTATATGAACGTCAATCTATTCCCCCACTCAAATTCGATCCCGATGCGGCAGCAGTAAAGGCGGGTTGAGCGTTGCAATTACTGCCCGTGGAATTGCAACCAGTCAGAAACGCAATGACAGACGTGGATACAGGATAGTTTGTTAGGGCACCTTTGACCGTTGCGACAATTGAAATAGTGGAACCAGACACCGTTGCGGAAATAGGAGAGGCCGCGTAGTTCATTGCATTAGCCAAGGCAATTGCGAGTGTGCTAGATGTAGAGCCGGTGCTATAGTCTGCGGTGTACTTATCGCCCGCTATCGTCACAGAAACAGCACCAGTATCGGGAAAAAACTCTGAGCAGAGTCTTGTGGGCCGGTTGGGGTAGCAAGTATTTACTGAATAACTTCCCTCGTTCCCAGTGATTGTGACGGAACCAGTCCCTGCGGCACCTACCGGGTTTCCGTCAATCACTACTAACGTTTGGCCAGCGACGACGATGGAACCTGAGCGATCCATGGATGTTGGATTGGGTGTGGCAGTCCAGCTAAAACTCCCCGATCCACTTCCCGTTGCATTTCCTGTTATTGTCAGCCAACTGGTATTGGATACGGCTGACCATACACAGTCTGTCCCTGTAGATACGTCGGTAGTACTGGTTCCACCTGCGACTGGAATGGCAACGGTGGGACCAGGTACAAGTGTGTAGACGCAGGACCCATTCTGCAGAATTTGGTAAATCGAAGAAGAGTTGCCATTCCCAATCGTCACACTACCGAGCCTGGAGGCGCGAGACGGGTTGGCTGCGATCAATAAGTTTGTCGTACCGCTCGTAATCCCATTGATACCCGAAGTGATCGAAATCCAGGGGGACTGGCTTGTCGCTGACCACTGACATCCCGGTGAGGATGCGACACTCACACTGGTAGTTGAGGTTGGTCCAGGAGCTTCATACAAAGACGCAGGTAGGGAAAAGAGGCAGCTTGCCTGAGTGGGTACATGAAACTGATTGGCCAGGATAGCATCCAAAGCCGAATGGTCGTAGGTGCTTCTCAGCGCTGCGGAGTGGGAGTCTGCCCCCTCAATTGTGTACTGTACCGCGCCTGCGCCCGGATAGACTTGGCTTGGCCCTTGGACGATCCCGTCGGACGTTCCATCCCCGGGAAAATCGATGAGCAGGTTGTAGCCAAAATCTGCGACATCCATCCAGAACATCTGTTCTAACAAGTACGGCAAAAGGGCATATGCCGCTGGGTCGAATATCCCAACGAACACATCCACCACAGTTGCGACCAAGAGTGCGTCGTAATAGTATTCCACCGAGTCAGCTATAGCTCTCTCACCGCAACTGTCCTCGGGATTGCAAGGCTCCGGCCCAGTTTGTCCGGACTCAGCCGACCAAAGGCTGCCGTTAACTTTTTCATCCACTACTCTTGCGACCGCCCATCTTTGCGGGGTGTAACCGATGATCCCGGCTCGATTGAAGATTTCGGGAGTGTTGTTGAGCGTGGACAAGTAATTGCTAAAAGGGTACATGTCCGCAATTGATTGCTGGTCCGCCACCATGTATGTAAGGAGCCCCGCACCACCAACGATCAGGCTCGACGCGAATATGCATCCGCCGCTGATGATCGTGGCACATGCGCCGCTGCTATACATGCCCGCTCCGGCCGCCGCGGCCGCAATCAGTGCAAGTTCACCATTGACTGCGAAGTTGGCACCCTCGTTAGGTGTGTCAATCGTGACTACACCTTCAGCAACATTTGGTGGATTATTTTGAAAGTATTGTGCAGCCGAACGGGATACCAATCCTCCCTGACTGTGTCCAGCCAGGATGTAGTTACTGCCTCCGACAGACCTTATATCACTGACTAGAGTATCGCCTTGGGATGCCAGCGGAGTACTGGGATCAGTGAAAGGAATGATCTCTGTTCCAAACCGGAAATCCTGATTCAGCCAGTTTGCCATGCGTGTCCAAGCACACGAATTAGAGTTGAGACCATGTTGCATCACAATATTCTGCGGGCCCTCAAAATTGTAGAAGGTAGGTGTGGAACTGGTGCAGTTAGTAGGGGTAATCGTCGAACTGTTGGATGTGTAGGGGGCTACGGTGGCTGTAATCGGGACAGAGGTAGGAAGCGCACCCGTCGATGGAGAGGGCGGGGTTATTATCGTCGACGATGTGGTGGCACGGGCAGCATCGTTTGTGGCGTTGTCGAAGGAGGTTACATTGGAAAAAGCCATGGTGCGGACATCGGTGCCCGTTGAGTAACTGGTAGTAACCTTCACCGACTGAACGACCATATTGGAGCCTGCAGCCGCATAGCTCCACACTGCATTGGCGGTTGGACTGAGATTACTAGTCACCGTGGCGTTGTTAAGATTTGGATCGTATTGCAGACTCCCATTGGCCGACCTTGCAAATGCTTGAAGATTGCTCACTGATCGTGGTATCTGAGCTCCGCTCAGGAAAGACGCGATCGGATTTACTCCCAGAAACGAAAGTGGCGATGGTATTGGAGTGGATAAATTGGGCATCACCATCGGTATGGTGTTTCCGGACGAATCAAATACCGTCATTTGACCGCCGGCGTATCGAATACAACTAACCGCGCTCACACCTGTCGTTGTAGGATTTTGATTCGATATGGGATAGATGTTAACAACAAGCCCACCGTTAACGTCAAATCCCGCTTCGATTTTGTACTGCTGGACAGGGGCACCTGAAAGAGGAAGTACGTTGGATGTGATTTGAGTTTGTGGATTCGTAAATGATGCAGAAAGCGATACTGAGCCGCTTTCCTGAACTTGCAGAGTGGCCGTTAACCAACTATCAGCGCTATTGATTCCGGAGTTTTGAGAGAGCGCCGTTTGAGCGATCGCCTGCGCATAGGCGAAAAATAACGCCGCGAGACTCAATGCGGAGAAAACCATCCGTTTGGACATGTGCTCACCTCGTGTAGAAAGATGGTTTGCTCTGCTTGAAACGTGACCCAATTCTTACTGAGGTAGCGTGAAAGTGATGCTGATTTTAGGTTTACGACCACTGGAGAAGCAAGCTTTGAATGAGCGGAAGTTACGCCAATAGATGATTTCTGTCAAGCGAGAATTTGTTGGGTGCATTTTATGCGAAGTCTAACTCTGACGAACAGCAAAGATTCGATACGCTATCACGCATGATAATGTCCTTTATCATGCGTGATAAAGACGCAGTATTTCTGCAACAAGGAGAATGCACATGGCACCAAGTCTGCTGCAAAGACAACCGACAAGCTGTCAGGAGTTCCAGGAATTTGTGAAATTGATGGATAAAAGAAAGGAAGCCATTCTGAAAGAGAAGGAGCGAGCTTACTGGTATTGGTTTGTGGCCCAGTGGACTGTCTTACTTGCCGGGGCTGTTGGGTCGCTCATCGCCGTTTGGGTACGGAAGGAAAGCTACGAGGGCGGAATGAAGTTCGCCATTGTTGCATTGCCCGCCTTGAGTTCGCTTGGCTCTGCGGTACTGGTAAATCTCCGCCTGCACGACCTTTGGCGCATTCGCGACGAGGGTCGCATAAAATTTGAGGAGGTCGCTCAACGTGGCCACATTCGTCTCGGTGCATGTACATCCGCACAAGAGTGTCAGAAAGCACACGAGGATTTAGCAAAAGAGTTCAACGCAATCGAAGCAAGTATCACGGCTCAATGGTTTGCATCTCGGAAGGCACGTCTTTTGCAATACAGGAAACCCTAACGGTGGTTAAAGCGTTGGTTTTTCCTCCAGTCCAGCCGAATGCTCCCCTGCCCTCCCTCTTCACGGTCCAACCGCGGGCCCGCACACTGCTGCGCGACTTCTTCAGCTCCCATATCCGCAATCCCAACACCCGGCGCGCCTATCAGGAGGCGGTCCGGCAATTCTCCGCCTTTTGTGCCGAGCACGGCATCAAGGATCTCGCCCAGGTGGAACCGATCCATGTGGCGGCGTTTGTGGAGGCGCAGCTCAAGGTCCACTCCAAACCCACGGTGAAGCTGCGCCTGGCCGCTCTGCGGATGCTCTTCGATTGGATGGTGGTCGGCCAGGTCATCCCCACAAACCCCGCCCACGCCGTGCGAGGGCCGAAGCATTCCCAGCGGCGAGGTAAGACGCCGGTGCTGCAGGCCGACGAAGCACGAACCCTGATCGATGCGATCGACACCACTTCCCTTCCCGGCCTGCGCGATCGAGCTCTGATCGGCCTGATGGTCTACACCTTCGCTCGGGTGGGGGCCGCAATTTCCATGAAGGTAGAGGACTTCTTTGTGCAGGGGCGCCGCGGCTGGGTGCGGCTTCATGAGAAGGGCGGCAAGGAGCACGAGATGCCGACCCACCACAATCTCGACCGCTACCTGGAGGAGTACATCGCGGCCGCCGGCATCGCCCAGGATCGCAAGGATCCACTCTTTCGCACGACACGCGGGCGATCCGGGGAACTGACCAGCAATTCCCTGCTTCAGTCCGATGTCTGGAGAATGATTCGCCGGCGAGCACTCGCAGCCGGGATCAAGACTGAGATCGGCTGCCACACCTTCCGCGCCACCGGCATCACGGCGTATCTCAAGAATGGCGGCAAGCTCGAAATCGCTCAGCAGATGGCTGCGCATGAGTCAGCGCGGACGACCGGCTTATACGACCGGCGCAACGACGAGATCTCGCTCGATGAGGTTGAGCGGATCGGGATCTAATTATCCCTTGGCAGAGTGAAGCCAAGGGTAGACGCCCTGGCGACGATATCTCTTGCCTTGGCGGATCACGGACACAAGTGGACCCGCAAAGAGCGCGCCCTCTTCTACGCGGCTACGGGGACCGAAGCACAGCGTCCGCAAAGGCAAAACTTCCGTCCTCTCGGCCGACGAGATGCGAGAGCTGCTCGCCGCGATCGACACCACTTCCCTGCTGGGACTTCGCGATCGCGCCTTAATCGCCCTTATGGGATACACCTTCGCCCGCGTCGGCGCGGCCACCGGAATGAAAGTCGAAGATTTCTACGTGCAGAAGCGCCGCGGCTGGGTGCGGCTCCACGAAAAGGGCGGCAAGGTAACCGAACTTCCCTGCCATCACAATCTCGACCAGTATTTAGAAGAGTGGATTGCGGCATCCGGACTTGGCACCGAACCCGAGGCCCCGCTCTTTCCTACCCTGCGCTATGGCCGGCTGACCGACCGCACTTCCCTGCCCCAGGCAAACGTGCACATGATGATTCAGCGGCGGGCACGAGCTGCAGGACTCAAAACCAAGATCAGCGCCCACAGCTTTCGCGCCACCGGCATCACCACCGACCTTCAGAACGGCGGGAAGCTCGAGATCGCCCAGCAGATGGCCGGCCACGAATCCGCGCGCACCACCGGGCTCTATGACCGGCGTGACGATGAGATTGCCCTCGATGAGGTCGAGCGGATAGCGTACTGACGTCGACTACCGTGGACCCACTTTGTGGACGGTTGAAACACTATAAGACTACGTGAGTACTGCGACTATGCTCTTAAAGCACCTGCCTGTATACAGAGATCTCGTGAAATAAGATATCTGCGGCTGCTTCATCCATTTTGTAATCTGCTGTTACCTGCGCACCGTTTTCCAACGTGAGTAAAGCAATCTTGGCGTTGAACTGCGGCATATAAGCAGCGACGACCTCGATGAATCTGTCAATGTCCGGTGCGTGAATCATGTACCGATGACCGGTGTCGCTATTCGCTGTGGCGGTAAAACCACCGGCGCCTGAAGGGTCAATTTGAATCTTCACGTTCATCATGGAGCCAGCCTACCACTGCCCAGAGCACCCTCGTTCGTCGGAGCGGTACGCCTGGATGTTATATCTCTTCGATGGTTCCCGCTCCTACCATCTTCAGTGAGTAGTTTTGAAAATCCTGCTCTGGAAGAAGGTAGGCTGATGCGCCATTGGCAACCATTTTAGGAGCGAGTACAGGGGCTATCCCAGAGAATCGGCGAATACCTGTTTCAACGGAGAATTTCGAGATGCAGGTCAGATATGTGTCGAGCAAGGTTTTGAACTCGCAGTCTTCATCATCCACGATTACGAATGAACTATTGAGCGAGTACGGCGACAAACCTTCCTTGCCTAGATTGACAGCTGAGAACGACAGCAACCACAAGCTTCCCTCGCTCAAAGGCTCTCGCGTGACACTTTCAGGTTTCTCAATTTCGGCAAGTTCTACTGATCTAAAGGCAGTGATCCGTATACGGAATTGTGTCTTCCGCTCATTTTCGCAGCGGAACCAAGAGCCTGAATCAATCATTTGGCTGATCGAAAGTTTCGTCATTGTTCCTCATTTTTTATAAACATTCGTGAGGCCCCTCTAGCTGCGGCGCATAACTTTCGCAGAGCCACGACCAGCGCTCAATCTGCTTTTGAAACACCAGCACTCGGATGGGATCGTGGACAAGCATCATCTCGAACCGGTCACCGTTGATTGCTATTCCCAGACAATAGGTTGAGCCGTGCTTGTGGGCACTGGCATATTCGTTGTTTGTGATCTTGATTGGCTCAGAAAATGTTTTAACGCTCTTCACTTCTACGAAAAGCTTTTGACCACTGCTATAAACCACCTCCAAGTCATATCCCATGTTGGCCACCGTGACATCTGTAACAGTTAAAACTCCTGGAAGAGCCCTGAAGTAATCCTCGGCATTCTTCTCCGCACTTCGCCATCTGGTCAGCCCCGAGACCGATGTTGGAGCAAAGATCCGCAGCGGAAAGCTACCGGACGTGCTGTCTTGACGGCCAGCTGCCGCCACAACCGGACTAGGGACATCGAAGGGTATAGCAAGCTTCCTCAAGAACGGCCCCAGATCGTTAGGCGGGACGGCGTCCAGAAGATAGGCTTTAAACTCGGGTTCTAAATCATCAAAAGATCTGACCCCGCAAGCCTTAACGAGGCATCCATTTAACGGAAATAGGCAAATCTCCTGCAGGAAGGACACGCGTTCTGAGCTCAGGTCGTACCTGTACTGATTGGCACACTTCGCAACAATCTGGGCGGCTCCCAAGGTAGACAGGCGTGACAGATTTACTCGAGCGAGTGCATCTGAAAGCAGAAGTCGCGTAGTGCCAAGGCGCTCCAAGAAGTCTGGCAGCTCCGGAAGCCGGGAGATGACCTCTGTCCCGATATGAAGGCCTTCTGCTGCGCACAGCGCTACATAATCCTCGTAATTTAGCCATTCTGGTCGTAAACGAAGATTTCTGAGTAACTGTCTCCGACCATTAACAAGCACTTCGGTCTTCTCGAAGTGCTTTGCCAACGATTCATGCAGCAGCCGCTTGAACCTCCCGGGCGAGCACTCCGCCGTCAAAGGCCTGAGAATGCCTGGCATTCCTCCATCCTCAATACTCTCCTGGATAGCTTTCGCAAGAAGAGTAGAAGCGTGAGCGAAGGACCTCTGAGAAGAGTCATCCAAATCGATCGACTTCCTTGAGGGGTCGGTGCTGTAGTCACCGTTGATTTTGAGTCGCGCCCCGGCTGCTTCCGTTGTCGGCAAGAACGAATGCACCACAGAAATCGCTTGCTCTGCCGCAACGACTTCATCATTCTCAAACTTAAATGCCACCGCATCGCTTTGCGCCTCAGGATGGCGGTACAAGAGCCAAGTGTCTGCCGCATCTCCTTCTCGGACGGATATTACCTCCCTGTCTTCAACCAGGGAGCGCTCGATTTCTATGGAGCGCCGGTGGTCAGGCAGTTCTATCTCTATGGTCTGGACTGAACGAAGGAACAGAAAGGCGTGTCTGTCAACCGCAGCCAGCTCGTCCGCAACGAGTCTGTTTTCTCCTGATTCGAAGATAAACATCGTTTTGTACGCTGATGTGTCTTGTATCGCTGCAACGCGGGCTTTGAGGAGAACAACCTCTTCAAGAGAGGGGATAAAGGGAATTCGAATGAGAGGTACGTCGCTGAGTCCAGGAAACTGACGCATGGTCTCTATCCGGTCGAATCCAAAGACATACTCTCCGCTCAATATGATGATTCGCTTCGAAATATTGACAACAGATTTGAACCCTATGCCTCTGTAGCCAATAGTCTGTTGACCTCGGACTTTTTGAGATGAGCCGCTTCGGCATAAGGCCTCTACATCGTGAGAAGTAAAGACATGACCATCATTGCCCACGATGATGTCTGATCCGATCTGATGAATACCAAATCGTTTAGCACCTGCGTCATCTGCGTTCTGAATGAGTTCGATAAAGCTGCGAGTCTTGTAGCTGTCCGCGATATACTGTTCCATTCTCGCAAGATCTGAAAACAGACGCGGAGCGCTGGTCGCCTCGCTGATAAAAATGTCTCGGATAGATTGAAGCTGCATTCTTTGCTCAATAGGGCGCAAGGAGTATTTCACCGGGTTCAAAACCTAGGTGGTTAGCGAGGATAAGGCAGGATGCCCTATAAGGCTAATCATAGTCCCCCGTAGTCGAGAGTGTGGTCCCGTGGGATGACTACTGAGATTGGGAATAGCGACAAAGCGCACGCATTCTGCCAGTCCAGCATCGCACACCTATCGGGACCGGGGTGAGATGGGGCTGGCGCTTGAGCAGTCCTTGCGATTGTGAGCCTTTCGCTGCACGCTGCGATCAATTGCGCCATCCGAAACACTGATATGCCGCCACCCAGTGCAACGATATGCCCCGGTGTAAACGCATATTCCGAGCCGAATGCGCATACACGAAATCGAAGTTGCCCAAAACACCGGCGTTCTCAACGGGTCGACGCAACACGGGCTTGGTTTCGATTCTCCGATGAAGAAGAGAGTCAGAAGAGCCATAGAGAGGCACAAGGCTACCTCGCAGCCGTAAAGACGCGGCTGCGAGGTAGACTAACCCAGAAACCTAGCGGAAGCGTGGAAAGATGCGAGTGGCGAAATGAATGACGGAGAGACCGGAAGCGATCTTCAGAGGAAACTCGAAGCGCTTCGCATTGACTTCGCAGCAGTCGCCGGCGAGCCATTTCACCATTTTTTTTGCCCCATCCTATTCGCAGACGACCAGACCGAAATCTGTCGTGCACATTTGGTTAATCAAGCATTTTCCAAGACAAGCAGGCGCTGGACAGTTCAGCGAAAAGATGTCGACAACTTCTACGGCACGTCCTTCGAAGCAGACTTTGTTGAGCTGAAGGCAGACTGCTCTCCTATAGAGACATCAATCGCAAATGGGCTTTCTGGGAGGCATCGACCTGATATCTCTTATCGCCATGAAAAAGTTGAATTCTACAAGCCGACGTCTACAGTTCCACCGAGACACACGGAGGTCGTGCTGGATACGCCTTCGGGCAGCATCCGACTCGCGCTCAAAATAGAACCAGCAGCATTGCGGGAGGCGCGCCACGAAGATTGGGAGTTTTCGATCGTGAAAGATTGCCGCCTTGCAGCGCTCGTCTCGCTCATGAAAACTGCGCATCTGACACTTTTTGAAATGCTGGGTTATCGGTATGCTCTTTCTGCCGGCGGCATGTTCCTTGGCAAGACTGTGCTCGGAGATTTTTTTACTAAGAACCGAGGTCTCAGCCGGGAAGAAGTGCTCCATAACGCAACAAGCCACTTTAGGGAGTTCCAGAATCTAGTCCGGCCTGTAATGGCGCCGATCAATACCATCGAAGACACCGCGAATGACCGGATCGTATACATGTGCGAAGGGTCATGCAGGTGGGCGTTCCTTATATTTATACGAACCGGCGGACTTGCGCACGTAGTAATGGTTCCGCAAATGGAATCCCCGGACGCTGCCGCTCGATTCGTCAGCTTTTTGAATGAGCGTGGGAGCAAGTTTCAAGCGAGACGATGCTATTTCGATGGCGATGCGTTCCAGGCTGAACCTGCCACAAAGGCATTCGATTGGCCTGAGGTTACACTCGACTGACCACGGCGAGTGGCACGTGGGAATTGGCTTAAGCCTCGGCTTTCCAAACGCTGCCGCGATGGCGGCCAGTGTTCACGAATGATTCGCAAATCCTGTCGGCTAACGATCGGCGTTACTCGTGGATCGACATTGGGTGCCGAACAAATCCCCAAACTGCCGCCTAAGTCGGATTTCGAGGTTTTGAGCAACTACGATTTCCTTCACCGGCATCGCAGGACTTCCACAGGATATTCGCCTTACGTTCGCCTATAGTCTTCCGATGGGCGGAGAACGAGCTTCGACGACGCGGCAGCGACTAGCAGGCAAAATTTGTGCTCTCTGTCATCGGCTATTAGATAGTACTCCGCGATCGGCAGGGGAACGCGTTTGTGACCAGTGCGCCGGAAGCCGACGTGTTTATATGACTTTCTTTGAACGTCATGGTTGATCGTTCAGTTTCTAGAGCCTGATCTAAAAACGCCGGTCGGACGAAAAAGAAAATTCAATCATGCTGACCGGGTAACAGAATTGATTGGTCGCACACCGACGTCGATGAACTTGGAGGCCCGCAACATTCTGGAACATGCGCTGTCTGGTGGTCGAGGTGGCATGTATTTGGACGTAACAGGCGAACAATATCGCAAGTTGAAGTGGGGTTAGTGCTTGGTCGCTTCGTTTCCGATCCTGCCGTAGACTTCTGCCATGTGCGGACGGTATGCAACCAAGCGCGACAAACAGAAGATCGCTGAGGCTTTCCATGTTGGGAAGGTCTTCGATGAGCCCTATGCACCGAACTTCAACGTTGCGCCCTCAACGTTTGAGCCGGTCATCCGCGTAGAGAAGGATTCGACTGAGAGAGAAATGGTGCTGATGCGCTGGGGGCTGGTTCCGTTCTTTGCAAAGTCGCTCACGGACTGGAAGGGCTTCTCCACGATCAACGCCAAAGCCGAGACGATCATGTCCAGCGCGATGTGGCGCGGCCCATTCAAGTCCCGACGGTGCATCGTGCCTGCGGATTACTTCTACGAGTGGAAGACCCTGGACGACTCGAAGAAGCCCAGGAAACAGCCTTACGCGATCAGCCTGAAAAGCGGCGAGCCTTTGGCGTTTGCGGGACTTTGGGATGCCTGGCATGACAAGGGTGGTAATACGTGGCTCCAAACGTTCTCGATCATCACGACCGAGGCTAACGAACTGATGAGTCAAATCCACACTCGAATGCCGGTCATTTTGCACCAGAGAGATTGGGCGCGTTGGCTCGATCGCACACCGACGGATCAGCCTCCTATTGACCTACTAAGGCCCTACGAGTCTGATGCGATGGAGATGCGTGCTTGCAACCCTGCTGTCGGCAACGTGCGGAACAACGGTCCTGAGATTTTGGTTTGCCCGGAGCCAATTCCGGGAATTTCCTTGAACAGCGCATAACAAATCAAGGGTTGAGTGCGTCCACGAGCCGGAGCTCCCTCCCTGCAACAGCACAATCTGTCCATTGAGGGTTGCGAGGTCGTCCCGACGCGTGGGGAGTTCTGCGCCGGGGGAGCATTATCGAGAACTCGATGCGGGTGATCTGGATTTCAGTACAGTAGCGGTACACCCATCAGCCACGGTCAACTTGGGCAAGCTACGCTAACCTACGGTAAGTCAACGATTTAGACATTCGCCTACTTTTGCTCGATTGCGCTCTATTATCATAGATTTGCGGGTGGACACCGGACTCATAATCCCTTGGTTGGGGGTTCAAATCCCTCCGGGCCCACCAACTTCTACCAAAGCTGAACCACACCTCGCGCTATGCGATTGGGCTGCCAGCGTGCGATTCTGTTTCGTGCAGATTTGCGGATTCGGAGCGTAGGTGAGGACGAGCATTCGGGACGAGGTGCGGCGGAAGGCTGCGGTGTATGTGGCGTTCGCGGCGACGGGTGTGGCACTTACAATTCCGGGGGCAATCCTGCCGCTGCTGTTGCGGCGCTGGTCGATGAGCGATGCGCGCGGTGGCGTGCTGCTGTTCTGCTTTTACGCGGTGGGATCGTTCGGATCGTACATTGCTCGCGGGCGGATGAACCGGTCGGTGGCTAGAGGAGCGATGGTGACGGTGGCCGGCGCTCTGTGTCTGGGTTGGGCCGGGCCATGGAGCGCCTACGGTGCGATTGCGGTGTACGGGCTCGGGTTGTCGCTAACGATGACGTCGATCAGCTTGCTGCTGTCGCAACGCTTCCCTGCCGAGCGGCGGTTGGAGTTGACGCGGCTGAACCTGATCTGGGCGATTGGAGCGGCGCTGGGGCCGTGGGTGGCTCTGCGGTCCACTCGCATGGGTGTGGTGAGCCAGGAGGAGGCGATTGCGCACGCGCAGGCTGTGTTGGTCGGGGTGGCGATATTTTTTGTGATCGCTGCGGCCTGGGCGATGTGGGTCGAGACGAGTCCGGCAAGTGCTGGGACGGAGAGCAGCAGCGCTCCTCGCACATTTCAGAATCCAGACAAGGTTGCGTTGCGGCAACGAGCGAGTGGGAAGATTCCCTGGGCGCTGCTGGTCTTGATCTTTGGCGCGACGGGAGTAGATGCGGCTGCAGGCGGTTGGTTGACGTCCTATGCGCAGAGAGCGGGCGATTCGCTCGGAATCACGATTGGGGCGGCGACGTTTCTGTGGGTGGGTTCGCTGCTGAGCAGGGTGGTGCACTCGACGAAATGGGCGGCGAGGCTGCCGGAGCGGAGGGTGCTGGGGACGAGTTTTGTGGCGATGAGCGCAGCATTGGCACTGTTGGTGGCGTGGCCACAGGGGATTGTGACGATGGCGGCAGCGGCGGTATTGGGGCTGGCAGCAGGGCCCGTGTATCCGCTGGTGATCGCGGCGGCGCTGCGGCACAAGGAGAATTCAACAGTGTTTGCGATTGCGGGTGTGGGGGCGTCGGTGCTTCCGCTGCTGACGGGAGCCGTATCGACGTGGCAGCACTCGCTGCGCGCGGGGCTGGGGATTCCCCTCGCAGCAGCGGTGGTCATGATGGTGGTGGTGGCTGTCTCGCAGAACGCACTGAGGGGCAAAGGCGAGGCTGGGACGGAAGCTCTCATCGGTTAGGCTGCGCCGATTACGGGTTGTACTCGAGTTCGTGCGGGGCAGGCCAGGTCATGGTCTTGTCCGCGCGGTTTACATACATGAAGACCTTGTGGCCGCTAATGGAATCACCCTTGCCGCCTGGTGGTTGCTTGGCGCTGTAATCCGATCCGTTGACGCGGACGGCGACGATGATGCCAGTGCCGAAGTTGCCCGAGCCATCAGTCTTCGAAATGTCGACGTGGTGCGAGGTGATGGGAGCATGGACGGGGCTGTCCACCGTCCAGTCTTCAGTGAAACGGGCGAGCGGGTAGTCGCTGTATTTGGCGGGATGCTGCTGCCACTCGGGATCGTCGTAGTAAATTGCGTAGGCCTTGGAGTAGTCCTTAACTTCGAGAGCGTCAAAGAAGTTGTTGACGCGGTGCTCATAACCGAGGTTACTGAAGAGCCAGCCGTGGCCCATGACGTAGCCGGCGAACGTGACGATGCCGAGAAGAACAAGCGTGATCAGGAGTCCGATGATGACGTTGCGGCGTTGATTGTCGCGGGTGGGGTCATAGGCGGGTGCGTTCATCATGTCCATCGGCAAACTCATCGGCGGCTTCCTCGTGCTTCGGTTTCGTACTCGCGTTTCGTACTCTGCATATTAGACACCGAAGAGTGCCGGATGTGAGATGCCAGGCGGCTATCTGGCGCGCGGCGTGCCCGGTTCGATACGGGGGAAGGCGTTGGGCAGGTGCTCAAATTCGGTGCCATGGGGGAGGAGATAGACGGAAAGGATGTCGAAGCGCAGGGAAACGGCCGCACGGTTGGGCTCGGGGAGCTGGCGAAGGTAGGCCGAGGCCATCTTGCGTAGGATCTTCTGCTTGTGGGTGTCGACGGCGGATTCGGCAGAGGCGAGGTCGTGGGCGGTGCGGGTCTTGATCTCGAAGATCACCAGGGTAGAACCGTCCCACGCGACGAGGTCGAGGTCGCCGGGAATCCGCGAAGAGCGCCAGCGGCGGGCCACAACCGTGTAGCCGAGCGCGCGGAGGTGGAAGAACGCGGCGTCTTCCCCGCGCTCGCCCGTGAGCAGATGCTCGGGGAGGGCAGATTTTCGGTCGGCGAACGAGCGCAGGGCCGTGTAGGCGCTGGATTCGAGCGAAAGCGCGAGCTGATGCAGGCCCATGGGGAGAGCATAGACCTCCCGGGACAACATCTCCACAGGGAGCGCGATATACTTGGTTGTGCACACCGAGCACAACCAAAACCAACAATCAGAGAGGTCGAGGCTATGTCAGCAAAGTACATCTTTGTGACCGGCGGAGTTGTGTCGAGTTTAGGTAAGGGGTTGGCGGCAGCGTCGATTGGCTGTCTGCTGGAGGCGCGCGGGTTGCGCGTCAACCTGATGAAGTTCGATCCGTACCTGAATGTCGACCCGGGAACGATGAGCCCGTTTCAGCACGGCGAGGTCTTTGTGACCGACGATGGCGCTGAGACCGATCTGGACCTTGGGCACTATGAGCGGTTTACCCATGCGAAGTTGTCGCGCGATAACAACCTGACGACGGGCCGGATCTACGAGCAGATTATTACCAAGGAACGGCGCGGAGATTATCTCGGGAAGACGGTGCAGGTGATTCCGCACGTCACCAACGAGATCAAAAACGCGATGCGTAAGGTGGGGGCGGATTGCGATGTCGCCATCGTCGAAATTGGTGGAACGGTGGGCGATATCGAGTCGCTTCCCTTCCTCGAGGCGATTCGCCAGATGCGCCAGGAGATGGGGCGCGACAACACCTGCTTTGTACACGTGACGCTGATTCCGTGGATTGCGGCGGCGCAGGAACTGAAGACCAAGCCGACGCAGCACTCCGTAAAAGAGATGCTGTCGATCGGTATCCAACCGGACATTCTGCTGTGTCGTGCGGACCGGGCTGTGCCGCGAGAGATGCGGCAGAAGATTGCGGCGTTCTGCAACGTGGAAGAGGCGGCGGCGGTGGTGGCGCGCGATGTGCCCTCGATCTATGAAGTGCCGCTGAATTTCTATAAAGAGGGCGTCGACGCACTGGCGATGAAGTATCTGCGGCTGGAGACGAAGGAGCCGGACATGTCCAAGTGGGAGGACATCGTGCGCCGCGCCTATAACCCTGTCGACGAAGTGGAGATCGGCATCGTCGGGAAGTATGTGGAGTATGAGGACAGCTACAAGTCGCTAAAGGAGGCGCTGGTACACGGGGCGCTGGATTCGAACCTGAAGATGAAGGTGACGTGGGTTGAGGCTGAAGGGCTCGAGGTCGAGGGCTACGAGTCGCAGCTGGCGGGATTTGATGGAATTCTGGTGCCCGGAGGGTTTGGCAAGCGCGGCATCGAAGGCATGCTGAATGCGATCAAGTATGCGCGCGAGCAGAAGGTTCCGTACTTCGGAATCTGCCTGGGAATGCAGACGGCTTGCATCGAGTTTGCACGGAATGTCTGCGGGCTGAGCAAAGCGAACTCCGGCGAGTTCGATCCGGCGACGCCGCATCGCATCATCTATAAACTGCGCGAGTTGATTGGCGTGGAGGAAATGGGTGGAACCATGCGGCTGGGCGCATGGGAGTGCGTGATGGAGCCGGACTCGCTGGCGGCAAAGGCGTATGGGAAGACGGCGATCAGTGAACGCCATCGGCACCGGTATGAGTTCAATCGTGAGTATGAAGCAGTTCTTACGGGCGGCGGATTGCGTCTAACAGGAACAACGCCCGATGCGACGTATGTGGAGATTGTCGAGATTCCGGGACATCCGTTCTTTATCGGGTGCCAGTTCCATCCGGAGTTCAAGTCAAAGCCGTTGGAGCCGCATCCGTTGTTCCGGGAGTTTGTGAAGGCGAGCTATGCGAACCGCGGGCTGATCAAGGCAGAAAAGATAGTGCGCGCCGAAGTTGAGGCGTAGGGCTCGACAAGATGCGAGCGACACGTGCTGAGATCGCGGGTACGTTGGCGATGGTGATGGCGACAGCTTGTGCGGCCACCACCATGAATTTGTCAGGGAAGATTCTCCACCAGGATAAACAGGCTCAACCGCGCGCGGGCAGCGCGCGGGCGGTGCTGGTTGAGCTTTTCACGTCGGAGGGGTGCTCCTCCTGCCCACCTGCGGATGAGCTGCTGCGGAAGGTCGATCGCAAGTACACCAAGGATGGTGCGTTGATCATCGGCGTGAGCGAGCATGTGACGTATTGGGACAATGATGGCTGGAAGGATCCGTTTTCTGCAGAGCTGTTTACGAGCCGGCAGAATGACTATGGCAAGCGGTTTGGTCTGGATAGTGTGTATACGCCGCAGATAGTGGTGAATGGCGAGACGCAGTTTGTGGGAAGTGATGGAAGAGCGTTCATGCAGGCGGTCGAGAAGGCACAGTCGGAGAGTGGGGCGACGGTAAGCATTGTCGACACGAGCGTCCAGCGCGGTGCCCTGAGTGCAGTGGTTTCGGTAGTGGGGGAGATTCCGAAGCGCGGTGCGGACGTGTATGGCGTGATCGCCGAGGACGAGACGACGGAGCACGTACTGCGCGGGGAGAATACCGGACGAACGCTGGCACACGCGTCAGTAGCGCGGGTGCTGTTGAAAGTCGGAAAGGTCGCTGCCGCAGGCGAAATCACTGTGCGGCTACCACTTCCGGAGGGTGAGGGTGTGGCTTCGGTCTCCAGGCGGCATCTCATTGTGTGGGCGCAGGAACCGAATGCTGGGCGGACGCTGGGAGTGGATACCAAGGCGTTTTGAGCCGAGACGTCCGATGGCCTTGGTGCCAGCGAACCAGGTGAATGTATTCTGGTTGAAAGCAGATTGCGAGAGACGGATGACCATGCAGTACAGCTATGGACGGCAGCGGGGATCAGGAGCATTCTTTGGTGTAGCGCTGGCACTCGTGCTTGGCGCGGTGGCGCTCGGAGTGTTCGTGCATCATGCGAGGTCCGGCATAGCAGGCAAATTGGCGGCGATGATTACGGGGCGGCCGTTGACGATTGTGTCGGCTCCGGACGTGGTGGAAAAGGTGCAGCGGCTGAGCCGGCTGGAGACGGTGGTGTATTCGCTGGATACGGTGGTCGAGGGCAACGAGTCGAATCCGGTGCTCCCGGACGCGCTGGCCGGCGACAGGCTGCTGATGATCGTGCATGGGCAGACGATTGCCGGGGTGGATATGAGTAAGCTGCAGCCGGAGAGCGTGCAGATCACCGAGGGGTCGCAGGGACGGAAGATCCGGCTGACACTGCCGCCGTCGCAGGTGTTTTTGACGACGATCGATGAGCAGAAGTCGCGGGTGTATGCACGCGATACAGGATTATTTGTGAAGGCTGATCCCAACCTCGAAACACAGGTGCGGCAGAAGGCGCAGAGCCAGTTGCAGTCAGCGGCGTTGAGCGATGGGATTCTGGATGCGGCAACAAAGAATGCGAAAGCGACGGTGACGGCGATGCTTGAGGGATTGGGATTTGAGCATGTCGAGATTCGATAGCTTGGGCGAATTGGGTGGAACTTCGCTCGAGGTGTGGGCGTCCTATGGGTGGAGATGCAGATTTTGACCGAAGTAGCACCGACGTCTACCGGGGAGCCAGCGGGTGAACTGCAGCCGCGGACGAAGTATGTGCGCAAGCCGGCGCTGCCAGCGCTGACGGGCCTGCGATCACTGCTGGCGCTGACGATTTTGCTGTTTCATTTCACGCCGTCCGGGCTGACGTGGAGCCGCTTTCCGTCGATCACGCTGTATCCGCTGATCAATATTGGATACGTGTTCGTCAGCTTTTTCTTTTTGATCTCGGGCTACATCCTCGCGTACAACTATGCTGGTCGGCCGGACCCGATGAACGCCATGGACTTCTGGATGGCCAGGTTCTCGCGGCTGTATCCGGTCTACCTGCTGACGATGCTGATCTCGATTCCGATGCTGATGACGGAGTGGGTCGTCCGGTCGCGCGGAGATTTCTGGATGGGGGCGATTGCAACGCCGCTGCTCGTGCAGGGCTTCTTCCCTCACCTGGCGACGTTCTGGATGA
>Ga0207933_1001054_pt1 | contig 22852 bp, 14 predicted proteins | sample NGESurdeep092012_4_FD_184488 | JGI IMG/M metagenome (GOLD analysis project Ga0207933, IMG submission 184488) | Arctic peat soil microbial communities from Barrow, Alaska - NGEE Surface sample F53-3 deep-092012 (SPAdes) | ecosystem: Environmental > Terrestrial > Soil > Wetlands > Peat ...
CGCATCATGCGCCGGAAGCCACAACCGTATCGAGCCACTGACCGCCGCGCTCTCCGGCAACAACCGCAGTATCGCCAGCGACGTTGCCGACTTCCCCGAACCCGACTCGCCCACCAGCCCCAGCGTCTCGCCGCGCCCAATGGCAAACGAGACCCCGCGCACCGCCTCCTGCCCGGAGAACGCAATCCGCAGATCGCGTACTTCGAGCAGCGGCGGCGCATCGTTCTGTGCAACCAACCTCATCCTCCGAGGATAGCGGAGTTCACCCCGTTCCTCTCAGGGCATGACGATCAACCGCCTGAACGGGCTCAGCGTCATCGTTCCGCCCTCGCCCATCGACCATACCCTCCAGCGATACTCTCCGGGCATGACAGCAAAGCTCGCCGTTACGCGGGTCTTCGCACGGTTCGCGCGGTCGGGTACATACATCAGGCGAGTGTCCGTCCAACCTCCGCCGGTGTTCATCTGCCATTCGACGACCAGCAGGCCGGCTCCGCCACCGTTATCCCACCAGAGATCGGGCTGTGGAGGCCGGTTGTCGCCGTCCGGCGGCGCAGCCTGCGATATGCCCGCCACCCTGGCGGGTTCCCCGGGCAGCGTGTACGGACGCAATAAGTCCCAGCCATTTTGGAGTGAATTTGCGCCAACGGCGGGGGTTATCTGCAACACCCTCCACCGCCCGCCGTCAGCTCTGCGCAAAATAACTCGCGCATTGAGCGCGCCAAACGACTGCGGCGACGAGGCCGCAACCCGCAGCGAGACGACGGCAAGCCGCTCATTCGCCTCCGCGGCGATAACGTCGACCTGAAATTTGAGCGAGCTTAGAACTTCCGGAGGGAACGATCCCAGAGCCAATTTGCGAGCCACTTCAGCGCTGAACTTCGCGGCCTCGGGATCGGCCATTTCTCCGAGGCTGCTGCCCTGCAACACTTGATCCACTGCGGAAGCAGCGGTCCTCGCGGGCTCCTCCAGTTGCTTCTCCAATTTGGCAACGTCGCAGGAAAAGCCGTTCTCCATGACAGTGCGCAGGTGTTCGACAAATGTTCTGGCCTCGGCGGGATGCGGCGCCTTCACCATGATTGCAGCCAAGAGCGGACTGCTATTGGGCTGTGCCTCAGCTACTTCAAGAAAACTCGGCCGCCCGAGGAGGGTCAGCCCCAGCCCGCTTCCATCCCACCAGGCTGGAAAAGCCCCATCCAGGAGCACGTCGGGGTAAGCGGCCGACCCCTCCGCCGCCGTCAGCTTGTCCCGCAGTTCATCGGCAATCACAATCGCATACCGATGCGGTTCCGCGCCAGCACATCCCGTGCCAATCGACCGCTGCAATGCCTGCTGCGCCTGCTGCATCGACTGCTCATCGGACTGCGACTCCGGCGACTGCGAATTCGATCCACCCGAAGTCTCTCCGAAGCTGCCCGCGGTTTGTCCCACGCTGCCCGCCGTCTGGCCGTGGTTGCTGGCCGCGGTGCCGAAGCTTCCGGCGGTGGTTCCGTAACTGCCCGCGGTCTGTCCGGTGTCGCTGGCATTGGTGCCGGAGCTGGACGAGGTCTGCCCATAGCTTCCGGCGGTCTGCCCTGCATCGCTGGAAGCGCGGCCGAAACTTCCGGCAGTCTGCTCCTGAACGGTCGTGGGCAGCGCCTGACCCGCTTGCATTTGCTTGATGGCCTTCTGCCGCGCGATGCGGTGGCGGTCGGCGTCGGTGCCGGGGACCACAACCCAGACCGTCACGGGCTGGGGGCGGGCCGCGACCGGCTCGCGCAGTCGGTGTCTTTGCGCGAAACCGGTGCCCGCGCCGAGCGTCGTGCAGCAAACCGCCGCCAGAACAGCCTGCAAAAGTCGCCGCATCAGCGCGTCTCCGTGGAGCCTAAAGTCTATGCGAGTTGGACGGCGCGCGCCCCTAAAAGGCGAGCGATTCCGGGGTGGGCCATATTCGACAACGACTTTATCGCCGTCCGAGGTGGGGATCGCACGATGTCAGTCTGAGCCGTCGCACGTCCGCGCTCATCCAATCCCCATGGGCCTTCGCCTCTCCGTTCTCGACCAGTCTCCCGTGCCTTCCGGCTCTACGCCCTCGGACGCGCTGCAAAATTCCATGTCCCTCGCCCGCCACGTCGACGCGCTCGGCTTCACGCGCCTCTGGTACTCCGAGCACCATGCGATGGACCTCCTCGCCTGCACCGCCCCCGAAATCCTGCTCGCGCGCATCGGCGCGGAAACGAAACGCATCCGGATCGGCTCCGGCGGCATCATGCTGCCGCACTACTCGCCGTTCAAAGTCGCGGAAGTCTTCCGCACGCTCGAAGCCCTCTACCCCGGCCGCATCGACCTTGGCATCGGCCGCGCTCCCGGCGGCGGCCAGCTCGAAACCCACGCCCTGCGGCGCGTCCGCACCGGGCCGCTGACCGACGACTTCCCGCAACAGCTCGCCGAGTTGCTCGCCTTCCTCCACCCCGAGCAGTTTCCCGCGAACCATCCCTTCGCCAACCTTCGGGTCAGCCCGGCATCTGCCGGAGCGCCCGATGTCTGGCTGCTCGGCTCGTCGATGTGGTCTGCCGTAACCGCCGCGCAGGAGGGCCTGCCCTATGCCTTCGCGCACTTCTTCTCGCCCATTCAGACGCGCAACGCCATCGAGCATTACCGCGCGAATTTCCAGCCCAGCGTCTACCGCCGGGAACCCGAATCGACCCTCGCCATCGGCGTCATCTGCGCGGACACGCAAGCCGAAGCTGAGCGTCTTCACCTCAGCGTAAAGCTTCTCCAACGAAGAATCCGCATGAACGACCGCCGCCCCGTCGCGACGCCCGAAGAAGCCGCGCGGGAGCTTGAGGCTCTCCCCACGCCGCCGAATCCGCTGCTTGGCTTCACCGCCGGCTCGCTCGATGAACCCGACGCAGAATTCCCCCGTTACGTCGTCGGAACACCCGAAAAAGTCCACGCCGAACTTACTCACATCGCCCGAGAACTTGAACTGAGCGAACTCATCGTCAACACCATCACCCACGAACATCAAGCGCGCCTGCATAGTTACTCGCTGCTCGCCCAGGCATTCGGCCTCGGCGCACAATGAGCGAACGGTAAACTCGAAGCAGCAATGCACTTCGATTACGACATCCTCATCGCCGGCGCCGGCCCCGCCGGTTGCGCCGCCGCCTACGACCTCGCCCGCGCCGGCAAGCGCATCCTGCTGCTCGACCGCCGCACGTTTCCGCGGCCCAAGGCCTGCGCCTGCGGCTTGACCCGCAAGACCCTCAAAGCCCTGCGCTACTCCGTCGACCCGGTCATCGAGCGCGTCTCCAACGAGATCGTCCTCCAACGTGCTGCGAATTCAAAAGACAACTTCGCCGACAAAAGCGTAGAGGTCCGCATCCGGTCCCGCAACCCCATCTGCGCGATGGCCGTCCGCGAGCGCTTCGACGATTTCTGCCTCCAGCAAACCCTCGCCGCAGGCGCGCAACTCCGCAAGATCGAAACCATTGCCGCCCTCCGCGAACTCCCCACCCACCTCGAGCTAGACATCGTCATGGCCACCGGCGCCGAAACCCTCCGCGCCCCGGTCCTGATCGGCGCGGACGGCTCCAACGGCCAGACCCGACGGCTCGAACATCTTCTCCGCGACAAATCCGCGCACGACTGGTACACCCGCGGCTTCGCTCTTGAAGCGCTCATTCCATACGCCGCGCTCCCCGCGCAACTCCCCGCCGGCGCCGCGCCACACGACTCCGTCTTCGACTTCAGCCCCATCCCCGGCGGCTACGGCTGGCTGTTCCCTAAGGGCGACCACATCAACATCGGCGTCGGGGCCTTCGCGCCAAAAGAAAGCCGGGGTGACCCATCTTCGGCGACGGCTTCATCGTCGCCTAAGGTGGGACCCACCGACGCCCGCTTCAAGCAAGTCACCCGCACCCTCCTCGCGGCCTACACGCAGCAAAAACTCGGCGTGGCCCTGCCCGCGGAAGTCACCGGCCAACACCTCGGCATGGGCGGCCACCTCTACGTCCCTCGCGGACGAGTCCTGCTCGCCGGAGACGCCGCCGGTCTCGTCGACCCGCTCACCGGCGAGGGCATCCACTCCGCCATCGTCAGCGGCCAGGCCGCGGCCGCAGCGGTGCTCGCAGGCGATGCCGACCTCGCCGCCGCCTACGCCCGCCACCTCGCGCCGCTCCAGCAAACGCTGGCCTTCTCCTACCGCGCCGCCCGCGCATTTTACAAAGAACCTGAACGCGGCTTCCGGGCCATGAAGCTCCCCTTCCTCCGCTCGCTCATCCTCAAGACCTACGCCGACGGCCTCCCCCACACCCGTCTGCTGACCGCCCTCGCCAAGTTGGTCTGATCTCCAATTTTCGCGTCACCGGCCTTTGCCTGCCGAAGGCCATATCCTAAAGACAGCACGAACATCGCCACGCGCGCGTGTTCAGGAGGCCCATCTGCTCACCGCCCTCGATCGCAAAATCCGTCTCATCCTCGCGGTCCTGCAACAGGGCATTGCCGCGCGGAGTGCATGAATGTGAAAAACCCGTTGCAGTCGATGTCGCACGCCTGGCGGGCCCTGCGACATCGCAACTTCCAGCTGTTTTTCTTCGGCCAGAGCATCTCCGTCATCGGCAACTGGATGACGCGGCTGGCGACAAGCTGGCTGGTCTACCGCCTCACGCATTCGGTGCTGCTGCTGGGCGTGGTCAGCTTCGCGGGGCAGATCGTCTCGTTCCTTCTGGGCCCGTTCGCGGGCGTGTGGGTAGAGCGCCTGAACCGCCGCAAACTCCTCGTCACAACCCAGGCTTTTGCCGCGGTGCAATCGTTCGCGCTCGCCGCACTCACGCTCGCCCACGTCATCACGCTGTGGGAGATCGTCGCCCTCACCGCAATGCAGGGCATCATCAACGCCTTCGACATGCCCGGCCGGCAATCGTTTCTGGTGCAGATGGTGGAGGACCGCGACGACCTCAGCAACGCCATCGCCATCAACTCGTCGATGGCCAACGGAGCGCGCCTCATCGGCCCCGCCATCGCCGGCCTGGTCATCGGAGCGTGGGGCGAGGGCTGGTGCTTCCTGCTCGATGGCCTCAGCTACTTCGCCGTCATCGCCTCGCTGCTGATGATGCGCATCAAGCCCCTGAACATCCGCCGCCGTGCGAGCAGCATGATCGAACAGATGCGCGAAGGCTGGGACTACGTCCGCACGTTTCGTCCCATCCGCACCATCCTGTTGCTGTTCGGTCTCATCAGCCTGATGGGCTACTCCTACGCCGTGCTGCTGCCGGTATTCGCCGCGCAGGTGCTGCATGGCGGCGCCACAACGCTGGGCTGGCTGACCGGGGCCTCGGGAGTCGGCGCGCTGATCTCGGCGCTGTCGCTGGCGGTCCGCAAGACGGTTGTCGGCCTTGCGCGCATGGTGCAGATCGCTTCCGCGACTCTCGGCGCCGCATTGATTTTCTTCGGCCTGTCGCACACATTGTGGCTGTCGCTGCTGCTGATGGTCTTCGTCGGCTTCGGCCTGATGCAGACCGCGGCCGCCAGCAACACCATCATCCAGGCGCTGGTGCCCGAAGACAAACGCGCCCGCGCCATGAGCTATTACACGATGGCCTTCTTCGGCGGCGCGCCCTTCGGCAGCCTGCTCGCCGGCACTCTCGCGCACCGCATCGGCGCGCCGCACACCGTGTTCGTTACCGGGACATGCTGTCTCGCGGGCTCGCTATGGTTCACGCTCGAGCTGCCGAAGGTCAGGGCCGTCATGCGCCCCATCTATCGGCAGATGGGCCTGCTCCCTGTGGTCAACGTGGACGAACAGTAAAAGTGCCGGTGATCTTCGCCACGGCTTCATCGTCGCTGAGCCGAATGCGCTTCGTCCGCCGCCCCACGCCGGAAAAAAAGTCGCCAGACCAAAAATTCCTCACGGTGTCGTCCACCACGATGCCGTGCCGTTCCAGTGCGGCGACAAAATCGTCCACGGTGAAACGGTTCTCCTCTGGATGCTTGAACAACGCGCGGTAGATCCAAGTATCGAGCGCCTCCTTCGATACTTCCCCAAACACGAACAGGCCCCCCGGTTTCAGTACTCGCGCAACCTCGCGGACGGCATCTTCCCATATCTCCACATGGTGGAGGACGCCGAAGTCGAACACTGCGTCGAAGCTCTCGTCCTCGGCGGCAATGGCAGTCGCATCTCCCACCGAGACCTCGGCGCGCGATGCAAAGCGCCGCAGGCGTTTCTGCGCGCGCGCCACCATCCGGGGATCGAGATCGATGCCCTGCACGCTGGCCGCGCCAAACTGATCGAGGATGATCTTCATCCCGAAACCCTGCCCGCACCCAATCTCCAACGCCCGCTTGCCGTCGAGACGGCCCGTGATCGCAAGCAGCCGCGGCGCCTCATAACGCCGCTGCACGAAGCGGCGAAACGGGTTGTTGACCATCATCCTTTCAATAGCGTTCAACTGCATATCGCTCTCTCCGCTCGGTGGGGCCGGCAATCGCGTCCTGCCAAAATCATATCCCGCGGCGCTACTGCTTCGGCGCCGGCCCTTCTTCCTGCTCGACCTCTTTCCCTTCGCCCGGAAACGGCCATTGACGATTCAGCGGCTGCGTCTCTTCGCGGACAGCCTTCGGCACCTTCTGAATTTTTAGGTTCTCGAACACATGCACGCCCAGCTTGCCCGCGCTGGCAATATCGATATCGCCATCGTGGTCGAAATCCGCCCAAACAAACTGCGTCCCCGCGGTCGCCGTGCCGTTGACGGAAAGCGGAATGCGCTCGAACACGGGATCGCCCTTCGCCGCCGCAACCTGCGCGGCCGTTGGCAACTTGTATGCATACACCACCAGCGGATCGTACGACCCCGGATCGTTGCCCGAGTGGCCGCGATACCGCTTACCTGTAATGAGCTCAGGCACGCCGTCGCCATCGATATCGATCAGCGCCAGCGCGTGCGATTGCGAAAACGACTCATCGATGGTGTGCCGAATCCACTTGCGATGCCCGGGCGTCCCCGCCTGCTCCAGCCAGTAAAGCCCGTACCCATGGCCCTGCCCGTAGATCAAATCCATCTTGCCATCGTGATTGACGTCGTACCCGATGATGGGAAAACCGGCGTCGCCCAAGTCCCAATCCTGATGCCAGATCCACTTGTCGTGGTCGGCATCGACCTGCTCGAACCATCCATGCGTCGTCAAAACGTCGGCCTTGCCATCGCCGTTGATGTCGGCGATGCCGATGCCGTGTCCATCCTGCTCGCGGCCGCCCAGATGATGCACCACCGGCTTGTCCTTGCTGAAGTCCACCCACAGCACGCCGGAGCGGTTGTAGTGCGCCAGCGCGAGATCGGGTTTGCCGTCGCCGTCGATGTCCGCGAACGCTCCGCCCTCGGTGTCGAAACTGTCGGCAATCTTCTCCGCCTTCCACATCTCACCGGCAGCAACAGCCTTCGGCCCGGGGTTCTTGTACCACCACAGCCCGTTCGAAATCCATCCCGTTGTCACCAGGTCGGGCAGCCCATCGTGGTCGACATCGACGATCCACTCGCCGCAATCGCTCACAAACTCGTTGTGGATGCCGACCGTGCGGAACTGGTGCCGCTTCCATTCGCCGCCATTCGCGCCGGGATTCTCATACCAGTACGCTCCGCTCAGCAGGTCGACGAACCCATCGCCGTTCATGTCGAGCATCGAAATCCCTTCGGCATGATCGTCGCCCAGGCGATGCGTTAGAAATGCAATCCGAGGCGCGCCGCCCGGCCCCGGCCCGGGATGCTGCAACCGAAACTCGCTGGCATGGGCGGGGTCTTGTGCGTGTCCGGCAGCGCAGACAAGCAGAGGCAATACAAGCAACATCGCAAGTCGCATGGGCTTCACGTCAGTCTCCGCTAAACCAGCTTCATCGTTTCGGGGTTCCAGCGTATAACGCTGTCGCGCTCGACGCTGAGGTTGCACAGCAGCGCGGCGCCCGCGGCACGGAAGCCGAACGTCGCGTCCTCCACCACCGGCTTGCGGCTGCGCACCGCGTTGAAGAAATTGTGGAAGTGGTCGTAGCTGTCGGAGTAGCGATCGGGCGGAACAAACTTCTCCACGTCTCGCGCCGGTTCGCCGCTCAGATGTTTCACTGGATACTTCCTGCGATACTCCTCGACATACCGCCGCTGCATGTCGTCCGCAAACGTCGAAACGGTATATCCCGGCTCGCTCGCCAGCGGCTTGCGCGTCACGGTAACGCCGCTGCCCGCGATCTCCATCGTGCCCTCCGACCCGGTGAAGAGGAAGCCCTCACTCTCTTCGCCGCCATCGACAAAGTTCACGCGCAGATCGAGATTGAAGCCCTCCGGATAATCCAGCAGCCCCAGCAAAACGTCGTCCGCATCGCGGCCATCTTTCCAGAACCTGATCGCGCCCGTCGCCAGCGCGCGCGTCGGCCCGTGCGAGCCGGTGATAAAGTGCGTTCCGCTGAACAGATGTACGAACAGATCGCCCGCCACGCCCGATCCATAATCCTTCCACTTGCGCCACTGAAAGAACCGCTCGCCGGAGAACGGAATCTTCGGCGCCGTTCCGAGAAACCGGGGCCAGTCGCACGTCTCCGTCGAAGCATCCAGCGGCACCGAATAGTTCCACGCGCCGATCGAAGAATTGCGGTCCCACCGCGCCGCCACCATATTCAGCTTCCCAATCGCGCCTGCGGCCAGCAGGTCGCGCGCCTTCGCATACAGCACGTTGCTGACCCGTTGACTCCCCACCTGCAAAATACGGTTTGTGGCCCGCGCCGCTTCGATAATCTCCGGCCCATCCGAGTACAAATGGATCATCGGCTTTTCGAGATACACATCCTTGCCCGCATGCATCGCATCAACCGCGGCCTGCTTGTGCCAATGGTCCGGCGTGGCAATGATGACGGCGTCAACGTCCTTGCGCGCGAGGATCTCGCGGTAGTCGCGCGTCGTAAAGATATCGCTGCCCCACAACTCCTTCGCATGGGTCAGCCGGCCGTCGTAGCAGTCGGCCACGGCGACCAGTTTCACACCCGGGACCTGTAGCGCGACCTTGGTATCGCCCTGGCCCTGGATCCCGGCGCCGATCAGCGCGATCTGGATGAAATCGGTTGCAGACCGATGCGCGGCCTGGGCAAAAAGCGGTTGCAGACGGGTTGTCGCAACACCGATGGCAGCGGTCTTCGCAGCCGATTGAAGAAAGGTCCGGCGATCCAGGCGTTCGATGGCGTCTCACTTTCCGCCGCGCGAAATAGCACGCGGCGCATGCAGTTCGCACTCTAAGGCAACCGGCGGAAAGTGTCCAGTATCACCGCGGCGACCACCCCCCCAGCGGTTGAGGCAGGCGGCGCATCCCGGGCCCGCTTCAGATCCTCGGCGTAAACGACATCAAAAAAATGACGAAGCCTACCCCAAAAAGAATCACCAGCAGCGTCCACCAGCGGTCCAGCCAGGACTCGCGTTCAATTGAAGAGCTCATCGCCACATCCCCCTTGTCACTTCCCATCCTAACCGAGAACCGAAGTCAGACTCAATCGAACCGCGGCAGATGCTCGACATCGCCGGCCGGGACCGGCTCCAGCGGGCCGCCCGCCTTCATCCACGCCTTCAGCCCACCCTGTATCACCTTCGTCGAGCAGTTCTCCATCTCCAGCATGTGTGCCACCCGTATGCTGGTCGCCTCGCGCGCGCACGAGCAGTAGAGATAGATCTCGCATTCCGGCGCCATGAACTCCCGCAGCGCCACCAACTCTTCCTTCAGCCGGCTCGGCTCCACGCGGATCGAGTTTTTGATCCGCTGCATCCCGGGGTCGTAGTAGCCGTGGCTGCGCACGTCGGCGATCACCACCAGCTTTTCGTGCGTGGCCGTCTTCATGCGCTCCCAAAGCTCTTCCGCGCCCACGCGCTCAATGTAGTGGAACCGCCGGTCGCGCAGCCAGTTGAACAGCAGCCACGCGCCGTACAACACCACGACCAGCAGCATCGTTTCCGCCGTCAAATGCCCAGCGCGCTGCACCCACGCGATGATGTCGCGGATAAACCTGCTGCATACGAACCCGGCCAGCGTCCACGCTGTCACATAGCCAAACACGCCCACCGAATCCAGCTTCAAGAAACGCAGCAGCTTCATGTTCAGGCTGCCGGCCAGCGGCGCAGCCACGGTCGCCAGCCCGGGCACAAACTTCGCAAACATCAACGTCTTCGGCCCGCGCTTATAGAACGAGTTCGCCGACCCAAAAATGCACGTCTCCGGATTCATGCTCAACCGGCAAATCCCCGTCAGCAGCCACCACCCCGTCCAGCGGCCGCCGAAATACATGATCGTATCGCCCGACAGCGCCGCGCACCCCGCGCACAAAATCACCATCCCCACGTTCAGCGACCCGCCATGTGCCGCCGCCCCCGCCGTCAGCAAGACCACCGACAACGGCAGAGGCAAACCGCACGACCCCAGCAGCAGAATCACGGCCGTTGTCGCGTATCCGTGGTGTTCTACTACCGCCAGCCAATCCATCGTGCGCGTCCCCAGGGTCTTCTATACACGGTTGGATGCGCGCGCCATCGGATGCGATTGCGGACTCAAAATTCAACCCTGAAACCCACCTGCATCTGTCGCTCATGCGACAAACCGGTCGTTGATGAGGTAACGGTACCGAAAGCCGGAGTATTCAATCCCTCCGCCGTGACCGCGGCCTGATTCTGAAACACCAGCGGCACAACTCCATTCCTCACAGTCCCCACCAGAAACGCCCGCGCATTCACCCGCGACGCGTTCAAGTGGTTCGTCACATTGAACGCCTCGACATACCCTTCGCCCCGCACCCGTTCCGCAATCCGGAACCCCCGCGCCACCCGTGCATCCACATTCCACCGCACCGGCAGACGCAGCGTATTCCGCCCCACGGTGGGCAACCACGCACTCCCGCCCGACCCGTTGATACTGTCCGCCCCCCCACTCAAGCTCGGCCCACCAAAAATCTCGTAGCTGTACGGCCTTCCGCTTCCCGCCGTCCCCAGCGCCGAAAACCTCCATCCACCCATGGCCTTCCGCAGCACCTCCGGCCCGCGCTCAAGACGACTCAACCACACCACATCCCCCGCAAACCGCTGCGGAAAATTCGAGTCGGCCAGCCCCTTGTCGTACCCCACGCTGAACGGGTCGAACTGCCCATTCACCCGCGGCGTCACGCCCTGCTCCGCTCCATAGTCGATCGCCTTCGACCACGTATAGCTCCCATGCGCCTCGACGCCTCCGTGTCCTCGCAGCCTTGCTTCCACCGTCAACCCATGCCACGTCGCATTCGCATTCGACTCCAGCGCCGTCACCGCGCCGAACTGCGATACCACGCGCCTCGCATAGAGCGGCACCACAAACGTCTCGGCATCGCGAGATCCTGCCCGCCCATCGCCTCCCTGCAACACAAACCGTCCAAGCCCAGTCGACGGCGCAATATTCACGTCGACCGTGTTCGGCAACTGGGTAGCCACTGCCATCGAATACGTCGCGCGCATCGAAAACCCGCGTCCCCACCCGCGTTCCAGCGTAAGCTCCGCCTGCTGCACCACCGGAAGCCGAAAATTATGCGCAAACATGTCCGCCGAAGTCGTCGCGGCAATCGCCGCCGGCGGCGCACTCACATAGGCGCACGGATATCCAAACCCCTGCCCCGCAACCTGCGGACAAACCGTCTCCGTCGCCGGCGTAATCCGTATATGCGTGTCCGTCCCGGCCTTTGCTGTATTGAGCAGTGCAGACCTTACCCGGCTCCCCGGCAGCCGCCCAAAATAAGCTCCATACCCCAAGCGCGCCGCGCCCCACTTCCCGCCGTTTGGAGACCACGCCACCGCAACCCGCGGCCCCGCATTATTGCGATCTTCAGGAAACACGCTCGTCGCCCCCGTCGCCCGAAACATCTCATCCAGCACCACATTCGGCTGCTGCGGCAGCGGCAGCAGCGTGTATTCATACCGCGCTCCAAGCTCCATGGTCAGCCCCGGCCGCACCCGCCACAGGTCCTGCGCGAAACCGGCAAACTCGTGCATCGTAAACTCCACCTGCTGCTGCCCAAAGCTCTGCGTAAAGCTGCGAAAACAGAAGTCGTGAATCGTCGCATTGATCGACGGACACCCCCCATTCGGATACGCATGCACGTTGAGCGTAAAGTCCGTAATCCAGTCCACCAGCCCACCCGCGCGCCCGCCCGTCGCTCCACTGTCATACGTGAACGAGCCATCAAGATTGTTCAGCGCGTCGATGCGATCGTGTATGCGGCTCCAATCGAAGCCCAGCGTAAACAAGTGCCGGCCCAGGGCCCACTGCATCACGTCGGCGACCTGCGCGCGCTGCTCGTCGGGATACGCATTTCGTCCCAACGCCGCCGGCGTTCCGTACGCGAACCTCCCATTCGCCGCCTCTCCAATCGCAACCTGCGGAGCATATCCATCCGGCCCAATCCCCGGCTCCTGCGCCAGCGGGATACGCGGCTGCTCGAACTCCAGGTCGCGCGCGAACTGCCCCCGCACCTCATTCGTCAGGCGCGGGGAAAACAGTCGCAGCCACCGTGCTGTAGTTCCATCGGTGCGCACCGTGCTATCGCCGAGGCTCGCCGTCCCCCGCGCCACCACCGCTCCCGAAGCCCCGCCGCCCACGCCCGCCGGCGAACTCAACCGCACCCGTCCATAGCTCGCCGTCACGGTATCGCGACCGCTCGCTCGCACATCCAGCCGCGCAAACTGTATGCCCTGGTTCGCCGTCCGCGGCACCTCGCCGCTCAGGCTGTCGAGATAATTCAGCGCCGCATTTGTCGCCGCCACACTCACGCCGCGCGTGCCCAGCAGCGCTTTCTGCGTCGCCGTCAGTGCATAAAAAGTCGCGGTCGAAGGCGAAGCCACCGCCGGAAAATTCCGCAACTGCTCTTCCACCGAAGCAAACCCAAACACCCGCCGCCGCAACACGGCCCCACCAATCCGCCCGCCAAAACTCTGCTGCGAATCATGCGGCTTCGCCAGCGAATTCGCAATCGCGCCATCGCGATAATGCGTCTCCACCGAAAACGGATTCGCCGCGGCCCACGCACTCTCCCGCCCCAGGTAGAACGCTCCACCATGCAGCGCTCCACTGCCCGCACGCGACGCGGTCGTCAACAGCCCACCCGCGCCGCCGCCATATTGCGCCGAGTAACTATGCGCCGCCACGCTGAACGCATGGACCGCTCCCTGCCCAAAATTCGACTGCGCCCTCGGGCCTCCGGGAGCATTCCCTCGCCCTCCGCCGCGAAAACCCTGGTCGGCCGAGACGCCGTCCACCAGACTCGTATTCTGCGTCGGCGCGATGCCGCGAAAACTCAGCAGCGTTCCTGTATTCGAACGCCCTCCCACCCGCGCCGTCCCACTCGCATCATGTACTTCCGACGAAATCCGGCTGGCATCCTCCCACCGCCGCGCTTCAAGCGGCAGCTCCGCCAGCGCCGCGGCCGCAATCGTTCCACCGAACGCATCGCTCACGCTTCCGGCAACCCTGCCGACACGCAGTTCCACCTCCGCGACCGACCCCAACTCCACAACCACTCGCTCCCGCGCCAGCACCCGCGCACCATCCCTCGCCTCGATCACATACTCCCCCGCAGGCAGACGCAGCGCCAGGAACCGTCCACTCCTCCCAGCTTTAACCTCGCGCGCCGGAGTATCCGCATCCACAGCCTGCACCACAATCCCGATTCCCGCCATCGGCTTCCCCGCGCCGGACACAAGCCGCCCACCAACCGCTCCATCGACCGCAGTCTGCGCCGCCATCCCCACGCACAACATCCCCAGACACACCGCCGCGACAAACACCACAGCCAAAACTCTGCGACGTGGCTTGACTACTCTGCCGTACACCACACGTCCTCGGGGAGTAACGCGAGCCTACGCTTTTTCCCCGCACTTTCCTAATCCCTGTTCCCTGTTCCCCAATCCCTGCCTCTAAACAAAAAGGGCGGCAGCCGAAGCCACCGCCCTTAAGGTTCAGTTTCCGCAGATTAGAACTCCAGACGTGCACCGATCTGGAACTCACGCGGCGTATACAGGAAGCCCGAGTCGTTGGACGTAGAGTGCGATCCAAATCCGATTCCCGGAGCCGAGTTCGGAACATACGACGCCGTGCTGGCCCCCGACGTGCTGCTGGTGTAGTTGTAGGCCGTCGTGCTCAAGTCGCTGGTGCTGAAGTTCTGCTTGTTCGCGACGTTGTACATATCGGCGTTCAACTGCAGTTGGTAGTTCTCGGCGATCGTGAATTCCTTCTGTAACCGCAGGTCGTCCACGATGGCCCGCGGAACCTCAAAAGTATTCAGCCCGATTACTGGAATGTACGTTGCGCCCGTGATGCCGTTCCATGTGCCACTGTTGAGCGCCTGCGTCGAGTTGTAGCCTGCGCCGCTGGTGGACAGGTTGGCCGAGTACGGAAGGCCATTCTGCATCTGGAACGTGTCGTTGATGCTCCAGCCGTTGGTCAGATACTTCAGCATGCTGGTGGAATGCATGTTCGGGATCTTATACAGCGCGTATCCAACGAAGCGGTTGCCCACATTGAACTGCGAAATGCCATAGTTCTGGCGGGCGGCCGCATACGGGTTCAGCCAGCTATTGGTGCTAGTGGTCGACGATGCATTCTGGTTGAAGTCCAGCGCGTGCGACCAGGTGTAGTTGGCGTCGAACTGGAGACCATGGATCGAGCGGTTTTGAATGTCCACGATCAACGCATGGTAGTTCGAGTTGATATTGCTGACGACTTCGGTGATGTTGGTGAAGTTGGGGTTGATGTATCCCGTTGGGTAGGAGCACGTAGCGCTGGCCGTGCAGGTTCCGAAGGTCGGTACCTGGTACTTCGTTCCAATCGCGAGCGGTCCGGTGCCGGAGCCGGCCACGGTTGGATTGCCCACCGTGATTGTCGTCACATCCTGGGGCGGCGCAAGGTTCACATCCAGGAAGTTCGGCAGTTCGCGGCCGACCGATCCAAGATAGCCGATCTCGAACACATTGCCCTTGCCGAGCTGGCGCTGTATCTGCAGATCGAACTCATGCACCTGCGGGTTCTGTAGGTTCGGTGCGAGGTAGAAGGACGAAGGCTTCGATCCCGAACCGGCTGCGAATGGGTTGGGAAAGATTGGAGCGCCGGCGGCTGTAGGCTTGGTGCCGGCCAGACCGTATTGCCCGTTCGGGCTGCCCGAGCCGAACTGCACCGAAGCGACGGTCCCGTTCAGGATGCGGCCGTAATAGAGCCCGTAGCCACCGCGAACAACCGTGCTTCCGTCACCGAAAGCGTCAAACGAGAACCCAATGCGCGGCCCGAAGTTGTTCTTATCGGCCGGAGCATTGGTCAAGCCGGCATAAGGCACGAACGTGCCCACCGCCGACGTTAGGCCCGCCGTCGGCGCGGGCAGTGACTCGTAGTCATAACGCACGCCCAGTTCCAGCGTCAGGCGCGGGCTCACCTTCCAGTTGTCCTGTAGGAATCCCGCATAGTCGGTCGTCGCAATCGCATACTGGGTCGCGCCGAAGTCCTGGAACGCGGACGAGTAGCAATCGGTAGCACCGACGCCGCTGGTGGTTGCCGTGCCCGCAGATCCAGTCGTGTTGCAGGTTCCCGTCTTACCCTTGGTTGCAAGGTCGGTCAGGTAGTTGGGCAACGTGCCATAGGTGTAGTCGCCATAATAGTACGGCGTCTGATGCAGCAGGTCATAGTTGTGCAACAGGTCGAAACCCATGCGGATGCTGTGATTGCCTGTCGTGTAGTAAAGGATGTCGTCGGCCTGCCACTTCCACTCTTCCGGATACGCAAGACGATAAGAATAGTAAGGCGAACCCATGTTGAACCCGATCGACGTGTCCAGGCCGATATAAGGAATCGTTCCGCCCGGCCCATTGGGAGCCGCGCCCGTCACCGTCTGGCCCGGAGCAACCAGGTTTGCCAAAGTGTAGGCGCTGTACGGCTGCTGGCCTTCATCGTCCAGTTCGCGGCTGTACTGATAGAGCACCTCATTCACCAGCTTGGAAGATATCTGGCTGGTCAGTTTGGTCACACCGTAATCCAACTTGATAAAGTCTGTTCCAAAAGCGTCGACCGAGTATGTCGCGCTACTGGCTGTCTGCACATCGCCGGGAGCGTCCCAACGCAAGCGATGGAACAGAACGCTAAGGTGCTCCTTCGGGTTGATCTGCCAATCCAGCTTTGGTGTATTGATCTCCTGAAATCCGACACGCGGTACGATACCAAGATCGGTCAGCAGGGCGTTGATCCCGCTGTTGTAGTTCGCTACGCCAGCGGCGTACGTCGCCTGCCCGAGCCGCGCCACCATCGTGCAAACGGCGTTGTCCAGCGTCCCATGGGCCAGCGTTCCGGTACCCGCTGTAGTCTCGTTAAGGTAGCCGGTCGCGTGGTTGCAATTCGTTTCAATCAGCGGAGTCGCCGCATCCGGCTGCTCCTCAAAGCTACCCACGGTCGCCGCGCTACCGTACTGCTTCGCCTTCGCGATGGCCGGAAACACATGGTCAAGTTGGTCGTAAGTGTAGGTCCAGAACAGCTTGTTCTTGACAATCGGGCCGCCCAATGTTCCGCCGTAAATCTTGCGCAAATCCTTGGGCTTCAGCGGAGCTCCCGTAGGACTCACCGAACCCGGGTCATAGGCGCCCCAACCGCGATCGAGATCGGTAAAGAACAGTTCGCCGTGCAGCGTGTTCGTTCCGCTCTTGGTGACCGAGTTGATCACGCCGCCGGCCGCGCGGCCATACTGCGCGGAGTAGACGCCCGTATTCACCTCAAACTCCGAGACCGCATTCGACGAAGTCGAGTAACCTTCGCGCGTACGTCCCCGCTCTTCCGAGAAATAAGCCTGATTGTCGTCGGCGCCATCGATCTGGACGTTATTCAGCAGCGTGCTCATGCCGCGAACGCTAACCAGGCCGAAACCGCTGGAGTCGGCAACTACCGCCGGGGTCGTCATGGCGAGCGCCGACCAGCGCCGGTTCTGAACCGGGACATTGTCCACAGCCGCCCGCGGCACTTCGGCCGAAAAGTCGGGACTCTGAAAGTTCAACGTCCCCGCATCGGCCGATACAGTCACCTTTTGATCTTCGCTACCTGCCGAGAGGCGGGGCATCACCGTCGTAAGCTGGCCTACCTGCACCGTGACATGAGTTTCCGTGACCGTGCCAAAGCTTGCCGCGGTGACCGTCACCGTGTACACGCCTGGCTCGATCAGGGGAGCATTGAAGTAACCGCTGGCGTCCGAAGTCAGCACCTTCTCAGCGTTGGTGCCATCGTTACGGATAACGACCCTGGCGTTGGGAACGACGGCGCTGGTTGCGTCTTCGACAGTCCCGGAAATAGCGCCTTGCGTGGACGATTGTGCAAGTCCCATACCGGTGGCTGCGATAGACGCAATACAGAACAGAGCGAACTTGTGGAGGTGTGTGCGGATCATGTGGTCTCCTAAAAGGTTGCGCGATCGCCCCGGTCCACTAGTCGTGCCTCAAACGGGACCTGTAGCGTCGCATACTGCTGTGTTTCTTCCTGCTTCTCGCATTCGAGATTTCCCTCGCCAATTAGACGATGGGGCGCAGAGAGCAAATCTGATTTACCCCAGTGTAGCAGCCGCCAACAACGCCCGCCCGTTACTTTTCAGACAATTCGCCCAACAAACCGGTCAAACAGGAGACCTTCATCACATTTCGTTACACTGTTGGATGGAGCAACAATGTTCATCGATGAAGCACGAATCAGGGTAAAAGCCGGCGACGGCGGCAATGGCTGCATGGCCTTCCGCCGCGAAAAGTTCGTCCCCCGCGGCGGCCCCTCCGGCGGAGACGGCGGCCATGGCGGCGACATCCTCATGCGCTCCTCACTTTCCCACAACACCCTGGTCCACTTCCGCTTCAACCCCGAGCACAAATCCATGCGCGGAGGCCACGGCCTCGGCAGCAACTGCTCGGGCTACGCCGGCGACCACAACACCCTCAAAGTCCCTGTCGGCACACTGCTTTACGACGACGACACCGGCGAACTCATCCACGACTTCGCCGACCCCAACGAAGAAATCGTCATCGCCAAAGGCGGCCGTGGAGGCCGGGGCAACCAGCATTTCGCGACCAGCACCCACCAGGCCCCGCGCGAGCACGAACTCGGTCGCGCCGGTGAGGCCCGCAACTTCCGCCTCGAACTCCGCCTGCTCGCCGACGCCGGCCTGGTCGGCTATCCCAACGTCGGCAAATCCACGCTGATCTCGGTCCTCTCCGCCGCCAAGCCCAAGATCGCCAACTACGCCTTCACCACCCTCGAACCCAACCTCGGCGTCGTCCAGGTCGGCGACTTCCCCTACGAAAAATCCTTCACCGTCGCCGACATGCCCGGCCTGATCGAAGGCGCCCACCTCGGCGCCGGCCTCGGCGTACAGTTCCTGAAGCACATCGAGCGCACCAGCGTCCTCGTCCACCTCGTCGACGTCTCCGACGCCACCGAAACCTCCGGCAGCGCCCGCCCCGACCCCGTCGCCGACTACAACACCATCACCGCCGAACTCAAGTCCTTCGACCCCACCCTCGCGGCCAAGCCCACCATCCTCGTCGCCGCCAAGGCCGACATCGCCAACCCCGACAAACTGAAAAAACTTCGCGCCATGGCGAAGCGCAGGAAACTCCCGCTCTTCGAAATCTCCCCCGTCACCGGCGAGGGCATCGACAAGCTGAAGTACGCCATCGCCGACGCCGTCCATCTCCACCGTGGAGTAGCCGTCGACGCGCCTCCACTCGCCGCCCCCAAGAAGCGCAAACCCCGCTTCCCACCCCCCGCCAGCTCCTCCCACGGCAGCCGCAGCCGTTAGCCTCCATAACGTTGTCATCTCGACCGGCCCCTGAGCGAGCGAAGCGAGTCGAACGGGCAGTGGAGAGAACCTGCTTCCGACCCGCACCGCCACAACTCTGGGGTGACCCATCTACACGACGGCTCCATCGTCGTTTAGGTGGGCATCGCGCCACAGCTCTCAACGAAACGACTCGCCCATCTCCACGCAAGCCAACACCTTCCACGCAGGGCCTGACTTCAGTCCCGTCGCAGACGCTTCCACTCTGCCCTGAGCGCAGTCGAAGGGCCGGAGTGCAGCGCAGCGCAACGACAAAATTGCCTTCCTCCGCCCCGCCCCGAACCCGTACCGCACCCGGCACTCACGCCCCGCTGGACAAATCACGTACATTGGCATCAGCCGCTCATGAGCCTCTTCCCGCTAAAGCCGACCCACAAACCCATCAAGGCTTACTACGAAGCCCTCGCGCAGTTCCACAAACACGGCCACGTCACGGAAGGAAACACCAAGGCCGCTTTCGCCGCGCTCCTAAGAAAATGTTGCTCGCCCTACGGCTGGCATCTCGTCGAAGAATATCCGTTCAAAGGCCCTAACAAACAGCCTCTCCGCGCCGACGGCGCCCTCGTCGACGACCTCACAGTCCAGCACGGTTTCTGGGAAGCCAAGGACACCAACGACGACCTCAAGAAGGAAATCAAGGCCAAGTTCGCCAAAGGTTACCCCCGCGACGAGAACATCCTTTTCCAGTCCCCCGACTGCGCTGTCCTCTATCAGGGCGGACTCATCGCGTTCGACAAATCCATCGACACACCCGAAAACCTTGTCGAAGTCCTCGAACTATTCTTCGAGTACCGCCGCCCTCATGAAGTCGATTGGGAAGAGTCGGTCATCAAGTTCTCCGCCCGCATCCCTGAGCTTGCCAACGGCGTAAAACAAATCCTCGCCGACGAATACAAGAAGAACCCCACCTTCCGCGAAAACTTCGAGTCCTTCGCCGACCTCTGCCGCCAGTCCATCAACCCCGACCTTTCCGACGACGCCATCCGCAACATGCTCGTCCAGCACCTCCTCACCGAGCGCATCTTCCGCAAGGTCTTCGACAACCAGGAGTTCCTCCGCCGCAACGTCATCGCCGCCGAAATCGAAAAGGTCATCCAGTCCATCACCGCGCGCCACTTCTCCCGCGACGCTTTCCTGAAAAACCTCGACCATTTCTACACCGCCATCGAGAAGGCGGCCGAAACCCAGACGGGCTACACCGAAAAGCAGCACTTCCTCAACGCCGTCTACGAAAAGTTCTTCCAGAGCTTCGACACAAAACAAGCCGACACCATGGGTATCGTCTACACGCCCCAGCCCATCGTCGACTTCATGGTCCGCTCCGTAGAAGAAATCCTTCAGCAGGAGTTCGGCAAAACCCTCTCCGACAAGGGCGTCCACATCCTCGACCCCTTCACCGGCACCGGCAACTTCATCACCCGCATCATGCAACAGATCAAACGCTCGGCCCTGCCGCAAAAATACTCCGAAGAACTCCACTGCAACGAGATCATGCTGCTGCCTTACTACATCGCGAGCATGAATATCGAGCACGCTTTCATGGAGAAGATTGGCGAGTACAAGCCGTTCGAAGGAATATGTCTCGTGGACACATTCGAGCTATCCGAGTTCGGCCAGCAGTCCTTTGCTTTCTCCGACTCGAACACTGCACGTGTAGTCAGGCAAAAGAAGGCACCCATCTTCGTTGTCATTGGCAATCCCCCCTACAACGTGGGGCAGGACAACGAAAATGACCAGAATAAGAATCGCAGATACAAGCACTGGGAAAATCGCATCAAGGACACGTATACCAAGGACTCCAAAGCAACGCTGCGCAACAAGCTCTCCGACCCTTATGTGAAAGCCTTCCGATGGGCCTCAGACCGTATCCGCAACGGCGGCATCATCGCCTATGTCACCAACAACAGCTACATCGACCAGATCGCCTTCGACGGAATGCGTCACCACCTCGCCCGAGACTTCTCCAAGCTTTATATTCTCGACCTTAACGGCAACGTCCGTCAGAACCCCAGGCTGTCGGGCACCACCCACAATGTCTTTGGTATCCAGGTCGGCGTCAGCATCAGCCTCCTTATTAAGCTGCCGAACCACAAGGGCAAAGGCAAAATCTTCCACGCTGAAATGCCGGGGGATTGGAAGCGCGGACAAAAATACAATCAACTCGACTCATGGAAGACGGCAGCGGGACTCAAATGGAAAACGCTAAAGCCGGATGCTCGCAATAACTGGCTGACGGCAGGCGAACAAAAGGATTTCGCTGAATTAATGCCTTTGCGGTCACTTGCACCTGAAGCGCTTTTTGATACGTCAAGTCTCGGAGTCTCGACCAATAGGGACGAGTGGGCCTACGGCTTCAGTAAGTACGCAATCAAAGAGAACGTTTCAAAGTTCATCGAAAACCTTCAAATAGAGAGAGCGCGATACGCTGCAGGCAGGGATAAGAAGAAATTCGCAATCAACGCAGATGGGACCTTTCTGAAGTGGTCGGAGACGCTCATTCGCAAACTCAAGTCGAACCAGCCGATAGGTCATTTTCAACCCAAGAAAATACAAAAGGCTATGTATAGACCCTTCTGCCAGACCTACATTTATCTGGACTCACTACTGATCGACAGACCCTCCCAGCAAAGGCTAATATTCCCCGCTGTTCAACCGGAGATGTCAAACAAGACCATTTGGTTGAAAACAGGGACCGAAGTCGCGTTCTGGGGGCTTGCCACGAATGCCGCCCACGATCTCATGCCACAAGGCGGCTCGCAGTCATTTCCCTTTTTCCTGTACGACGAAGACGGCACCAATCGCCGCGAAAACATCACCGACTGGGCGCTCGCAGAGTTCCGCACCCACTACGCCGACAAGAGAATCAACAAGTGGGACATCTTCCACGCCATCTACGCTGTCCTCCACCACCCCGAATACCGCACCCGCTACGCCGCCAACCTCAAGCGCGAACTCCCCCGCATCCCATTCCCGCCGGACTTCCATACCTTCGCGGCGGCGGGCAAGCGCCTCATGGAACTCCACATTGACTACGAGAAGCAGCCCGAATACAAACTCGAACAACTCGAAGACCCCAAAGCCGAAGTCACCTTCCGCGTCGAGCGCATGAAGCTCTCCAAAGACAAGACCGAACTCACCTACAACGACTTCCTCAAACTGCGCGGCATCCCCGCAGCAGCATTCGACTACCGCCTCGGCAACCGCTCCGCCCTCGAATGGGTCATCGACCAGTACCGCGTCTCCACCGACGCCCGCTCCGGCATCGTCAACGACCCGAACCGCGAAGACGACCCGCAATACATCCTCCGCCTCATCGGCCAGGTCATCACCGTCTCCCTTGAAACACAGACGATCATCGGCGGGCTTCCCCCTCTGAACTTCGTTGTCTAACCCAAGCCACTTTGCAGGAGCGATACGATGATCGATTTCAAAATATCCCAGGCCGAAATCTCCAAAGCATCCCGTCTCCTGAGCAAAGTGAGGACCGACCCCGGCACCGATATTGTTGACATTACCTGCTACCGCGAAAATGTGAAGTTCGTCGTCACCGGCCGCGAGATCACCTGCCCCGCACTCGTCGAATCCGTCGGCGCCGCTCAGTTCCCAGTCACTTTGATGGCCAAGCTTGGCAAACTCGCCGCATCCTTTGACGACGAAAACCCTCGCATCCGCATTGAGGTTGGCCGTATTCGGGTCAACTCTGCGGCCGTTTCCATGCCCGGAATCATCCTTCGCAAGATCGCCGACCGTCCCATCGACATACCCGACGACGCTCCCATCCGTGACATTCTTGCGCTTCGATACCTCTTCACACAGGAAGAACTTGTCGCCAGCGACCTGGCCAAGCGCTATCTCGCGGCAGTCTCCACGAAGACTTAGAGCTTATCCGTAAATAGTATCCAATTTGATACTTGTCGGCAAGAAGCCTGAAGGTGCTGGGGCAAGTCGTGCGAGGCTGTTCCTGGAGGATCAGGATGGCACAGG
>Ga0207933_1001055_pt1 | contig 22844 bp, 17 predicted proteins | sample NGESurdeep092012_4_FD_184488 | JGI IMG/M metagenome (GOLD analysis project Ga0207933, IMG submission 184488) | Arctic peat soil microbial communities from Barrow, Alaska - NGEE Surface sample F53-3 deep-092012 (SPAdes) | ecosystem: Environmental > Terrestrial > Soil > Wetlands > Peat ...
GTGGGCGGGGCTGGCGACGGACTCGAATGCGACGGCGGTGCACATCAAGAGCGATGTGTCGCGCGGCGGACTGGTGCAGGACCTGACGTATCAGAACATCTGCACGAAGAATCTGCGATACGCGATCTGGCTGGATCCCTTTTACTCGGGGTTGACGAAGACCGGGACGTTGCTGCCCTGGTACAAGAACATTACGATTCAGAATTTTCATCAGGTGACGCCGTCGACCACCACAACGACGACAGGACAGGTGATTATTCAGGGTTACAACTCGAGCGTGCCGACGGAGGTGACGCTGAATAACGTTGTCGTCGACGGGATTCAGGCGAAGGATTTCGTCTCGAAGTACAAGCAGACGACGCCGACGAACTCGATCATCACTGTGGGGCCCAACCCGGTGAACTTTGTGCAATACCTGACGGGCCCGGGCGTGACGCTGAACGATGAGATCTCGAACAGCAACCCTCCCTATGATTGCCCGGCGAGTGTCTTTGCGCCGATTGCGGGCGAGATTGTGCCGGGACCCACGCAGATTAATCCGGGGACGAAGCCGACGGTCCAGGTACAGGTGTTCACGACGCGGGCGGTGCCATACCAGACGTATCTCGCGAACCTGGCGACGAATACGAATGCATCGCTGGCGCTGACGCCGCTGACGGGAACCGTGACGGTCTACGACGGCAACAAAGCGGTGGGGTCGGCCACGCTTCCAGGCGCGAGCAACAACGGCATGCAGATGGTGCCGGTGCAGCTCGGTCCGCTGGCGGCAGGTTCACACACGCTGACGGCACAGTACTCAGGCGACAGCAACTATCCGGCGTTCACGTTCGGCGACTACGCGGTATCGGTAGGGCGCGGCGACACCTCAAACACGTCGCTGGGTCTTTCGGCGACGAGCGTGATGGCTGGCGATGCCGTGACGCTGACGGCGTATGTGGGCGGCCACGGGCACAGCACGCCGGAGGGCACCGTCGAGTTCACGGCAGATGGAGTGAACCTGGGCTCGGCGACGACGAACGGTCAGGGAGGCGCGATGGTGACGACGAGCTCGCTGACACCGGGAACCTACAACGTGGTGGCATCGTTCACGGGACAGCAGGGATCGACGGCCTCGCAGTCGACGTCGCAGACACTGACGGTGACGCAGATTCCGACGAGCCTGTCCTTGACTGGGAGCCGGCGAGTGCGGGGGGGGCGGTGACGATTGCGGTGGTGGTGGAGTATCCGGCGACGGAGCTGTATCCGAGTGGGACGGTGACGATCAAAGATGGATCGACGACAGTGGCGGCGCTGGCGCTAACTGATGGTGCGGCTAGCTTTACGACCAGCTCTCTGGCTGTGGGGACGCATTCGCTGACCGCGACGTACAGCGGGGATGCGGATTTTGTGAAGTCGGCGGCGAGCCGGACCGTGACGATTCCGGCGCCGTAAGGGTCAGGGCTGCTACTTGTTTGGGATGCAGTAGTTGCGGGCTATGAGTGGAGTGACCCATCCATAACGGCTGCGGGTGCCTTTTGTTGGTTCCGATGTGGTTTTGGTGTGGTGGAGGTGTGGTTCGGGCGATGGTGGGGCTTCCGGCTGCTGAATCGGCGCCGGGAGGAAGGCAGGTCAGTCGCTCCGCCTGCGGCTCTGCTCCGGCCTGCGGCAGCATGGAACCACTCCTTATGGAGGACTAAATGCATTGGTATCCTGGCTCACCGGGGATCAACCAGGAATGGCATGTTTCTATCGTTCGTCAGTTGGCGCGTTTCTCAATGACAGAAAAGAATATGTATTAGCTAAACTTTCGATGGCCTATGCCTCTCGCGGCTATACGGCGCAATTTTCCGATCAAACGCTTACGTGGGAACGGGACTTACAATCGCTTGCGAATTTGCTCCGTCAATGTGTCGCTATCTCGGAAAGCGCGATCCGATGGGGCCTCATTCTCGAGTTCTCGATTCCTCGAAAAGAATTGCGAATTGATGTTGTGCTTTTGGTGCGGAGTGTCGTTGTTCTGTTGGAGTTGAAAACGGGACAGGCTACCTCAGTGGCTCAACGCCAGATCGAGGAGTACTCACTCCTACTTCACTACTTTCACAGCGGAACATCGGAAAGGCGAGTGATTCCTATCGTAGTTTCGGCAACCTCGTTCGGAGGCAATCTAAGCGTGCTCCGCCAACGAGAGATGTTCCCTTCTGTAGCGACCTATTGGATATCTCCGGTCTTGCAAGCCTCTTGGTTTGATCTCCTAAAAATCCTAGTTGAGATCGAAGAGAGCGGAGAAACTCAGATCGATCCGGAAGGATGGCAAACGAGCGCTTACCTTCCTGTACCGAGCATCCTCGAAGCCGCAAGTTCGCTTCGAAGTGGGCTTTCCATACGGGAGATTGCGCAGTCCGAGGCATCCGAGCACGAGATAGAAACAGTGCGGCAGACGATTCAAAGCTATGTTGAGTCGGCGCGGCACAATAATGAGCACGCGATCTGCTTTCTCACCGGAGTTCCAGGTTCCGGCAAAACTCTGGTCGGGCTCAGCCTCGCTCATGCACCCGAAAATAGTGGCGATCCGGTTCACTTCATGAGCGGGAATGGTCCTCTCGTGAAAGTGTTGCAGCATCTTTTTGTGCAGCAAAGTAGGCGGGGCGGAGCTCCGGCGCCGCAGGCCCGGACGGAGGCGAAGACACTTATCGAAAATGTTCATGTGTTTGCCCGCTATTATGCGGATGAAAACCTACGGGCACCCTCGAATCACGCCATTATTTTCGATGAGGCCCAGCGAGCCTGGAACCGCGCACAGAACTTCAGGAAGTTTCATCGTGATTACTCCGAACCGGAGATGCTGCTTCGCATTATGGAGCGGCACTCGGATTGGGCGGTCATCGTTGCGTTGGTGGGCGGAGGGCAAGAGATCAATGACGGAGAGGCTGGATTAGAAGAGTGGGGGAAAGCGTTAGTAGAAGCGGAGAAGAATTGGCTCATCTATGCATCGCCGGAGGTATTGCAGGGTGGGGCATCGACCGCGGGGCACAAATTATTCGGCGTCGAGGCTGTTGAACGGCCAGTACAGACGAACACCATGCTTCATTTGCGCACTTGTAACCGTAGTTTACGGGCTGAAAAACTTGCCACCTGGGTGAATCTGGTACTGGAAGGAGATGCTACGGGAGCGGAGGCACTGAAGATTACAGAGCGTTTCCCCATATTCCTTTCGCGCGATCTTGAGAGAGTACGGTGCAAGTTGCGCGAACAAGCGATCGGGCTGAATCGAATCGGCCTGGTTGGATCGTCTGGAGCGGCTCGCCTCCGCGCTGAGGGTTTGGAACCGAGTTCGTCTTTTCATGCTGAATACCCATGGGAGCATTGGTACTTGGCAGAGGACACGGATATTCGGTCCAGCTATCAATGTGAGGTCTTTGCAACAGAGTTTGAGATACAAGGGCTCGAATTGGATTGGATTGGACTTTGCTGGGGTGGTGACTTTGTGTGGAAGGAAATTGCATGGGAACTGAGGACGCTACGCCATGGGCCCCGAAGCTCGTGGCGTCGCATCCGGAGCCCAGAGAAGCAGACGTTCCGACGAAATGCATACCGTGTGCTGCTTACGCGGGCTAGGCAAGGCATTGTGATCTTCGTACCTAAGGGGGATGCGAGCGACCCGACGAACGAGCCTGAACTCTTTGAGAGTACTTGTGAATTCCTGCTTCGCTGCGGGGTTCTAGCGCTGGACCTTCCTTTGAGTTCTAATGGCACCACCACCAAAGGCAATTTAGTCGCTGCGGCTGCGCCTTCGCTCCAGCCTTCGGCAGAGCGGTAGCGCCTTCGGCGCGGTGTCGAAGAGACCCGGGGCTGAAGCCTTGGGCTACCTCAGAGACCTAAGGCTGAGGCTCTGGGATGCATGGGAGCGGATTCTTCGCTTAGGCGAAGGATGACAACCGAATGGTAGGATTTTGGGAGTGGAGGATTTGGGATGAGCTCGTCGTCGCATCAAAAACCGACCTGGTGGGACCGGTGGTGGTGGGTGTTTCTGATTCTGTTTGGATTCGCGTGTTTCCTCGGCATCGACTTCTGGCATCCCTGGTGGTAGGAGCGATGCTGGCAGAGGCTTGCCATGGCTTGTGCTCCGCTCAGGTGCGTGCGGAAATGTAACAGCAAAGACAAAAGCAGGTCCTTCGTTTTCACCCCAGCGAGCAAGCTCGCCGGGGACCGATTCGCTCAGGATGACAATGTTGGGGTATTGTCGTCTTCCTTCATGCTGAGGTGGGGCCGAAGAGACTGCTGAAAAAGTGGCACCCAAGAAGAAAAACGTACCCCAGGGGCTGAAGCCCAATTGCGAGCAAAGCTCTTACGGCACGACTGAAGTCGTGCCCTTAACGAGACGACCCTTACGGCACCCTCGGCTAAAGCCGAGGGCTACCAGTTATGCCCTGACGATTCCTTGCTTCCATCGGCTTCGTCGTCGCGACGAAGGGAAAAGGCCCTTCGCTACGCTGCGGAATGACAAACGTACCTCAGGGGCTGAAGCCCCTTTTTCGGCGGAGTTTTACGGCACGGAGACCCTCGGCTAAAGCCGAGGGCTACCAGCCATGCCCTTAATGAGGCAGAGGCGCGTTCGCGCCTCGGAACTGCCAAAGCAGATCCTTCCCCTTCGGCGGGCTCGGGGTCAGGATGACAATTCCGGGGCTCGGGATGACAATGCTGGGGGTGCGGACAGCCGTGCGTGAAGGAGAACCACTGCAGATCTCTCCACTACGCATCGCAAAGAACGCGATGCTTCGGTCGAGATGACAAATGGATGGGACTAGCGGTTGCGGGAGCCGTGGGCATTGGGGGCTGGGGGTGGGTAGGCCGGCTTCGCTTTGGGCTTCTTGTAGATGGCTGGTTCGGGACGGAGGGGTCTGCCGTCTTCAGAGAGAGCGATGGCGTGGGCTGGACGGTGCTCGGCTACGGCTTCGGCCAGGGCGTACTTTAATTTGTCGATGCCCTGCCCTGTGACTGCTGATATTTCGTAGAAGGGCAGCTTGCGGCGCGCGGCGAAGGACTTCAGCTTTTTTAATTTTTCGGGGTTGGCTACGTCGGTTTTGGCGGCGACGAGGATGGTTGGTTTGGCGGCGAGCGCGGGGTCGAAGGCTTTGAGCTCGGCGGTGATGACTTTGTAGTTCTCGACGGGGTCGGCGGTTGGGAGAGGGTCCAGGGTCCAGGGTCCAGGGCCCAGAGGGGCGGTAGACGGGCGCACGCCTGCAGATGCGGGTCTCTCCGCTTCGGCGCTGCGCGCCTTCGGTCGAGATGACAGTTTATTGGGCGTGTCAGGTTTATTGGGCGTGTCAGGCGCGGACGGAGAGCCGAGGGCGGCGTCGGAGACGTCGACCAGGTGGACGAGGACGGATGTGCGCTCGATGTGGCGGAGGAACTGGGTGCCGAGGCCGGCGCCGGAGCTGGCGCCTTCGATGAGGCCGGGCATGTCGGCGACGGTGAAGCTGCGGTCGTAGGGCGGGTCGCCGACCTGGACGACGCCGAGATTGGGCTCGAGGGTGGTGAAGGCGTAATTGGCGATCTTGGGACGGGCGGCGGAGAGCACGGAGATGAGTGTGGATTTGCCGACGTTGGGGAAGCCGACGAGGCCGGCGTCGGCGAGGAGGCGGAGTTCGAGGCGATAGTTGCGGGCTTCGCCGGGGCGGCCGAGCTCGTGCTCGCGCGGGGCCTGGTGGATGCTGGTGGCGAAGTGCTGGTTGCCGCGGCCGCCCTGGCCGCCGCGGGCGATGACGATCTCGTCGTTGGGGGTGGCGAAGTCGTGGATGAGGACGTTGGTGTCGTCGTCGTAGAGAAGGGTGCCGACGGGGACCTGGAGGACGGTGGGGGCGCCGGTGGAGCCGGACATGTTGGAGCCGAGGCCGTGGCCGCCGCGCTCGGACTTCCACTCGGGGTTGAAGCGGAAGTGGATGAGGGTGTTGTGGGAGAGCGAGGAGCGCATGAGGATGTCGCCGCCGTGGCCGCCGTCGCCGCCGGAGGGGCCGCCGCGGGGGACGAACTTTTCGCGGCGGAAGGCCATGCAGCCGTTGCCGCCGTCGCCGGCCTTGATCCTGATGCGGGCTTCGTCGATGAACATGCGGGCTCCTTTGCCTAGTCTACTGAAGGCGCGGGAGGGATGAAGCGGCGGGAAAACCAGGGACGGAGCGGGCGGCCCGAATTAGGGGCCCGGTTTTGCTCCACTATTTGCCGAGAATTCGCAAATTCTTTGCAGCCAAGCCGGGAAATGCGCTGCTACACTACCACCTTCAAAAGCAAAGCATCTGCGCCCGGACGTGTCTTGGCCGCCGGGACATCCCGTTTTTCAAAGGGAGGCAGAGCAACGGATTATCGCGAAGCTGGACTCACGAAGTGCCGGATGAGACGGCGACGCGCCAACCTCTAGGAGATCCCGATGAGACGCATGATGTTTCTGAGCAGGCTGAGCCTGCTCTGTACGGTATTTGTTTTCACAGTCAGTGCATCGTTTGCCCAATCGACGACGCAGGGCGCTATCGCAGGGACGGTGGAAGATGCGACTGGCGCAGTGATTCCAAGGGCAACTGTGGTTGTGCACAACGACGGCACAAACGCCGAGACCACGCTGACCACGGACGCCAGCGGGTCTTTCAGCGCGCCGCTGCTGCAGCCGGGCGACTACAAGGTGACGATCACGGCGGGAGGCTTCGGCACCTATGTGCAGGACCACGTGATCGTTCAGGTCAGCCAGGCGACCGAGTTGCATCCGCGCATGGCGGCCGGTGCGGAGACCCAGTCGGTGGAGGTGACGGCGGTTTCGCCGGTGCTGAACTTCGAGTCGCCGCAGTTCTCGGACACGCTGGACAACAGCGCGATTGTGAACCTGCCGCAGAACAACCGGCGGTGGTCGAGCCTGGCGCTGACGACACCGGGCGTGGTCTCGGACTCGAACGGCTATGGCCTGGTGTCGATTCGCGGCGTGAGCCCGTTGATGAACAACGTGCTGATCGACGGAGCGGACGATAACCAGGCGTTCTTCTCCGAGGAGCGCGGCCGCACCCGCGAGGCGTACTCGACGTCTGAGGACTCGGTGCGCGAGTTCACGGTGAATACGGGCGTCTTTCCGGCGGAGTTTGGACGGGCAGCGGGGGGCGTCATCAACTCGGTGACCAAGAGCGGAAGCAACCAGCTGCACGGTGAGGCGTACTTCTACGACCGCGAGAGCAACTGGGCGGCCTACACGCCGCTGGTGACGAACGCGGTGCTGGACCCGGCCACCGGCAAATACAACAATGTGGCCATTAAGCCGAAGGATTTGCGTAAGATCTGGGGCTTTGCCGCGGGCGGCGCGCTGATCAAGGACAAGATGTTCTGGTACTACACCTTCGACCAGCACCACCACATCTTCCCCGGCGTGGGACGGCCTTCGAATCCGACGACGTTCTTCACCCTGCCGGAGACCGCTCTGGGCGGCAATGAGACCTGCGATCTGACGAACGGCGAGCTGTACAGCAACGGCGACCCCTCTCAGCAGAGCAAGAACACGCAGAACGAGATGGCCTGCGTGCTGGCGGCGCGCCTGAAGCTGGGCAGCTATGCGGCGGGCTCGGCACTTTACGCGACGGAGCTGGCTGACGTGGCCGGGACGCTGGGCAACGTGCCGCGCATTGGCGATCAGGAGATCAATACGCCGAAGCTGGATTGGCAGATCACGCCGAAGAATCGCCTGTCGCTGCTGTATCACCGGCTGCGCTGGGATTCGCCGGGGGGCGTGCAGACCTCGGCGACGGCGACGTACTCGCGGGACGCGTTTGGCAATGACTTTGTCAAGCTGGACTATGGCGTCGCCAAGCTGGACAGCCAGATTACTTCCCACATCTCCAACGAGCTGGGCTACCAGTACAGCCGCGAACTGGACGATGAGACGCAGCAACCGTTGCTGCCGTACAGCCAGCAGAATTTGACGAGCAATGGCAATGTGACGTACGTGAACCTGGCGACGTCGAGCGGCTTCAACCTGGGCTCGCCGTACTACTCCTACCGGCTGGCCTATCCGGACGAGCGCAAGTGGCAGGTATTCGACACGGCGTACTGGGTGAAGGGGCGTCACACGTTCAAATTCGGCGTGGACCTGCTGCACAACTTCGACGTGCTCAACAACACCTATGAGTCGAACGGCGACTACAGCTACTCGTACATCGGCAACTACTTCGCCGACATCTACGCGAATGCCAACGGGCTGGCGAATGCGGGCTGTGCTTCGGGCGCACCGCAGGTGGCAACTTACACTGCGCCCACGCCAGCGCACCCGCAGGGGACGGTGAGCTCGGCGGTGGGGTCGCTGCCCTGTTACACCACCTACTTCCAGGGCTACGGCAATCCGCTGTTTACGACAACCACGACGGATTATGGCTTCTTTGCGCAGGACAACTGGAAGCTGTCACCGCGGCTTACGGTCGAGCTCGGCGTCCGCTACGACTATGAGGAGCTGCCGAGTCCGAACAGCACACTCACCCAGACGAGCGGAACCTACACGCCGTTCCCGGGTGTGACCAACCGGCCCAGCGACAAGAACAATATCGGCCCCCGCATCGGGTTTGCGTATGATGTGTTCGGCCAAGGCAAGACGGTGCTGCGTGGAGGCTATGGCCTCTACTACGGCCGCATCCTCAACGGCACGATCGAAAACATCTACTTGAACACGGGCAGCCCGCTGGGACAGTACACGACGACGTACCGCAGCACGACGGCCGGCGCGCCGACCTTCCCGGATCTGAGTGGCGGCGCGGGCGCAGCGCCGGCGGCTCCCAGCGTGTACTTCTTCGACAAGCACATGCAGAATCCGCAGGTGCATGAGTTCGACCTGATCCTGCAGCAGGACCTGGGCAAGACCGCGATTCTCAACGTGAGCTATCTCGGGTCGCTGGGCCGCGAGCTGCCGAACTTCGTGGACTACAACCTCAATCCGGCAACGCAAATGGCGAAGGTCACGTTTGCGGGGGGCGGGCCGGTCGCCGACGGCACGACCATCAACGTACCTACCTATGTGGGCTACGGCAACACGGCGATGTTCGGCGCGGTGGCCTCGAAGTTCCAGGCGATCACCGAAGCCGTGAGCAACGTCAACAGCAGCTACAACGCTCTTGTGGGTGAGGTGAAGACCCGCAACCTCTACGGTGTGGAGATGGATGCAAGCTACACGTGGGCCCATGCATTGGACTACTCGCAGAATGCGTTGACCCAGGGGAGCGGCAACAACGTGTATGACCCGTACGGGAATGCGCGCGCCAACTACGGAAACTCCAACTACAACGTGCCAAACCGCTTCGTCGCCTATGCGCTTTACCATTTCCCCAACATGCACGGATCGCATTGGGCGAAGTATGCGGCCAACGACTGGACATTCAGCGACGATTTTCAGATGCAGAATGGCCTGCCGTACTCGGTCTCTCTGAGCGGCTTCAACTCCAAGACCGCGGTTCTCACGGGCCTGAACGGCGCGGGAGGGCAGACCTTTATCCCTCAGGGCGTCATCTCCGGGTTCGGAGTCGGACGTAATACGCTCAGTGTCAAACGAGCCATTGTCGATGACCTGCGGCTGGTGAAGGGAATCCCGTTCACGGAGCGCTATGTTCTGGAGCTGCGCGGGGATCTGTTCAACGTCGCCAACCATGAGAACGTCGGCGGGGTGAGCAGCACGGCGTATATCTTCAACGACACTACCAATGCGACCGGAACGGGCTTATTGAACGCTACGGCGCAGTACCAGCCAAACACGTTCGGCGTCCCCTCGAGCATCAACTCGAGCGGATTCTCCTTTACGCCGCGCGAGATCCAAATCTCGGCACGTCTCTCGTTCTAAGAGGGGAAGAGCCAAAACCGGAAGGGCGGTGGCTTCGGCTGCCGCCCTTTTGTTTGCGGATGCGGGGGATGAAGGATGCATCCTGCAAAACCCACATCTCAAAGGCGAGATGTGGGGCACCCGCACCTGGGAAAGGTTGATTCGGGCCGGGATTCTGGGGTACACTCGATAAGTTCGGCGAAGTGGCTGGTTTTCCTGTTGGTTCCCTGTTGGGTTTCCTGGCTGCTGAGGCTGGCTCGATGTGGCGGCTGCGTTTTGCACGTGCAGGGCGGCCCGGAGTCAGCGTGGCAAGCGCCTCCTGACATTCATACGATTTTTGAGGCAGCGGCCGAGGTGCGCCGCTTGCGAGAGGTTGGAGTTATGTACGCAGTCATTCGTACCGGCGGCAAGCAGTACCGCGTCGCTCCCGGCGACACGCTGAGGATTGAGAAGAGCGCGCACGACAACGGCACGCTCGAGTTTTCCGACGTGGTGGCGGTGAGCGGCGAGGCGGGCAAGTTTGAGCAGGAGCTGAGCGGAGCGAAGGTGGTGGCCGAGGTCGTCGGCGAAGGCCGCGGCGACAAGATCCTGGTCTTTCACTTCAAGCGCAAGAAGCAGTACAAGAAGATGCAGGGACACCGCCAGAGCTTCGTTGAGGTGAAGATCAACGAGATTCAGGTGAATGGCAAGAGCTTCAAGGCGGAGAAGTAGATTCAGATTTTAGAGATTAGATTTTAGATTTTAGATTTTAGATTTTAGATTTTAGAGAGATGCGACTGGAGCGCGAGGTTCCGGTGGTCTCGCGATGAGGAAGAGCGATGGCACATAAAAAAGGTCTTGGAAGCAGTAAGAATGGACGCGACTCCAATGCGCAGCGGCTGGGCGTGAAGCGGTTTGGCGGCGAGACGGTCAGCGGCGGGTCGATCCTGGTTCGGCAGCGCGGAACACCGCTGAAGGCCGGCAAGAACGTCGGGCGCGGAAGCGATGACACGCTGTTTGCGAAGATCGATGGCGTGGTGAAGTTTCAGAATCGCGGCCAGCAGGGGCGGTTCGTATCGATTGAGCCGGTCAGCGCGTAATTGTTGCCGCTGATGCGGTGATGTTTTGGAAGCCCTGCTTCTGGCGGGGCTTTCGTGCGTCTGGGCGTGCCTCGGTTAATTGAGGGCGGCGAGTTTGGTCTTGAGCGTCGCTTGCCAGGTTTCGCGGGCGCCGGGCTCCATGGTGGCGATGGTGCTGGCGGCGCGGGTGTAGGCGGCGCGGGCTTCGGTGGGATTTTTGGAAGCGGCGAGAGCGTCGCCGAGGGCAAGCTCGGGAAGGACGGCGCCGGGAGCGAGCTGTTCGGCCTGCTGGGCTTCGGTGAGAGCGAGTTGCGGGTTGTGCTGCTTGAGCGCTGCGGTGGAGAGCTGAACGTGGGAGAGAGCGCTGGCGAGCGGGATGGCGAAGCGGCCGTCGAACCAGAAGACGCCGTCCTGGATGAAGCGGGTGGGCTTGAGATGGCGGAAGGACTCGAAGGGGTTGAGGACGCTGGAGCCGAGCTCGAAGCCGTTGAGGTCACCGGCGCTGATGAGGACGGGGCCGTCGATGACGGGCGGAACGGGGAGGACTTCTTCGAGGAAGTAGGAGTCGGGGGTGGGGAGAAGGGTGCAGGGAATGCCGTAGTCGGCGGGAAGGACGAAGGGGTTGTCGAAGTAGGCGATGTAGCAGTGCTTGATGCCGTGGGCGCGCAGGGCGGCGGAGGTGGCGATGAGCTGCTGGGCCCAGTCGGTGTTGGAGTCGGAGAGATAGCGGTAGGTTTGCGTGGGGCCGCCCCAGGCTTCGTTGGCGTAGGAGATGTAGTTGGGGCTGGCGTGGGCGGTGGACGCGATGTGGAAGAGGAGGAGCGCGGCGATGGCGAGGGTCCAGGCCCGGCTGCGATGGAAAAGGGCGGCGGCTCCGGCGCCGGCGAGGACGCAGCAGAAGAGGAAGACCGGCAGAATATGGCGCGCGCCGATGTTGAGATGTGAGCCCATCGAGACGGCCATGTAGACGATGGGCGGGATGAGGATGAAGTAGAGATCGAGCGAGAAGCGCAGCCAGCGGCGCAGGATCGCGAAGAGGGTGAGGGCGAGGAGCGCCAGCATGGCGAGGGTGGATTTGATGAAGAACAGGACCGGGAAGTAGAGCCATGTACCGTGCGCGTAGACGCGGCCGAGGAAGAAGCTGGGCATGCCGTTGGCGACGAGGCGTACGTCGGCGAGACCGTAGAGCCAGCTTTCAGGGAGCAGATGAAAGCGAGCGAAGAAGAGAATGCCGTGGGCTTCGCGCGGAGCGAGGGGTTGGACGTATTCGGCGAGCGTGGGTGAGAGGGCGAGACCGGGCGGGCGGGCGGCGTAGCGGAAGCCGTAGAAGGCCCAAAGGACGGTGACGGCGATGACGACGATGACGGCGAAGGCCGCCGCCATGCGGGCGATGTCGGCGGCGTGGCGGGTGGGCTTGGGGGCTGCGGGGTTTGTGCGCTGTTGCTTCCAGCTTGCGTAGAGGGCTCCGGCCATGAGAAGCAGAAGCATGGGCGCGAGCAGGATGGTGGAGTGCTTCGCGGCGAGCGCGATGCCTCCGACGAGTCCAACGACGACGAGGCGCGCGGGCGTTGGATGTTTGACCCAGCGCCAGAAGACATAGATAGTCGCGAAGATGGTGCAGGAGGCGCCCATGTCGGTGGTGACGTAGGCGCCGTGCGCGAGGAGGTTGGGTTCGAAGCAGAAGAGTGCGAGCGCGATGAGGCCGGAGGTGGTCGAGAACATTTCGCTGGTGCCGAGGAAGACGAGCAGACCGGCCAGCAGCGAGAAGAGGGAGGCGGCGAGACGAGTGCGGAAGACGAGGGTTTCGGCGCTGTAGTGGCCACCGTTGGCGGGACCGTTGCGGAAGAGAAGCTCGCGGCCGTCGAGATAGGATTCGGTTTTGAAGAAGCGATGTTGCAGCGGAGGCACTTTGAGCTGGAGGGGGAGCAGAGGGAGCGTCGCGACCATTTTGATCATGGGCGGGTGCTCGGGATTGAGGCCGAAGTCGTGGGTCTTGAGGCTCTCGTAGCCGGCGAAGATGTGATCGTCTTCGTCCCAGGTGAGGGACTGGCCGCGAACGGCGTGGAGCATCTGGCCCCACATGATGAGGAGCAAAGCGGTGACGGCGAGGGCTATCCAGAGGCGGTTTTTCGTTGGGCGCATGTTTTCCGGAAGAGATGAAGCGGAAGCAAGGATACCAGCCAGAGCGATATTCTGGAATCGCTTTTGCACTGAAGAAAAACGTTTTTCTAGAGGCTAATGAGCAAAGTGGAGGACCCTTGCGCAAGGGTCGCCGCGGCGCAGGAAGGGCGTGGAGCAGAAGAGCGTCCAGTGATTCCGAAAGATCTTCGCGTTATTCGAGGGGCCAGGATTTGCGGTCGATGGTGAAGATGTCGGTGGTGCGGCAGTAGCCGCCGGCGCCGTGCATGCGGCCGATGAGACGCAGCTGATGGGGGTCGATGTGGAGCTTGCTCAAATCTTCGAACGCCGAGGTGCGGACGTGCGCGTAGACGATGTTCGCGAGCACGATGGTGTTGGCGCCGCCGGGCTCGATGATCTGGTAAAGCTTGCACTCGAGCGCGACGGGCGAGGCGGCGATGCGCGGGATATCGATAACGCTGCTGGGGGCGAGGTCGAGCCCGGCGAGCTGGGTCTCGTCGGTGCCGCGCGGGGCGTTGGTGGCCGTGATGTTCATCTCGGGCGCGAGCTCTTCGGGGACCATGTTGACGACGAATTCGTTGCGGACGCGGATGTTGGCGAGCGTGTCCTTGCCTTCGCGGTCGGAGGGGGCACCGAAGCTGATGGCGACGAGCGGAGGGTCGGTGGAGAGGATGTTGAAGAAGGAGAAGGGAGCGGCGTTGAGGGCGCCGGCGGCATCGCGGGAGACGACCCAGGCGATGGGACGCGGCATGACGACCGAGGCCAGGAGTTTGTAGGCGGCGGGCTTGGGCAGCGTGGCGAGGTCGAAGTGGGAGAAGGTGTCGGGCATGGTGGATTGGATGAGCGGCGGCCCGGTTAGGCGCAGCGGCGGCAAGGGGCGCGATTGTTCCGGGTGACTGTTGAGGTGTGCCCCCGCATCTAACGGCTTAGCTCGCTGGACGATGCCGAATCGGCGCGTGCGAGCGGGAAAGAGGATGGCCTATGCGAAAGCTGATGGCGGCGGCGCTGAGTGTGCTGCTGATGGCAGCAACCATTGTTCCGGCATGGGGACAGTACCAGAACCGGCGCAACGACCAGCGTTATGGGCGCAACAGTACGTTCTACCAGGGCGCGTACCGGGGTGGCCGGAACGGCGACTATGGATACGATCGCGATGGCCGCTACCGGGATTATGACCGCCGAAATCATGAGGGCGGCATTGGGCCGGGCAAGGGAGCCCTGATCGGCGGGGCCGGAGGCGCGGTGCTGGGTGCGCTGTTCGGCGGCGGCGCGAAGGGCGCTCTGATCGGGAGCGCGGCAGGGGCCGGCATCGGCGCCGTGATTGGCGAGGCCCACCAGAATAATGACCGTCACCGCCGCTGGAACCATCGGTAGTTAGGCCGCGTCGCAACGGCCGGGCCCATTTCCTCTATTACGAAAGGAAACTGATATGAAGACACTCCGCATGCTCTCCGCCGCGATTCTGGCTGGCGGCCTGGTCCTCAGCACTTCGGCGTTTGCTCAGAGCGAGAACCCACCCAACAACGAAGCTGGACAGGCCAGACCCGCCGCCCCGGTGCGGCCGGAGTCCGCCGAGAATAAGACCGCCGGGCCAGTGAACTGGACAACCGAGCAACTGCTTACATCGAGCGTTCACGATGCCTGGGTACTCAGCGGAAAGAATGAGGCGACCTTTTTTGAGATGGTGACCCAGCTCGCGGTGCTTTCCGCTCAGAAGCGGGGCCTTCAACTGCCCCAGAGCGAAAAGGCGGGCGAACGATTCGGCGAGCTGATCAAGCGGATGGCCAAGGCCGATACGGACGCACTGCTTTACAGCGTCGTGGACAAGGCGGTGCAGCAGGTGGGGGTACCGCTGAAGGCGTCCGGCGGCGTGTAGGTGGCTGGTTTGGCTCTTGCCAGCGTGGCTCGCTAGCGTGATACGGCAGCGGCGACGGGGCGCCCCTTTTCGTTGAGCTGGATATGGGTGGCGGGGATCTGGTGGTCGTGGGGGAAGATGACCAGCCAGCGCTTGGGGATGGCGCGGGCGAGGAAGCGTTTGCGCTCCTCGATGCAGCGGAGGGGATCGAGATCGTAGCCCATCACCCAGGTGGGATCGAGATGGTGGTGCGTGGGGATGAGGTCGCCGATGTAGCAGGCGTGCTGACCGCCGCTTTCGATGTGGACGGCGAGCATGCTCATGGTGTGGCCGGGGAAGGGTTCGACGGTGAGGCCAGGGAGGATCTCGGGGGTGGTTTGGATGGGGATGGGTGGGAGCGGCGAGGGTGCGGCGAGGCGCGGATCGTCAGGGGTGAAGTGGCCGAGGCCGTGGGGGTCGAGCAGGGTTAGCTGGCCGCTGGCGATGAGCGGATCGTAGTTGGGGCCGAGGTAGCTGACGCGGTCGCGATCGAGCTGCAGGCGGCCGTGGGCGAGCTCGCCGGCAGCGGAGAAATAACGCGCGTTGGGGAAGGTGGGGCGGATGGAGCCGTCGGGGTGGAGCGTGGTGTTCCAGCCACAGTGGTCGAAGTGGAGGTGGGTGTTGAGGACGTGGGTGACGTCCTCGGGGCGGACGCCGGCGGCGGCGAGGGATTGGGGCAGGAGCTCCTGGTTGGCGTGGATCTGGCGCTGTTTGGGGGTGAGCTTGTTGCCGAGGCCGGTTTCGATGACGACCAGCGCCGAGCCGGTGCGCGCGGAGTGGAAACGGACGACGAGGGCATTGAGGCCGAGGAGGATGCGGTTGTCCTGATCGGCGAGGGCGCGCTGGCTCCAGAGGGTTTTGGGGACGACGCCGAACATGGCGCCGCCGTCGAGCAGGAAGGTGCCGTCGGTGCAGACGGTGAGCTCGAGGTCGCCGAGGGTGTGGCGAGCGCGGATGAGCGCTGGGTCGCCGGGTTGTGCGGCTGGATGGGAGGGGGACATCAGGACTTAAGGCTACACGAGGAGTGAGCCGCGGGAGCGCGGCTGGTCAGCGTGCGGAGGGGTCGGGCCTACTGGGCTTCGGCTGCGGCAGCCATCGCGGCTTCAGCGGCTTCGGCGACCATGGGGACGTGGGTCTCGGCGATGAGGTCCATGGTTGTGGGCGCAGCGGAGTCGCCGTTTCCATCCGGCGGAGAGACGGCCTGGGAGGAAGACGCGAGCGTCTGCTCCATTGCCTCCGCGGCTTCTGTAACCTGGCTGGCGGGCGTGTCCATTTGCACGACGGCGGCGACGCCGGCAGGAACGCGCTTGAGCTGGAAGCAGGAGCGGCAGAGCACAGGACGGCCCTGCGTCGGCTTGAACGGCACCGTGGTTTCGATGCCGCAGGCCGAGCACTTGGTTCGGGTTTCGGTTCGCGAGAGTGGAAGAGCTACGGCGCTGGGGGCGCCAGCCGCAGTCCGGCCCAATCCGGCGCGCTTGGCCTTGCAGAGCTTGCAGCGCTTGGGATCGTTTTTGAACTGCTTATCGAAGAAAAAAAGCTGCTCCCCGGCGGTGAAGACAAATTCATTGCCACAGTCGGAACACTTCAGGATTCGGTCGGTAAATTCCATGTGCCTTCTCCCACGAGCGGGATAAGGCTGAAACGCCACCAGAGGTCTCAAGGCAGGAATAAAGATCCCCAGGACGCGTGTTCAAGCCTAAGTTCGATCTGCCAAACTGGGGCCCAGTGAATTGTCCAGATGCCGCGATTCAGGCTATCCGGGTTTGCATAGAGCAGGGCGTGCAATGCACGCCCTGCCGAATGCGGTTACAAAGTCTTATCGCTTAACTTTGTCCTTGCGGACTGATTAAACCTGCTCTACGGCCTGATTAATCCTGTTCTTTGCGGACTTTTTTTCTATTTCGCTTACGAGCTAGCGCTTCTTTCACGCGCTTTTTCTCGCCTGGCTTCAGGTAGAAGGAATGGCGCTTGACCTCCTTGATGATGTCTTCGGTTTGAACCTTCCGCTTGAAGCGGCGAAGAGCATTCTCAAGGGGCTCGCCTTCCTGAACACGAACCTCTGCCAAAGGGACTACACCTCCAAACCTTGCCAAAATGGCTATGTTTCCAAGGATAAAGGCTGACAGCGGGTTCGCGGCAGAAATATTTGTTGCGCAGCACGATAAACCTGGCAACTTTCGATGACACGCAAGTGCACGGAAGTACATAGTTTGTGAGACGTTACCGGGACGGTACGTCTGCTATACAGGGCCAACGATGAAGTACGGGCTCATGTTGCTGCTGTTCCCTGCACTGCTGCCGGCGGCGAGGGGGCAGGAGGTCGCCGCACCTCCGTCTACCCACCTGACGAAGCTGCTGCCTGCCGATTATTCGGCCGAGGCGGCGGTGGTGGAGCGGATGGACACGGTGTACCGCTATAACGCCGACGGAACCGGCGTGAAAACGGACACGGACGTGGTGCGGATCCAGTCCTCTGCGGCGGTGAATGCGTTCAGCGTGCTGAGCCTACCGTATGCGAGCGGGACGCAGCGGCTGGAGCTCGAGTATCTGCGGGTGCGGAAGCCGGATGGAAGCGTGGTGGCGACGCCCGCGACCGATGCGCAGGACCAGCCGGCGCCGGTGGCGGAGTCGGCTCCGTTTTATAGCGACCTGCACCTGTTTCAGCTTCCGGTGCGTGGACTGAGCGTGGGCGACCGCGTGGAGTACAAGGTTCGCACGGTGCAGACCAGGGCCGAGGCGAAGAATGAGTTCTGGGGCGAGGAGAGCTTTGGGCAGGGCGTGGTGGTGCTGGAGCGCTCGCTGGAGCTGCGCGTGCCTGCGGCGCTTTATGTGAATGTGAGCAGCCCGGGCGATCCGCCGAAGATGGCGATGGAGGGCGGAGAGCGGGTGTACCGCTGGCGCGGAGCGCAGTTGAAGCCGTCGCCGAAGACGAGCGGCGGAGCTGCTGCTGCGGACGATACGGAGCTGGCGCCGATTGCGTGGACGACGTTTCGCAGCTGGGCTGAGGTGGGCGAGTGGTATCGGAAGCTGTCGCTGGATCGCGTGGTGGTGACTCCGGCGCTGAAGGCCCGGGCCGACGAGCTGGTGGCGGGAGCGACGACCGAGCGGGCCAAGATGGAAGCGCTGTATGACTTTGTCTCGTCGCGGGTGCGGTATGTGGGGGTGTCGTTCGGGATTGGGCGCTATCAGCCGCATGCGGCGGCCGAGGTGCTGGCGAACCAGTACGGCGACTGCAAGGACAAGCACACGCTGCTGGCGGCGCTGCTTAAGGCGGAGGGGATTCCCTCGTCGGCGGTGTTGATTGGCGTGGGGATTCCGTTCGACAAAAATGTGCCGATGCCGGCGGACTTCAACCACCTGATTACGCTGACCAAGGTTCGGGATACGGACGTCTGGCTGGATTCGACGGAGGAGGTGGCGCCGTTCGGGATGCTGGACGCGAGCCTGCGCGGCAAGATGGCGCTGGTGATTCCGGGCAATGGAGTGCCGGAGCTTAGAAAGACCCAGGAAGACCCGCCGTTTGCGCAGATGGCCAGGTTTGAAGCCGACGGAACGCTGAGTGCGAAGGGCACGCTGACGGCGCAGGTGGATGTGCATCTGCGCGGCGACGGCGAGCTGGCGATGCGCGCGCTGTTGCGGAGCGTGACGCCGGGGCAGTGGGACCGCGTGAGCGAGATGTATGCGAACATGCTCGGCTTTGGCGGGCAGACCAGCAATACGATTGCGGATGCTCCGGAGAAGACGGACGATCCGCTGCATCTGCACTACACCTACACGCGCAGCCCCTATGGCGACTGGAGCGACTTCCGGATTATTCCGCTGATCGGAGGCGTGAATCTTCCGCTGACCGAGGCGAAGGCGGCTCCGCTGAAGGAGATTGATTTTGGCGGGCGGCGCACGGATACCTCGGTCTCGCGGATCACGCTGCCGGACGGATATCGCGCGGATCTCCCAGCCGCGATGCATCTGCGCACGGATTTTGCGAGCTTCGACAAGACCTACCGGCTGGAGACGAGCAAGGCGGGCACGGTGCTGGTGACGGAACGCACGCTGACGCTGAAGGTGGACAAGCTGCCGGCGTCGCGATGGGCGGAGTACAAGCGGTTCGTCGATGGCACGGTGAATGTGGGCGAGCCGTGGGTGCAGCTGACGAGCGTCGAGACAAATCGAGCGACATTGCTGGCTTCAAACCGGCGTCCACCGGCGCTGGGCGAAGATAATCCTGTGGCGGCGGAGCTGGTGCGGCAGGCGCAACAGGCTTTCCAGATGAGCGACTGGAGCACGGCGCGGACCAAGCTGGAAGAGGCGCGCAGCGTGAATCCGCGGCAGGCGTTCTTGTGGAGCGAGCTGGGCTCGGTGGCGCAGGCGGACGGAAGAATGGGCGAGGCCGTTGAGGATTATAAGCAGGAGCTGGCGCAGCATCCGGCTGAGGACACGGTGAGCCACCTGCTGGCCACGACGCTGCGGATGCAGAATCGCAACGACGATGCGATGGCAGCACTGAAGGCTGATTTGCAGCAGGATGCGAAGGATGAGCAGGGCGCGCTGATGCTGGCCGACCTGCTGAGTTCGCATGCGGCCTATGCGGACGCGGAGAAGGCGCTGCGGAGCACCCTGGCCGCTGTGCCGGAGAGTTTGCAGGTGAAGCTGATGCTGGGCGCGACGCTGGTGCGCGAAGGGAAGACGGCGGAAGGCGCGGCGATCCTGCGCGAGCTGGCAACGACGAGTGAGGATCCGGGCGTGTTGAACGATGCGGCGTACGCGCTGGCCGATGCGTCGCAGCAGCTTTCGCTGGCGGAGACGGCGGCGCGGCACTCTCTGACGCTGCTGGATGCGGCAACGGTGGCGAGCGCGGGCGTAGCGGGCGACGCGCAGGACATGCGGCGGGCCTCGCTGCTGGTGGCGGCGTGGGACACGATGGGATGGGTGCTCTACAGGGAAGGCAAGCCGGCGGCGGCGGCCCCATGGCTGCGCGCGGCGTGGTTCCAGGGAGATGCGCGCGAGACGGGATATCACCTGGCGATGGCCCTGGCGGCCGAGGGACAGAAGAGCGAAGCGCTGCGGACGTTGGAGCTCGCGGATGGCAGCGGCGCTGTGAACGCGGCCGACGCGCGCAGCCAGCAGAGTCACGATCTGTGCCTGGAGGAAGAGGATGCGCTGCGGAAGCAGGGTGCGGTAGCCGACGTGACCGATGTGCATGCGGCGCTGGAGAAGGAACGGACGTTTGAGGTGGCTCGCGCCGAGGCCAAGGTGCAGGGCGTGGCGATGTTCCAGTTGCGGTTTGCAGCGAACGGCGTGCAGACGGCGGAGCTGATTGGCGGCGATGACGTGCTGAAGCCGATGAGCGATGCATTGAAACACTTGAAGCTGGAGCAGCCGGTACCGCCGGAGAGCCATGGAGTGGTGGTGCGGGTGGGTGCGCTGAACTGCGAGACGGGGCCGGACTGCGAGCTGGCGCTGGTTCCGATGGACGGCGCTGCGGCGCAGTGACCCGACCGGATTCAGCCGGTGTTTTGGATTTTCACGACAGAATTTGAATAGCGGCCACAGTCACGGAGCTCGATGCCGCACCCGGGGAGGGTGTGCGTAGCAGCGAGCTCCGCACTGTACGGACGATAAGATGCAGCGCGCTCTTCAGTGGGTGGCCTTGGCGAAGGACTGGACAATGCGGGCGCGGCAGGTGATTCGATTCAATCAAACGCTAGCGCGAGGGGCGTTCATCGAGGCCCGCGCGCGAGTCCCCAGCCGACGCCGGCGAGCTCAAGCAGCACCAAAATCTCGACGTCGAAGCTGAGGCTGGTGAGGCTGGGCGTGGCGTGCGGCGCCAGCGCGAAGAGAGCGCAGGTGAGCAGCACAGCCGACGCCCAGGCGATGCTGCGGCCAACGGGAAAGGCGCCGGCGCGGCGCGGCTGGGGCAGACTTGCGGCGTGGGCCGCAACTTTGGCGGCGAAGCCGGAGGGGATGAGCGGCTGGGGCTTGTGCTCGATAGCAGCATCGATACGGCGCTCGAGTGCGGTGGGCGCATCAGGCAGACCGGGCGCACCGGGCGCACCGGGCGCACCGGGCGCACCGGGCGCAGCGGGCGCAAAACCATTTTGTGGAAGAGAGTTGTTGGTTGATCCGTTCATCGTGCCTCCACTGCTTGAGGATAACCCGGGACATGGGCGTGGCGGGGACTCGCGGCCAGGCTTGCGCGGACGAGCTCGCTCATGCGCTTGCGTCCGCGGTGCAGATGCGTGCGCACGGTGTTGATGGGCATTTCGAGTGCGGCGGCGATGGCCTCATAACTGCAATCCTCCTGGTGATAGAGGACGAGGACGGCGCGTTCGGGTTCGGGGAGGGCGAGCAGCGCGGTGTCGACGGCGGATTGCAGCTCGGCGTCGGAGAGGAGCTGGTCGGGATTGCGGGCGTGGGTGTGGAGGGTGTCGCCGGGAAGATTTTCGAGCCACTCGGCTGCGGCTTCGTCTTCCTGCGCGGCGGGCGGGGAGGCGACGAACTCGCGCTCGCGGCGGCGGCGCTTCCACTGGTCCTGCGCGACGTTGACGACGATGCGGAAGAGATAAGTGGTGAGCGCGGAGTCGCCGCGGAACTCGGGAAGTGCGCGGTAGAGGCGGAGGAAGACCTCCTGGGCGAGGTCTTCGACGTGCGCGCCCGCGCCGGTCATGCGCGTGAGGGTGCGGAAGACCATCGCCTGGTGCTCGCGGACGAGGGCTTCGAAGGCTTGCGGCGATGTGAGATCGGTGGGCACGGGCGTCAGCGGAGGGTCTGACTTCAGGATCGAGGAAAAGTTTCAGGGGAGCGGGTGAAACTTCCGGCAGGGCCGGTGGTCAAAGGGCGCGTAGGAACGATGAAGACGAACCTCAAGGAGATATTGTATGCACCTCGCAAATGTTTTGGCCTTATTTCTGTTCAGTGATGCGTCGTGGAACAGCCCGTTTATCGTGCCGGTAGCCGGATGCGCGATGATTCTGGGCATTGTGGTTGCGGGCGTGTGGTCCAGTGCGCGCACGCGTGAGATTCAGTCGCGGGAGCGGCTGGAGGCGATTGCGCGGGGAGTGGCGATTCCGCCGACACCGGAAGAGCTGGCTATTACACACGGCAGGCCTGCAGCGAGTCTGTCGCGGCGGCGGGCGAATATCCGGCTGACCGGGGTGGTTCTGGTGGCGTCCGCGGTGGGGATCGTTCTGTTCTTCGTTGTGCTGGCGGCGGTGCTGCAGGAGCGCGATGTGCTGAGCGGGGCCGCGGTGGGATTGATTCCGCTGGCGATCGGCGTGGGCTTCCTGATCGACACGCGAGTACAGACACGCGAGATGGATGAGATGGCGGCGAACTCACAGGTGCCGCCTCCGAGCGGGCTGGTTCGATAGACTAGAAGCTCTATGAGCTCTAGCAACGAGAAGGGCGTGGCTGGGCCTTCGATGCCTCCTGGGTCTCAGCCGCGCCCGCTTCAGCGTTCGGCGGCCCGGTCTTCGATCAAGGCCGTGCGCGGAACGCGCGATCTGCTGCCTGACCAGACGCCGCTGTGGAATCGCGTGGAGGCGACCGCGCGTGCGGTGTTTGCGCGGTATGGGTTTGGCGAGATTCGTACGCCGATCTTCGAGGCGACAGAGCTGTTTGCGCGTGGGGTGGGCGAAGAGACGGATATCGTCTCCAAGGAGATGTTTACGTGGGAGGACCGCGCGCGGGCGGCAAGCGAAAAGGCACAGTCGCTGACGTTGCGGCCAGAGTCGACGGCGGGCGTGGTGCGGGCGTATATCGAGCACAAGCTGGGTGAGACCGGAGCGCTGCAAAAGCTCTTTTACATTGGGCCGCAGTTTCGGCGGGAGCGGCCACAGCGGGGACGGTACCGGCAGTTCTGGCAGATTGGCGCGGAGGTGCTGGGCCCGGCGTGGTCCGGATCCGACAGTGCGCTGCGCGATGCCGAGGTACTGGAGATGCTGGCGACTTT
>Ga0207933_1001056_pt1 | contig 22835 bp, 19 predicted proteins | sample NGESurdeep092012_4_FD_184488 | JGI IMG/M metagenome (GOLD analysis project Ga0207933, IMG submission 184488) | Arctic peat soil microbial communities from Barrow, Alaska - NGEE Surface sample F53-3 deep-092012 (SPAdes) | ecosystem: Environmental > Terrestrial > Soil > Wetlands > Peat ...
AGTGGGTGGCATGGTCGAAGGGGTGGGAGTGGATAGCCCGGAAGGGTCGGTCGGCGGCTTGGAGCCTCCGCTCATTCCACCCCACGGTGGCAGCCACGACGTCGAAGACCTTCACGATCGACGTGCCGAGCGATGCCACCTCGCGCGACCGGCGTCCGGCAAGATGGTCCGCCACCCGTCGCCCCTGACGGTTGGCCACATTGGCCAGGGCGATGAGCGAGGTGGAGTGCGAGACCGCGTCCGGCTTCTCGACGGCGTCGCCCACGGCGTAGACATCCGGATCGCTCGTCTGGTTGGCGTGGTTCACCGCTAGGCCGCCCTCGGGTCCGAGTTCCAGTCCAGCCAGCTCGGCCAGCCGGACGTCCGGCCGGACGCCGATGGCGCCCACCACGAGGTCGGCCGGAAGGACCCGACCGTCGGACAGGGTGACTGAACTCTCCCCGACCGAGGCCACCGACGCACCGAGTTCGACCCGGACGCCATGGGCCCTCAACTCGTCACTGACCAAGACGGCGAGCTCGGAATCGAGCGGGGTCAGTACCTGGGGTGCAGCCTCAACAACGGTGGTTTCCAGGCCCTGCGCCACTAGGTTCTCAGCCATCTCGAGGCCGATAAGACCAGCCCCGATCACGACAGCCGCTGCCGGAGCCACACCGACTTCCGCAGCCATGGCGGCGGCGTCTTCCACAGTGCGGAGAGTCCGGACCCGGTCATAGCCCGGGATCGGTGGTCGCACCGGGGCCGCTCCCATGCTCAGGATCAGCTTGTCGTAAGGCACGACAAGCTCGTCGCCACTGAGAGTGGAGCGCACCGTCACCGTGTGCGCCGTCTTGCTGATGGCCACCACCTCAGCGTTAACCCGCACATCGAGACGGAAGCGATCGAAAAGCTGTTGCGGAGTCTGCAGGGTGAGCTCCTCCTCCTCCTCGATCAGCCCCCCCACGAAGTAGGGCAGTCCGCAGTTGGCGAAGGAGACATGCCCGGAGCGCTCGAGCACGGTGATGGTGGCATCGGCGTCGAGCCGGCGAAGGCGGGTGGCGGCCGACATTCCGCCGGCCACCCCGCCGATGATGACCACACGCTTGGATGCGGGATTCGGAGCGGTCATCGGGACAACCACGACTTCCGTTTCGGCGCTGAGGTCGCGGTGGTTCGACACTGGCACCGTTCGTCCTTGGGCACGTCGCCCAGCACCTGTTCGACGTGGGCTCCGCAGCCCTTCCAGGTCGGCCGCCCGCACTTCTTGCACTTCGCTGGTCTGCACATACCCCATAGGGTATCACAATGGGTCGATGCGCACGGAGGTCGTTAGTACCCCTGGGGGTATCATGGTAACCTGCTATTGATACCCAGTGGGGTATGGCGACGAACAGATGGAAGGACGGCACGTGACGGCATCCCCGAGAGCAAGTCTTGACAAGCCGGTGGGCTCTTCTCCAGAACTCCCGGCCGTTGAGCACGATCGCACCGGATCCGAACTCACGGACGCGGGCCGACCCCGTCCATTCGCCCGTCTCGGGGCGTGGGCCGCCACCCACTTCCGCCGGGTGCTCGTGGCGTGGCTCCTCGTCATCGTCGCCTTCGGCTTCTTCGCCATCCATGTCGAGAGCGCACTCGCGGGTGCCGGATGGCAAGCCTCAAGCAGCCAATCGGTCGCGGCCCGGGCCGTCGTCGAGAAGAACTTTGCCGGGCTGGGTGCCTCCGGTCTCCAGGTGGTGGTGGTCGACCACCACGGACCGATCGCGACGGACCCTCACGCCCAGGCTCTCGTGGCCCAAGCTACCCAGGTACTCCGGAGCGATCCCCGGGTATCGAGCGTGGTGCCGCCCCAGGCGGGAGTCTCGATCTCTCGAGATGGCCGGACCGCCGTCATCACGGCCGGAGCCGCGGCGAATTCCAACAGGATGGTGCAGGCGGCCGACGCGGTACAGCCGAAGCTGGCCGCCCTGTCCTCGTCCGGCATCTCGGTGACGCTCACCGGTGACAGCGCCCTGTGGGCCAACTTCAATACGGCCAACCGGTCCGCCATGCTCAAATCGGAGATGCTGTCGTGGCCGGTGACGATCATCATCCTGATCATCGCCTTCGGCAGTCTGGTAGCCGCCGGCCTTCCCCTCCTCCTGACCATGGCTGGGCTCCTGGTTGCTGCGGGTGCGCTGGTCATCACCACCAAGTTCACCCCGGTGTCTATCTGGGCCCTCAACTTCGCCCTGATGTTCGCCCTCGCTCTGGGCATCGACTACGCCCTCTTCCTCGTCATGCGGTTCCGGTCCGCCCTCAAACGGCGCGGGGCCGAGCCGGGCGACCGCGAGGCCATCGTCGCTTCGGTGGCTGAGACGGTGGATACTGCCGGCAAGGCCGTGGCCTTCAGTGCCCTCACGGTGCTGGCCTCGCTCGCCGCCATCCTCATCGTTCCGAGCCCGGCCTTCCGCTCGATGGCCTTCGGGATCATGCTGGCGGTGGTCGCAGTGCTCGCTGCCACCCTGACCTTGCTCCCGGCCGTCCTCGGCAAGCTGGGTACCAATATCAACAAGGGCAAGATCCACCTCCATCGCAGGCCACCGGCCGAGAGTGAGGGGGCACTTGATCGGATGCTGCATCGCTGGGGCACGTTCCTCTGGCGTCACCCCTTTCCGGCCGGTGCCGCTGCCCTGGTCCTGCTGTTGCTGGCCGCCGCCCCGATCATCGGGATGCGCACCAACATGCCTTCCATCACCATCGTTCCGCCCAGTGCGAATGCAAGGGTTGGTTACTACCAGGTGACCAACGCCTTCGGACCCGGTGCTCCGGGCACCCTGCAGGTGGTGGTACCCGCGGCTGAGCAGCCCCAGGCCATGGCCGTCCTGGCCCACTCCTCCGGGGTGGCTGGGGTGGTTCCGGGGCCGACCAACGCCGGGTGGACGCTCGACCAGGTGGTCCCGACTACGGGGCCGTCCACTGCGGCGACCGGCGCCACCATCGACCACCTGCGTGGCGTGCTTCCCGTCGGGGCGCTGGTTGGCGGTGCCGCTGCGGAGAACCACGACCTTCAGCAGACCCTGGCCTCCCATACGCCCCTCGTGTTGGGCATCCTGGGAGTACTCGGGTTCATCCTCCTTTTGATCGCCCTCGGCGCTCCGCTGATCGCCGCCCTGGGCGTCCTCATCACGGCCCTCTCGGTGGCCGGGGCCTTCGGCATCGGCCGCCTCATCTTCCAGAACGGAGTCCTGGCCGGACCGCTCGGCTTCCAGCCCCAGGGGTTCATCGACGCCTGGGCGCCGCTGTTTTTCGGGGCCATGGTCTTCGGTGTGGCCATGGACTACACGCTGTTCATGCTTTCAGCAGCCAAGGAGCGCTACGAAACCCACCCCGATCCGGAGCACGCCATGATCGGATCCATGCGGACCTCGGGCCGGGTGGTGCTCTCTGCCGCAGCGGTGATGGTCGCTGTCTTCCTCACCTTCGCCCTGTCCGGGCCACTGGCACCGAAGGAGATGGGAGTCATTCTGGCCATCGCCGTGGCTCTGGACGCCCTGGTAGTTCGCCTGGTTGTGCTTCCGGTGGTGCTTCGACTCGGCGGCCACAGCGCCTGGCATCAACCGAAGTGGCTTGGCCGTATCCTGCCCAAGGTGCGGTTCTCGCACTGACCTGGAAGCATCGACCGTAGACCGACAAGCCTGAATAACGACGAAGGAGCGAGTGTGCAACTACCCGACGAAGTAGTAGCAGACCTCCGCAAGCGGCTGAAGCGAGCCGGGGGCCAGGTCCAGGCCGTGGAGACCATGCTGGGCGACGGGCGGGAGTGCCGCGACATCGTGACCCAGCTCAGTGCTGCCACCAAAGCCCTGGAGCAGGTTGGCTTTCGGCTGATCGCCAGCGGCCTGACCTACTGCCTGGAACACCCCGAGGAGGCGGCTGAGTCCGGCTATCCCCTCGACGAGGTCCAGCGCCTGTTCACCAAGCTGGCCTGACTGCCGTGAACTGGGACCGTCGCAAGAGCGCCACTGAGCATGGATAGTCGACAGTGGGACGAGCGCTACGGCGGGGACGAGTTGGTGTGGACGAGCACGCCCAATCAGTTCTTGGTCGCCGAGGTGGCGGGCCTACCCGTCGGGCGGGCAGTGGACCTTGCCTGTGGCGAGGGACGCAACTCGATTTGGCTCGCCGAGCAGGGCTGGCAGGTTGCGGGGGTCGACTTCTCGGCGGTGGGCCTGGCCAAGGCGAAGCGATTCGCTGAGCTCTGGGACGTCAAAGTCACCTGGCTCGAGTCCTCTGTGGAGGACTGGGTATCGCCTCCTGGCGGGTTCGACCTCGTCGCCCTGCTCTATCTGCAGCTCCCCCAACCGGCTCGTGCAGCGGCCCTCGCCGTTGCCGCCTCAGCGGTGGGGCCGGGGGGAATGCTCCTCGTGGTCGCCCATGATCTGGACAACCTGACCCACGGGTATGGAGGCCCACCGAACCCCGACGTGCTGTACGAGGTGAGCGATGTCACCGGGGCCGCGGTGGCCGCTGATTTAACCGTGGAACGGGCCGAACAGGCCGTCCGTGTCGTGGGTACCGACGATGGCCCGAGGGAGGCGATCGATATCGTCGTGAGGGCTCGTCGCGTGGCGGGCAGCCTATGAGATGCGGTCATGTCGAACCGATGACGGCGCGGTCGGGGCAAGTGAGGCACTCGTAAGCCCGCCCGGACCCCGTGGGGCATAGTGCACCCATGGGCTTCTACGTCGATCACATCCTCCCTCGCTGCACCAACCTCCTACTGGGCGGCGGCGAATTTGCGAAGATCCGGAGCCGGGTCGCCTCGGGGCTGTGCGGGGACGTCCTGGAGGTCGGGTTTGGCTCTGGCCTCAACGTGCCCCACTACCCGTCCGGAGTAGACCAGGTCGTGGCTGTCGACCCGGCCACGTTGGGCCGCAAGCTTGCCGAGGGGCGAGTATCAGCTTCTCCGGTGCCGGTGGAGTACGTCGGACTCGATGGAGCATCGCTACCCCTTGAGTCAGGGACGATCGACCATGTGCTCGTCACCTGGACTCTCTGCACCATTCCCGAAGTAGAGGACGCGCTGGGAGAGGTCCGCCGAGTCCTTCGGCCCGGTGGCCAACTGCATTTTGTCGAGCACGGTCTCTCACCCGAACCCGGGGTAGCCAAGTGGCAGCACCGACTCACGCCCCTTCAGCGCAGGGTGGCTGGTGGGTGCCACCTCGACCGGCCGATCGACCGCCTGATCGAGGGAGCCGGATTCTCGGTAACCCAGCTGGATACCTATCAGCTTGGCGGCCCGAAGCCGATGGGTTTCATGTACGAGGGGGTGGCCACGGAGCGTTGACGTTCCGGCTGAGGAACTCACTGCTGATCGCCTGACAGGAGGCCTCGACCCGGCATTCAGGGGCAGGATTTCCCTAGGCCTGTCGCCATTCTCTGCAGGTGAGAATCAAGCGGCTCGGGCACGTTGTTCAGACCAGAGTGCCTCCCCAACCAGGCGAGAGCTAGCCCCACCGGAATTGCGATTTTCGGCTGAGACGGCATTGGAAGTTGACCAGCGATACGGCGTTGGTCAATGCCCTGGAGTTGGTTCACTCGCGGGGTGGCGGTCGATCGCCAATAGCCCAGGTGTCCATTTGCGGCTCGCCTCGAACTTCGATGACTTTGGACAAGGGGGTCGACGCCCAGCGCAGCGTCGGCTCGGCAGGGACGTCGCCGGAGCGCCCTCACGGCACGGCGGGGAGTGGTGGACCGGATCAGAACTCCATCCCAATGCTGCCGGGGGACGATCTGGTCAATGGAGATCTGAGCGCCCAATGCGGAGCGGAACACTACCGGCTCATGGGCGACTATTCAGTGCTGCAAGACGGGGTGGAACATTCCAGAGTGTGGACCCAAAAGAGGGTCGAATTGCCCTAGTGAGATCGTGATCTGTGGCCAACGATGGGATCATGACCAAACGGATCGTGATCCTGGGCGGTGGAACCGGGGGCACACTCAGCGCCAATCGCCTGCGGCACTTCTTTCCCGAAGATGGCGTCGAGATCGTGGTCGTGGACCAGAACGATGACCATGTCTACCAGCCTGGATTACTTTTCGTACCGTTCGGGTTGACCCATACCGACGAGATTGTCCGCTCCCGAGGTGATCAGCTACATCGGGGCATCGAATTCCGGCAGACCCCCATCGAGCGTGTCGACATCGATTCGAACACGGTCCACCTCGCGGACGGTTCGGAGCTCACCTATACCGTTCTGGTCGTCGCCTCGGGTTCCATCTTGGTCGAAGAGGAGACCGAGGGGCTCACCGGTCCGAGCTGGATGGAGAAGGTCTTCACCTTCTACGACGTCGCCGGAGCAACCGCACTGCATAGCGCACTGGAAGGATTCGATGGTGGCCGTCTGGTGGTCAATGTGGTTGATATGCCCATCAAGTGCCCGGTCGCTCCCCTCGAGTTCTGCTTCCTGGCCGACTGGTACTTCCAGCAGACCGGTATGCGCGATCGGGTCGAGCTCACGTATGTGACGCCCCTTGACGGCGCCTTCACCAGGCCGGCCGCGTCGAAGATCCTCGGCGGGCTGCTCGAGGAGAAGGACGTGCACCTCGTGACCGAATTCAACACCGGCGAGGTCGACGGATCCGGTGGACGGCTCATCTCTTACGATGGACGCGAGGTCGGCTTCGATTTGGCTGTGGTCGTTCCCCTGCATGGCGGCGCCAGCTACGTGACGAGATCTCCGGGACTCGGTGACGAGTTGGGCTTCGTCCCGGTGGACGAGCACACGCTGCAGTCGGCCGCCAAACGCAATGTCTTTGCCATCGGGGACGCCGCCGGGGTCCCCACGTCGAAGGCAGGGTCAGTCACCCACTTCGAGGGGGAGGTCTTGGTCGAGAACGTCCGGCGATTCCTGGCCGATGAGCCCCTGGATGGAAGCTTCGACGGACACGCCAACTGCTTCATCGAGACCGGGTTCGGCAAGGCTCTACTCATCGACTTCAACTACGACACCGAGCCCCTACCCGGGCATTTCCCCATCTCGGTTGGTCTACCGCTTTTGAAGGAATCGCGGCTCAACCACCTCGGGAAGTTGATGTTCCAGCCGCTCTATTGGCACAGCCTGCTGCCCGGCCGCGACCTTCCTGGCGTCAGTTCAGCCATGCCCACCCGGGGCAAAGACTTCCAGGCCACCTCATGAGCGCCCGAGCCATAGGTCAGATCGAACGATAGGGAAGCCGACATGTCCACTACCACCTATGCCGATACCGCAGTTTCCGTCAACGATGAGGGGTTCTTCGAGGATCCGAGCCAATGGACCGAAGCCATGGCGTCGGAGATCGCCAAGGAGCAGGACATCGACGAACTGACCGAGCTCCATTGGCAGGTAATCAAGTTCATGCGGAGCGAGTACGCCGAGAAGGGAACCGGACCCACCGTCCGAGTCCTAGGCAAGACGTCCGGCGTATCGATCAAGGAGCTTTACCAGTTGTTTCCAAAAGGACCGGCCAAGACCGCCGCCAAGATCGCCGGCATCCCCAAGCCGCGCGGCTGCATCTAGCCGCTCACTGGCCCTCGACCACACAGAAAGGTGAACCATGAGTGACCCGATCCAAAAGGTTTCGATTGTCGTCTCGAAAGGGTCGTTGGAGGGTGTCTATCCGGCTCTGATCATGGCCAATGGAGCCCGCGCTGAGGGGATCGAAGCCAATCTCTTCTTCACCTTCTTCGGCCTCGATGTGGTCCATCGCTCAACCATCGACCACATCAAAGTGGCCACCGTCGGAAATCCCGGTCTACACCTGGCTACCATCGCTGGCGGCCTGCCGGGCATGTCGTCGGTTATGACCCACTACCTCGAGAAGAAGATGGAGAAACTCGACATCCCACCAATTCCCGAGTTCGTCGAAATGATCGCCGATACCGGTGCGGGAATCTATGCCTGCAAGGCGTCGACGGATCTGTTCGAGTTGAGCAAGGACGACCTGATCGAACAGGTGATGGACATCATCACGGTCGGTGAGTTCTACACCATGGCCGCCGGCGGTGAAATCATCTTCACGTGAGGGGTCGGCACCAGTCGGATGAGTCGATATCCCAACCGGCGGCACATACGACGTCATGCTCGACGGCGAGCAAGTCGGATCGCTCGAAATGAATGCCACGAATGAGACGCCCGTGCTACCTGGACGTCACACTCTGCAGATTCGCAGTGGCCAAACTCCAGCCGGGCCAAGACCTTCGATGCCACGGAAGGCAAGGTCGTCGCCTTCCATCACCATCACCTGCCTACATGAGCCATCTCGGACTCAGCGCGATGAACGCGTCCCGGGATCCCGACCGCCCGCGATGGCCAGCAGGTCCCGGATGGAGACGTCTCGGGCCCGACGCCGTTCTGCTGCCGTGAGGTTGGCCTCGGGAACCAGCAGTCGCAGTCCTCGCGGATGGATTGAGAATTCGAGTGGCGTATCGAGCTCGAGCGCTTCACCGTCGATCCCCGCGTAGGCCTTTCCCGACCTCGACCGCACTTCGAACTGCTCACCGGTGAATTCGTGCCAGTACCGGCTCCGACGCCGCTGGCCGAGCGCCGACAGGGTGAACACCTGCGCCGCCTCGGCCCCGGTATTGGCGGAGATGGCGACGACGCCGAGTTTCCCCGTGTCGAGCCGTCGGCGTTGCGCGGCATCCAGGGTGGCACCGAGCACGTAGGGGTTGTTCGACACCTGGATCAGGAACGCGCTGTCCACATCTCCTTGATCCGGGTCGGTGAACTGGAGGTCGAATGGCTCCTGGCTGCGGCCCAGCAGCTCAGGAAGCAGAGTTTTCGTGGTCTCTGTCTTGGCCTCCCGGTAGCCGTCCTGCTGCACGATGGTGGCGTAGATTCCGAGCGACACATTGTTGACGAACAGCCGATCACCGACCGTGGCGTAGTCGATCCGCCGTTCGATGCCGTCCCGGAAGCCGTCGAGACTCAGTCGAGGGTCCTCCGGGTCGATCCCAAGATCGAGGGCGAAATGATTCCGCGTGCCAGCTGAAACGCAGACGAACGGCAGGTCGTGCTGGATGGCGATGGAGGCGACCAGTGCCTGGGAGCCATCCCCTCCGGCCATTCCCAGGCAATCGGCCCCTCTGGCCACGGCATTGCGGGCCAACTCTTCGAGGTCGAGGCCCCGATCGAGCATGACGACCTCCACTCCCAGCTCAGATGCCAATTCCGCCAGTCCGAACTTCTCCACCTTCCCCCCACCCGACCAGGGGTTGCAGAGGAGCACGGGATGCAGAGGGCGGCTGACGGGTTCCGGCCGACGTGAGTCGCCAACGCGAAGTTGGCGGGTGAGTGCCGTCCGCCCAAGGCCGACGGCCGCCGTCAGGAGCACGGCCACGGCCCCCAGCCTCAGGTCCACATGATCGCCCGGAGGTGTCGCACGAACCAGCGCCACCACGATTCCCGCCCCACCGAGTGCCGCCCCGAGAAAGCCGATCGCTCTCCGGGGCATCCGTTCGGTGATCACCCACCAGGCCCCGGTCACCGCCAGGCCGAGTCCGACCAAGGCGAGGGCGAGAAAGCCAAGACTCCTGAGGATGAATCCGACCAGCGCCACCATGAGGAGCAGTCCGCATCCCAATGAGCCCAGTGCGCAGGCCCGCTCACGCCAGCTGGTTCGACCCGGGGTCTCCGTCATCTCCGTCGGCTATCCGAATGTCCACACTACCGACGCGAGCGCGACCCGACTCGACCGCGGATTCCCGCTCCCGTCGCAGGATCGGAACCTGCTCGAAACCGACCCCGGAGGCCAGACGGTGGCCTCCGGCGCGGTCCGATAGGTTGGCGTCGTGCCGTCGGACTCGCTGTCAACGCGAGCGGTCGTATGTCGCTCCGTCGTAGTCGCACTGGCATGGATCGGCATAACGGCGGCGCTCGTTGGTACAGGTCGGTTCGTTGTGCACTCGCACGTCGTCACGGACTTCGACCGACACGTCACGAACTGGGTAGTCGGCCACCGGACTCCAGAGCTCACGGCGGCGATGAGAGTGATCACCTGGATCGGGTCATGGGTGGCGGTGGCACTGACTGGGGCCATGGTACTCGCGCTCATCGTGGTGAAGCGGCTGTCGATTGCTCACCTTCTCATATTTTCGTTGGCCTGGGCCGGTGAGTACGCCATGGTGACGCTCACCAAGTACGCCGTCGACCGCCCACGACCTCCGGAGAGACTCTGGTTGGTCACCGCGCACGGGGCCTCGTTCCCCTCGGGGCATGCAGCCAACGCCACGCTCGTCTGCGTCACCGCGTCGCTTGTGGCGTCCTTCCTCTTACGGCAACGCATCGCTCGCACTGTGACGGTCGTCGTGGCCAGTCTCGTGATGGTGGCGGTCGGGTTCTCGCGGGTGGAACTGGGGGTCCATTGGACCAGCGATGTACTGGCCGGAAGCCTGGTGGCGGTGGCGTGGCTGGCCGTCGTTGGCCGGGTAGTGGCGCTGACCGCTACCGACCACGACCGGATGGCCCCGGGGATCTCCCGGTCCACGGTCAACTCCACTGGCCGGCAGGCGATGGTGCGCGCGTGCCGGTAGTCGTCCATCTTTCGGACACCCATTTTGGTGCCCACCGGCCGGACCTCGTCGAGTCGCTGCTGGCTGACGTTGCGGCCATCGGCCCCGACCTCGTTGTCGTCTCCGGAGACCTGACGCAACGGGCACGGCCAGACCAGTTCGAGCAGGCCCGGGCGTTCATCGATCGGCTACCTGCCCCCGTACTGACCATCGTGGGGAACCACGACCTCCCGCTGATCGACTTGCCTCGACGGTTCCTGTCGGGGACTCGACGCTACGAGCGCTCCATCACCCACGACCTCCAACCGATCGTCACACTTCCAGACCTGATGGTCGTCGGACTCGACACCATGCCAACCTGGCGATGGAAGGCCGGTCACGTGTCACCCCGGCAGGTGGCCACCGTCCGGGACGCACTCGCGAATGCTCCCCATGGGGCATGGCGGCTGGTGGTCACCCACCACCCGGTCCTGCCCGCCCATCTGTCTGGACTCGTCGGGCGCGACCTCCTGGTCGAGGCGTGTGCCGACGTCGACGTGGCCGTCCTGCTGTCCGGCCATATGCACACTCCATCGGCCGACGTCGTCGATCTCCACGCGCCGGGAATCCACCGTAGGGCACTGGCCCTCGTCGCCGGCACTGCCATCAGCACCCGGACCCGGGGAACGGTTAACGCCTACGAGGTGGTCCACCTGGAGGGAGCAATGGTTTCGGGTGGGCGGGTCACCGTGCAGATCCGAGAAGCGACATCAACGGGCTGGTCGGAACGTCGCACCACCCACTTCGGCTACGCCTCGGGCGGGGTCACCGGCGCCTCGGAGTCGAGCTGATCGACAGAGCCACCTCGTCCGAAGGGTTCAGTCAACGATCGGCAACGACGGTTCGGGCGCCACGTTGCCGAACCCAAATCCGGAACGCACCAGGGGCAGGTCGGCCATCGTCTGCACCCCGGCCGGGGCGGCACAGAGTGCGGGAATGGTATTGATCGCCTGCATGGCCGTGGCCACGCTGGCCGCACGGACGTGCTCGGCCAGGGGCAGTGGTCGTTCGTAGGACATGAGCGTGAGCAGGTGGGCTCGGATGGAAGGCTCACCCTCCAACGTCAACGTCCATCCGTCGAGCGGCGTCGGCCATCGGGTCGGGTACTCGCCGCCCACGGTCCACAGTGTCTCGATCTCGATGAGCACCTGGCCGGCCCGACGTCCCCGCCAGTGCCACCGCTGCCCGGAGACCGTCCCGGCCCCCAGGGTAATTCCGAAGATGTCGTGATCCGACTCGGCCGTCACCAGTTCCACCGAGGAGGTGATCTCGTCGAGGCCCGCCCCGAGAGCCCGGCCGAGCATGGCGACCATCTCCTGAAAGATCCCGCTGTTGAACCGCAGGAAGTCGCTGGCCACCTCGGTCACCTCCTCGGGGGACCGGCCGAAGCGCATGTTGTCGAACGTGATGTTGGTCGACTCGTAGAAAGACCAGTCGGCCCGCTCCTGCAAGGTGATCTTCTCGATCGATCGGGACATTCCGGAGAGGGCAAGCGGTACTACCCCGCTCAGAATCCCAGGGTTGAGGCCGGTGCCGTGCACCGACGAGCCCCCGTCGGCGCAAGCCGCCGCCAATCGGGCCAACTGATCGGCAGGGAGTGAGCGGGGGTGAAACAGGAACGCGGTAGTGACCACGTTGGTCCCGCTGGCCAGAATCCGACAGACCTCGTCGAGCGAAGCCAGCCGGGGGAAGTAGGCCACGCAGTGGGCGCCGAGGGCCAGGATCTCGTCCACATCCAGGGTGGCCATCACGCCGCAGGGCTCACGGCCCGCCAACACTCCTGCGTCGACCCCGGCCTTGTCCTCGCTGTAGACCTTGGCCCCGACCAGCGTCATGTCGGGCCGGTCCAGTACGGCCCGGATGGCCTCGACGCCCTGGTTGCCGGTCGCCCACTGAACAACCCGGTAGCTCATACGCACACTCTTGCACCTCCGCTCCGGTGAGCGAGGTGGGACGTTCCGGTTCAGTTGCGTCCACAACAACGTGGGCGTCCGGAACCGACCGCGTCGGAAATGGCCCACCGGTCGGAGAGGCCCTGTACAGCCGGCCGAAAAGATGTAAACGTACCCCCAGCACGTTTGCCGGGGGACGGATCAGGCAGCGGCCAGTGAGCCGCCTCCCCGTTCTGCGGCGCCGAACCAGGGGGAATCATGGGATCCAGTCTTCCGGCCCTTCGGCCGCACCGCTACCGTTCCGTGGCCATTGTCGGCCTCGCCGTTCTGGCGGGCGCCGCGGCACTCGCCCCGGGTTCCCGGGCGGCGGCGGCCACCGCTACCGGTCGTGCCCCGATCCCGACATCGGCGTTCTCCTCGACCACCGGCCTGACCGCATCGACCGTCACCATCGGGAACATATCCACCGAGTCGTTGGGGCTGTTCACGGGATCGATCGTAGGGACGAAGGCCTACGCGGCCTACGTCAACGCACAGGGAGGCGTCAACGGTCGACAGCTCGTCGTGGATGCTCAGGACGATCAGTTCACCGGGGCCAAGAACAAGCAGTTGACCCAGAGCGCGACGCAGAACGACTTCGCCCTCGTGGGCAGTTTCTCCCTCGAGGACAGTTTCGGGGGATCGACGATCGCCCAGAATCCCAACGTCCCGGACGTGTCCACCACGCTGGACCCCACCTTGAGCAAGCTTCCGAACTCCTACAGCGCCAACCCCACCGGCAAGGGCTGGCCGACCGGACCGGTCAACTACTTCGGGAAGAAGTACCCCGCACAGAAGCTGCATACCGGGGTGCTGGCCTCGACCTATCCATCCGCCCTGGCCACGTGGAAGAAGGAGAAGCCGGCCCTCACGCACGCCGGGTACAAGGTCACCTACTTCGCCACCGTGCCGATCACCCAGACCGACTTCAACCAGAACGTCATCACCATGCGCAATGCGGGCGTCCAGCTCATCCTCATCGATCAACTCCCCCAGAACTACGCGGGTGCGCTCCTCAAGGCCATGAGTCAGCAGAACTTCCACCCCAAGCTGATCATCGGGACCGCCGCCTACAGCGAGGAGCTGGTCGCCTCGGCCGGTGGCCCGGCGGCGGCCGACGGGAGCAACGTCGAGATGCCCAACGCCCTCTTCCTGGGTGAAGATGCCCAGGTCATTCCCGCCGATGCCACCTTCCTCAAGTGGGTGCAACGGGTATCGCCAGGATTCAAGGCCGACTACTACACGTTGGCCGGCTGGGCCAATGCGCAGCTGTTCACCCAGGCATTGAAGGCGGCGGGGAAGAGTCCCACCCAGGGATCCGTGCAGCAGCAGCTCCGGAAGATCACCTCCTTCAATGCGTCGGGGCTACTGGCACCGACCAACCCGGCCGTCGGGCTGCCCTCCACCTGCTACCTGGTCGCCAAGATCTCCAACGGGAAGTTCGTCCGCTCGAACGACCCTCCCGTGAACGGTCCGACCCACGGCTACCGCTGCGATGGTGGCTACCTGGTGGCCAGCCCGTAGCGGTAACGAGCCGGAAGGGACCCTGATGCCACCGGCACTATCCCTGACCGGCGGGTCGGCGATCTGTCGGTGCAGTGGGCAGAGTCGCTGTCGGCGTACCCCTATCCCAGCGATCGGATGGCCTCATTGGATTCTCGAAGGCGCTCGGCCAGGGTCCGGTAGAGGATCGGTCTGAGCGACGACGATGGCCGTGGGCGATCGATCGAGGGCCCCGGGCGACAGGACCCAGCAGACGGTGTCCCCTTCGGCCACGATGGTGCTCGAACGCTGCCCCTCGTCGAGCAGCGACATCTCACCGAACGTGGCTCCCAGACCGAAGGACGCCAGCCGGATCGAGCCTCCACGACGGTGCTAGCTCCGAGCTTCGTGGAGGGTGTCGCCCGCCTCGGCAACACGCTAACGCTTGGAGCTCGTCGTGCCCCCGCTGTAGCGGCGGCGCACAAGCGCCCCGGTCGGCTCGACACGCACGTGCCTGATGACCTGATCGACCCCTCGGTCCTCCAGGGCCATGCCGAAGACGGTCGCCGTGGATACCGACTGGATGGTGAAGGGCCGCTGCGATTCGCCGAACTGCTAGGAGTGCCCGTCAGTCGTGACCGGCGAGATGCCGAACCATGACGGGTCGGCCTCGGCCAGGGCGGAATGTAGCTCGCCGGAGCGCCACCGGTGAGCCCACGACAATCGTCGTTGACCAACCGGATGAATCGCTCGATGGGAAGCTTCCTCATCGCTCGATGGGAAGCTTCCTCATCGCTCCATAGGCGCCACGGATCCCCAGGGACAGTGCGGGTGTTGGTCACACGCGGCCGCCAACCGACATCGACAGATTACGAATCGTTACTGTGGCCCCGCGTTTGCGATCCGTCAACTTCGAGTCGGAGCCCACGTGGGCATGCTCGGCTCAGGGCCGGGGACGGCGATTCCGGGCCCGCTGGGAGCTCCGGCCGGCAGCGGAGCGTTCCTCCTGGCGCGAGGCCCGCTCCTCGGACTGTGCGAGGTAGTCATCCCTCTGGGAGGCCGAGATGACTCCCTCGGCCACGGCGCGCTCGAGGGCGCATCCGGTCGTGTTGCGGTGCGTGCAATCGCTGAAGCGGCACTGGGTGGCGAGTTCGGCGAGGTCGAGGTGCTGGAGCTCGGGACCCTCGTCCTCCCCCCATCGCTCGGCCGCTCGGATCCCCGGCAGGTCGATGACGGCCCCGCCGCCGGGTCGGGGCAGGAGCTCGCGGCTGGTCGTGGTGTGACGGCCTTCGCCACCCCGACCGACCGCTCCGGTGGCTTGGATATCCTTATCGAGGAGCAGGTTGGTCAGGGTCGACTTCCCCGCTCCCGACGACCCGAGGAAGACGATCGTCCGGGCCGCGGTGATCTCCCGGAGGCGGTCGAATCCCTGACCGGTCACCGTGCTCGTGGTCACCACCTCGATGCCGCCGAGATCCCCGGCGAGATCGCAGAGCAGGTCATCGACCGTGGTCACGACATCGACCTTGGACAGCACGAGCACCGGGAGGCCACCCGAATCCCGGGCCAGGGCGATCATGTCGCGGAGGCGCCCGAGACCCACCTGGCTGTCCAGGGCCCAGGTGATCAGGACCACGTCGACGTTGGCCGCCATCAGCTGGGGCTCGACCCTCGCCGACACGGCCCGGCGGACCAGGAGGCTGCGACGTTCGAGCCTCACCAGCGCTCCGTCTCCGGCATCGACCAACCAATCGCCCACCACGATCGGGGGACACTCCTTCAGCGGTACCTTCCGAGAGGCCCCGCCACCCCGGATGGTGGCCCATCCGCGATCGACCCGCATCACGCGGGCTGCCATCTCCGGGAGGAGGCCGGCGGCCCGCGTCTCCGCTACTCGGGCCTCGTCGAAACCGATCCCGGCCAGGGGATGGGGGGCGTGGTTGTCGGACTGACTCACCCGATCATGTTCCCAGGGTCTCGACATCGAGGTGGCAGCACACCGGATCGGGCCCGGAACGGTATCCGATTAGGGAGAACTGCCGGCCCACTACCGTTCATCGAGGGGGTGCCGGGGAACCGGCCACTCACACGGCGATGGGCTGACGCACGATGACATCGGAGTCACGGAGCATGGCCAGGAACTCGCCCCGGCCCCGTCGGGCCACCCGGAACCACTCCGTCCCGAGCAGATGGTGGAAGGCCCCGGCCGGCAGGCCCATGAAGTTCGACACGTCCAGCAGCTGGCTCGAGTGGGCGGCCACGGCGGCCAGCTTGTCGTCGAGCTGGTCGGACACATCCACGGCGACGAGGTCGGGCCCGTTCTCCAACCCCAGGTGATCGGCGAGTACGGACGGCCACAGATCGGCGACCAGGCCGCGACCCACCAGGTTCTTCCGCAGCCGACGGAGGGCGCCCCTGTCCAGTGTGGATTCGTAGTGTTCGCACCCGGTGCCCTCGAGACTCCGGACGGCGATCTCGTGCACCAGGACGTGGTCGATGTGACCGTAGATGCCGTTGTCGTCGTAGCTGGTGAGCGCCACAGCCCCCTCCTCGACGACGATCCGGCGGACCGCGTCCGCCGCCGCATCGAGGTGGGCGGCGGCCAGGGTCCCCGACCCCACGGACCGTCCCGTGGCGGTAGCAGACATGGGATCACGCCCGGACTGATCGTCGCAGCCGGAATCTCCGTAGCCGAGGAACTCGACGCGCGCGACGCCGAGGATGGCCGATGCCGCCCGGGTCTCGGCCCGTCGACGGGCACCGAGGTCGTCCCGACCGTTCTGGCCGACTTCCCAGGGCCTCCCCTGGTCGCCCTCCGTGGCCACGATCACCACGACCCGCCAGCCGGCACGAACCGCACGGAGAATGGTGCCTCCGGTGAAGATGGCCTCGTCGTCCGGGTGGGCGTGCAGGGTGACGAGAACGGGCCTCACCCCTGCACCCCCTGCCCCTTCGGTTCCGACCGAGCGGTCCAGGCGTCCGAGCTCGAGGTTCTGCTGGAAGGGGTGAGGGCGCAGTGGGCTGGGATGAGCGGCACGAAGTGGGGCATGCGTTCATTCTATATAAACACGACTGATTTAGTCAACAATCGTCGGACAAGGACCGCTGGGCCATGCTCTGGGTATGGACACACTTGTCACCTACGAGGTCTCGGACCACGTGGCCACCATCACCTACAACCGGCCCGAGGCCCTCAACGCCATCAATGGGTGGATGCGGCGCTCGCTCAACGACGCCTTCATGCGCTTCCGCGACGACGAGGAGGCCTGGGTGGCCATCGTCACCGGTCAGGGCAAGGCCTTCTGCGCCGGCGGGGATCTGCGCGAGGGTGGGGCGACGGGCGAGTTCACCGGGACCTTCTGGGAGAAGCCCACGGTGAACTCCTTCGAGAGTGGTTGGGAGATCTTCAAGCCGGTCATCGCCGCCGTCAACGGCTACTGCCTGGGCTACGGCCTCACCATGGTCACCTGGTGCGACTTCGTCATAGCCAGCGATCGGGCCGAGTTCGGCTATCCGGAGGTGCGCCTCGGCGTACCCACCATCGTGGGAGCGATCCGGCTGCCGCAGAAGGTCAACTGGCAGTACGCCATGGAACTACTCCTGACCGGTGACCGGATCAGCGCAGCGCGGGCCAAGGAGATCGGCCTGGCCGGCTGGGTGGTCCCCCATGACGATCTGATGGAGGAGGCCCGGACGCTGGCCGGTCGCCTGGTGGCCGCGGCACCGTTGGCCGCCCGGGCCACCAAGGAGGTGGCGGTGCGCTCGCAGCGACTGCCTCCAGTAGAAGCCCTCCGCTTCGGCGAGACCATGCGCCTGGTGGCCATGGCCACCGCCGACGCCGGCGAGGGCCTGCAGGCCGCCCAGGAGGGCCGACCGGCCCGGTGGCGGGCCCGGTGATGCAACCGGCGACCGGAGTGGGCGTCGCCGGTGGCCCGGGTCGGTCGGCGCCCCGAGGTCGGGCCGACGGCTCGGCACTAGGATCCGTGAGGCCCGCCGGGGGCGGGCGGGCCCACAGGGCTCCCAACCACGGCTCGGAGGCAGAGCATGACGGTCACGGTGATCACGGGGGCGGCGAGCGGCATGGGACGGCTCTGCGTCGAGACGTTGCGCGGCTCCGCCGACCACCTGGTCGCCGTAGACCTCCGGGCCCCGGACATCGACGGGACGATCAACGTGGCCTGCGACATCGCCGACCCCTCGGCGGTGACCGCCCTGTCCGACCGGGTGCGTGAGCTCGGCCCGTTCCGGTCCCTGGCCCATGCCGCCGGGGTGTCACCGACCATGGCTGATCCCCGACGGGTCATGGAGGTCGACCTGGTGGGTACGGCACTCCTGGTGGACGCCTTCGAGCCGATGGTCGGGCCGGGCTCGTCGGCGGTCTGCTTCTCCTCGAGTTCGGCCTATCAGATCGCCCTGCAGGGCATCGATCCCGAGCTCCAGGCGCTGGTGTCCGACCCTCGGGTACCGGGGTTCCTCGACACCGTGGCCGACCGGTTCCCCGACAGCGGCATGGCCTACGCCTGGGCCAAGCGCGGCGTCATCGCCGTGGCCGCCCGGGCCGCCGTGGCCTGGGGTCGGCGCGGCGGTAGGGTCAACTCCCTGGCCCCGGGCCTGATCGACACCCCCATGGGCCGTCAGGAGGCCGAGCAGCAGCCCATCATGAAGGTCATGCTGGACAAGACCCCGCTGGAGCGCCTCGGCCGGTCCGAGGAGGTGGCCGCGGTCGTGGCATTCCTGCTCTCCGAGCAGGCCTCGTTCATCTCCGGGATCGACGTCCTGGTCGACGGAGGAATGCTCCAGGGCCTCCTCGCCGCCTTCCCCTCCTGACCGACCATGCCCCGGGGCGGCGCCCGGTACCGGTGCTACCCGAGCGAGAGGCCGGCCAACCTCGGGCCGTCGATGCGGGCCTGGAGGTGGATGTTCCTCGAGGACTCGCCCACCAGGACCTCGGCAGCGCCGCCTTCAATGGTCCAGGCCCCTCCCCGAGGATCCCAGTGCCGGAACGCCGTGGGCGGCAGGGTCAGGGTCACCACGGCGGACTCGGCCGGCTCGAGGGCGAGCTTCTCGAAGCCCCGCAGCTCACGATCGGCCCGCGCCACGGCCGACTCGGGCCGCCGCACGTAAACCTGCACCACGGTGCTCCCCCGCCGACTGCCGGTGTTGGTCACCACGAGGCCGACCTCGACTCCGTAAGGTCCGACCTCGACAGCCAGGTCGCGGTAGGCGAAGGTCGTGTACGAGAGTCCGTGCCCGAAGGGGAAGAGGGGCTCGGGCCCTCCACCGTCGTAGTGGCGGTAGCCGACCAGGATCGACTCCCGGTAGTCCATGACCCCGTCCGTTCCTGGATACGTGGGGAACGCCGGGGTGTCCTCGATGCGACGCGGAAAGGTGGTCGGTAGCCGACCCGAGGCGTCCACCTCGCCCAAGAGGACGTCCACGATGGCGTCACCGCCCTCCTGTCCGGGGTACCAGACCTGCACGACACCGGCCACGTCGTCGGCCCACCCCATGGTGACCGGTGCCCCGCTGTTGACCACGACCACCGTGCGCGGATTCACCGCGGCCACGGCACGGATCAGCTGGTCCTGGTGGCCGGGCAGGTCGAGCGATGCCCGATCCTCGCCCTCGGACTCGGTCTGGTTGCTCGTCCCTACGAAGACGATCGCCGCGTCGGACCGCCGGGCCGCGTCGACCGCCCGCTCCAGGGCATCGACCGGGGGCCGGAAGCGTGCCCCGAGGCTCACCGCGGCGACCGGCAGCCCGGGGGCATCGATGCGGTACTCGACCTCGATGTGGAGATCACGGCCTTCCACCAGTTCGAGGCTGACCGTGATCTCGTCGGTCCCCAGCGTGAAGAAGGATCCCCCGGCCGCCACCCCTTCGTTGTCGAGGAGGACCCGGTGGTCGATGAGGACCCGGGCCAGGCCGATGGCCGTGAGCCCGAAGTCCCACGTCCCGCTCCGATCGGGCGTGAAGACCGTCGTGGCCCGGGCGGAGAACTGTCCGGCGGTCAGCGCCGGGTCCGGTGGCCCGGACCAGATGAGCCGGGTCTGGGTGAACTCCTCAGCCCGGACCGGATCGCCGGTCAGATCCGTACTGTCGAAGTACTCCACCCCGACGCCCCCGTGGCCGTCACCGGTACGCAGGCCTCCTGGTCCGATGAAGGGGATGGGACCCGGAATCACACAGCCCGGTTCGTGGAGGATCTCGACCGGCCCCAGCCGCCCGGTGAGTGCATCCAGCGGTGTGCGGACGTAGGGAGGGGTGACCTCGGCGGCACCACCGCCCTGCGGGCACAGGCGGGCGGCCGCCGGTCCGAGCACGGCGAGCCTTCCCATGCCCGCCCCGTCGAGCGGGAGGAGGCCCGTGTTGGAGAGCAGTACGGTCCCTTCGCTGGCCGCCCTCCGGGCCACCTCGATCCGCTCCGGCCCCGAAGGGAGCCGGTCCGGGACCCCGACGGTTCGACGCATCAGTCGGACCATCCGTTCGGCGGCGGCGTCGACGGCTCCCTGACTGACCCGACCGTGGTCGACCGCCTCGAGGAGGTGAGCCCCGAGCCATGCCGGTGGGCCCGGCATCTCGAGGTCCAACCCGGCCTCGACGGCTCCGATGGAGTGGGTGCCGAAGTAGTCGGACACCACCACACCGTCGAATCCCCACTCGTCCCTGAGGACGCCGGTGAGCAGGGGGGCGTTCTCGCTGCAGAACGATCCCCGGAACCGGTTGTACGCGGCCATCACCGCCCAGGCGTGGGCGTCCCGCACGGCGGCCTCGAACGGGACCAGATAGATCTCACGGAGCGCCCGCTCATCGATCCGGACATCGACGGACATCCGCTCGAACTCCTGGTCGTTGCCGACCAGGTGCTTGACCGAGCAGGCCACCCCGGTGCTCTGGACGCCGCCGATGTAGGCCACCGCCATCTCGGCGACGAGAACAGGGTCTTCGGAGAAGCACTCGAAGCTCCGTCCTCCGAGGGGATGCCGATGGAGATTGACGTTCGGGGCGAGCAGGACGCTCACCGTCCGGTCCCGCGCCTCGGCGCCGAGGACCACCGCCACCTCTCGGACGAGGTCCCGGTTCCAGGTCGAAGCCAGGGCGGTGGCCGAGGGCAGGCACATCGAGACATCACCCCATCGGGGCCCCCGCACGCCGTTGGGACCGTCGCTGGTCAGGAGCGGATCCAGCCCGAGGGTGGGGGCGCCGGAGGTCTCCCAGTAGGAGGTCCCTCCGGTCAGGGCGGCTTTCTCCCGGGCGCTCAGTGCCTTCACCGGAGGGCCACCGTGGACCCCCTCCCGGTCATCGGTTGCCGGGCCGGCCCCCATGGGCCGGTACCGGCTCATTCGGGCACCATGGTGGCCACGGCCAGGTCCCGCGTGCTCTCACGACCCGGATGGGCGTTGATGAGGATGCCCCCGACCAGGGCGGCCAGGGCCAGGGAGGCGGCGGCCCAGCCGCTGGCCACGGCGAATCCGTGGACCGTGGCCTCCGATGCGGTGGTGCCGGGGTGGGCGACCAGATAGGCCGTCGTGGCCGTGGCGGCGACCGTGTTGAGCAGGGCCGTACCGATCGAAGCCCCGATCTGCTGGGATGTGTTCGTCGTCGCCGACGTCACCCCCACGTCCTGGGGCGCGGCATTGGTGGTGGCCGTGCTGATGCACGGGACGATGGCCAGGCCGAGACCGAGGCCGAGGAGGATCTCCGTGGGCAGGATGTGACTGGCGTAGGACGCGTCGGGGGTCAGCTGGGTCAACAGGGCGACACCCAGGGACGCGATCAACAGGCCCGGCACCACCAGTATCCGGGTGCGGAGACGGGGCATGAGGCGGCTGGCCAGCTGGGTGGCGGCCAGTCCGTTGACCACCATGAGGGGGAGAAAGGCGACGCCGGTCCGCAGGGGGGAGTACCCGTCGACCGTCTGGAGCAGATAGGTGAGGAAGAGGAAGGTGCCGTACATCCCGAGCACGGCCAAGATGATGGTCAGGAAGGAGCCGGCACGATTGCGGTCACCGAGGATGCGGAGAGGCAGGAGTGGGCTGGGCACCCTGGTCTGCACGAGTATGAACAACGACAGCAGCACCACGGCCAGCACCAGCGGCCCGAGCACCCGAGGTGAGCTCCACCCGACCGAAGCCGCCTCGCCCAGCCCGTAGACGAGGGACACCAGACCCGCACAGCCGAGGATCGCCCCGGGGATGTCGAGTCGGACACCGGACCTTCCGGTCTGCTTCGGGATCATGGTGAACACCCCGATGGTCACCAGGAGGGCGATGGGCAGGTTCACATAGAGGCACCAGCGCCAGTCGAGGTACTGGGTCAACAGCCCACCCAGGATGAGGCCGAATGCCGCGCCGCCGATGGCGATCGACGCATAGATGCCGAACGCCCGACCGCGCTCCTTCGGACCGGTGAAGGTGGTGGCCAGCAGCGAGAGGACCGACGGGGCCAGCAGCGCCCCGAACATCCCCTGGAGACCCCGGGCGCCGATGAGCATGGCCGTGGTCTGGGCCGCACCCCCGATGGCCGAGGCGGCGGCGAATCCGATCACTCCGACCATCAGGGTCCGCTTCGGTCCGACCATGTCGCTGATCCGGCCGCCCAGGAGGAGGAATCCTCCGAACCCCAACGTGTAGGCGGTGACCACCCACTGCCGATCGGTGTTGGAGAAGCCGAGTGACTGCTGGGCCGACGGCAGGGCGATGATCATGATGGTGGTGTCGAGCACCACCATCAGCTGGGCGCCGGCGATCATGACCAGGATCCACCAATGCGTCCGTGTGACCTCGGTTCCCCCCGGGTCGACCACCGGGCCCGTGGCCACAGCCGGGTCTGACGCTGCTCCCACTCCGGTCATCACCGCACCTGTCATC
>Ga0207933_1001057_pt1 | contig 22818 bp, 23 predicted proteins | sample NGESurdeep092012_4_FD_184488 | JGI IMG/M metagenome (GOLD analysis project Ga0207933, IMG submission 184488) | Arctic peat soil microbial communities from Barrow, Alaska - NGEE Surface sample F53-3 deep-092012 (SPAdes) | ecosystem: Environmental > Terrestrial > Soil > Wetlands > Peat ...
GCTTTGGCGGTGGCGTCGGCGTCCTCGTGTTCGGCGGCGCTGGCGAGGACGTCGCGAAGTTCTTTCACGCTCAAAGGTTTTTGCGCGGAGAACAGCAGTGATTCGAGAATGAATTTAAGTTCCATGAAAATTAAGCGGACGGGCGAAATAATTTTTACGCCATCGCAAAAACATCCAGCGGTTCGGTGCGAATCGGGCGTTTCGCGTCATGCACCATGCGGCGGATGTTTTCCGTCGTCTCGCGGGGAAAAATCGCTTCGCCGCAATGTTCGCAAACTTGCGCGGGAATGTGTTCGACGAGCACACGACGATTTCCAATCGTGAAAACTTCGTTCACGAATTCGGATTTGGCGGCGGTGTGGCCGCAGACGTGGCACTTAAACATGATTACCTCCGTTTTCGATGGTCAATCCATTCTTTTGGGTCAGGTTCATAAATCGTGATAATTTTCGCCAGATCGGACTCCGCAAACGATACTTGAAAATGCAGCGGTCGTCATGCCTTCAATCAAAAAAAGAGGCATCGGAAATTGAAGCCGACGCAATTTATGCCGCGACCAGCGCGGGACGAAGATGTCGGACCACGCGAAGCGAGCCGGTGATTTCAGAATCTTGTTCAATTTCAGATTTGGACGATTTTTGAACCAGCAGTCTCACTGCGGCTTCCAGCAATCCTGCGGACGCGCGCGGCGTTTCTTCTTCGACGATGGCGATGTCAGAAGCCTTGACCCGCAAAAGTTTTGCCAATTGGCCGCGCGTGAGCTTCGCGCTTTCTCGCAACTGCATGACCGCTTCGCCCAAATCCAGCAACTGGCGGGCGACTGCGTATTGCGGATCGCGAGCCGTGTTCGCGTCGTGAAATTTTTGCAAGTCATCGTTCATAAATAACCGTGTATTTGAAGATATCGCTTCTTGCGCTGCTCGGCAATTTCAATTTCCTGTTGGGGTGTCTTTTGTGATTTCTTCTGGAAGCCGTGCAGCAAAATTACGCGGTTGCCCTTGTAAGTGCAGGACAGAATTCGATAAATGTTTCCAGCGTATTCCACGCGCAATTCCCATAAATTTTCCGTGCCGCGCATTTTCTGCCAAAATTTCGACGGCACAAACGGCAGTGTCCGCAATAATTCCAACGCGCGCACGGTCTTGGCGCGAGCGCCCGGCTCAAGTTGCGTTAAAAATTCCCCAACCGGGTCGCGGCCAAGATCAGTCTTGTAAAAAATGATTTCGCGCATTTTCAAATCTGGATTTCGCGAAGTTCTTTCACGCTCAAAGGTTTTTGCGCGGAGAACAGCAGTGATTCGAGAATGAATTTAAGTTCCATGGTAAATCTAAAGGCAAAAATTATTTTTCAATCAAAAATAAAAATTCTCTGTTCGGCAATTCGGCTTCGCTGACCCATTCGTTTGTCCAGCGCATTCCAGCCATGACATTTTTTCGATAATCAATTTCAAGAACTTCAACCAGTCGCCCGGCGGATGTGATGACATCGTTCAATTCCTCCGCCGTGGCGCGTCCGCCGGAACTGTAAGATAGAATGATGTGTCCAGCACGGGTGGTTTTCAGCAACCGTTCAATGGCCTCCACGACGACAAACCGTCCTGAATCATTTTTCCGAAAATCTTCAAAGACTGAATTCGCGACGGTATCAGAAGTGTCGGTGCGACGTTTGGCTTTGCCGAATAATTCCGGCTTGTCATAAAGACAGATGGAAGTCCAAAGATGGTAATATGCGGCGTAACGCACGCGTGACGGCGGCATCTTTTCGTTGCTTGATCCATATGGTGGATCGAAGTAGGCAAGGTCAACTTCTACTTTCGGCACTAAATCAAAAATATCGCCCCGATGAACAGAGTGTGGTTCCGTTTGCGGAACGAGCCGGGGAACTTTCAAATGCAATTCATTGTAAGAACGCGGAGACCAGTCGTTGAGATAAGAAACAAAATGACCTAGCGTGCTGTCCACTTCATCCAATGCAAAAATAAGGCTGGTTAGCAGCACGGCTTTTTCAGTTTCCGAAAGCGAAAGGCGTTCGATTTCATCCCGAATCGCATCCAGCCGTCGCGTGTTGTGCTTCTGCCACGGCTTTTTGAGATTGTCTTCGCCCACGGATGAGCCGCTATTTGGATCGCCGCCGTAATGTTCCGTGAACCAGCCGTCTTTTCCTGACAACGAATTTAGATGATCAATCAGCGGCTGATAATGACTCTCTGAATGCGAATTCAAAAGATAACATGTCCCGAAAATTTTCGACCAAACGGAAATGTCATTGGCAATCACGCGATGGCCGGTTTGCGCCAGCATTTGGGAAACCCGCGTCGTGCCGGCAAAACCGTCCAGCACCGTTTTGGGACTGACTTTGTTGACGAGTTGAAGAATGTGCGGCAGCAGCTTGAGTTTTGACCCGGCGTATTTGATGCCTTCCGTTTCCGGTGCATCAACCACCATGTCGTCAAATAAACTTAATGTCTGCATTTCACCTTAATTTAGAGTGCCGCTTCTGTTCTTCAATATCTTCTTTCAAATTTATCAAGGCTGCTTCATGGCCTTTGCTCGTGGCAATCAAGGCGTGCGAAAATAATTTCACGAGAACCAGATTGTGCGAGTAATCAATCCAGCCGTTTGTCACGCTTTCAAAATACTTGCAATTTTTTGTGTGCGTCCAGAGACCGCGCTGGAGCGCGTTCGCCGTGCCGCCGCCATAACGCACTTCGCAAACATAATCACCTTCCTTGTCGTAAAAGCGAAACACCGGATGTTTGCGGCCTTTGCCTTCTTCAGAAAACACAATACGGGCGACATTCTTTTTTGCCGCTTCGTAATCGAAAACGAGAATGTTGCAGCGTTGCCGTTTCTCATCATAAATCAGCGGCAGCACATTGATGCTTCCAAAATCATTAAAAACTTCATCCGCCCATAATTCTGCAAGATGTTCTTTCTTTTCAATCAACTTCCCGAATTTTTGCAGTTTTGGAAACATCAGGAAATTTTTGTCGGTGGAAAGTTGCAACGGACCGTCACCATAAGCTTTGAGACTTACAGGAAATTCTTCTTTCGTGATTTCATTGATGATTTTGATGTCCTCTTCGTGCTGCTTGGCACGGTAAAGGTCTTTTCCAGTATGAATGGATTTGAAATCATACATGAACTGGTTGATGAACTCCGCAATCGCAATCTCCGCCAAATCACCATGCGTTTTATTTCCAATCAGCCGCATCGTGAAAATGTTGCTTAATGTTGTGGTGATCAAATGCGGATTCTTGCCGATGAGCAATTTGAACCGGGCAGTGAAATCTTTATATACGGCTTGGTGATTCATTGATTGGTTGAATCCGAATTTTTGATTGGCACAGCCAGCACGGCTGTTTCCGCTCGCCGGATTTCAATTTCCGCAAACGCTTCGGGCTGGACGCAGACGAGTTGCTTGAGCCGGATCAATTCCAGCAGCGCGAGAAAGGTGCAGATGACTTCCGCGCGGCTCGCGGCGCTCTCAAACAATTCGGCGAAGCGCACGCCGCCGCGTTCGGAAAGGATTTTCAGGATTGATTCGATCTTTTCACTGACGGTCCATTTGTCCTCGAAGATGTCGCGCGCGTCGCCTTCGCGTTTTTTGAAGCGTTGCAGCACGCCGTTGACGGCGTTGAGCAGGTCGAAAATGGAAACGTCTGGTTTCGTCGCAGGCACATTGGATTCAAATTCCAATTTACCGGGCAGGCGCGGAAAAATGTTTTCCTGCTCGGCTTCGCGCACCTGCAATTGCGCGGCGGCGTCCTTGAATTTTTTATATTCGACGAGCTGGCGGATCAATTCCCAGCGCGGATCTTCGCCTTCGTCCTCGCCTTCGACGACGACCTGCTGCTCCACGGGCAAAAGTTCGCGGCTCTTGATATACATGAGCGTCGAGGCCATCACGAGAAATTCGCCGGCGACCTCAAGGTCGAATTCGCGCATGAGGTCAATGTGCGCGATGAATTGCGTGGCGAGCTTGGTGAGGTTGACCTCGTAAATGTCCACTTCCTCTTTTTTGATGAGGTAAAGCAGCAAATCAAGCGGGCCTTCAAAAACTTCAAATTGGACTTTGTATTCGGACATGAACGGGAAAAATTCTAAAGCGCGCGCGCGGTATTGGCAATGAAGGAACAGGCGGAAGTTTAATCCTTGAAACAAAAATTCAAATTCTCGCCGTGAAACTAACGCATGGTTTTCCGTTGATAGATGGCGAAGCCAAATCCGCGCACTTGGTTTCCATAGGCGGCGACGGCGGATTCACCCCAGATTTCGCGAGCCGGGGCAGCGGAATCAACTATGCCAACCAGTGTGTAATTGGTCTGATAATCGTCCCACCAGTTGAAAATGTGTGGATCAGAATCAGGGTTTTTCATCCAAGAAGCGAAATTGTGGGCGTAAACGATGAAGGCCGGGGCGTTAGTTTCAATTTCCCGGATCATCTCGTCCTGCATTTGGCGCGCAAAGGGTTGTGTTTCCATCAAGGGATAGACATAGATGTATCCTGTGGCGGAATGCCGGCGCGCGATAAAATAAATTTCCGGTTCAGAACCCTGTATCGCCACCTTGTCAGAAGGCGACGAATGCGCGCGGATCAATTTTCCGGCAGACTGCCCTTCCAAAAGCGTGTCCGATCCATAAACGAGTCTCACTGTTTCCGGCAAGGGAACTTTGAACCAGATTTCAAAATTCACAAAAATCGTGGCCGCCAAAAAAAACGACCAGCCGAACAGTGGCCAGCCGCGCCATAATGAATGCGGCCATTTTTTTTCTCCAAGTCGCCGCAGGGAACTGACTGAACAACCGATGAGCAATGCCGCCGCCGGCAAAACCAGCAAAAAATAATGCTGCCGGAAATAAAATCCCGGAAAAACCGTCAAGACTGAAGCGATAAAAAAACCTGACAGTCTGAAACGGATTGGAATCAGCCGCTTGTCCATCCACAGCCATATCATTGCCACAACGACTAACGGCCACCATGGAAAGGTCGTGGAAAACAGCCAGCTTCCCATTCTTGCAAAAGCCGCTTTTGAATCAGTCAATGAACTGATGGACACATATGCGCGTGCATAATTTAATGGTCCAAAACCAGAATTTTCCAAAAACACCCATGGCGACCAGCCAGCCGCAGCAGAGTAGAAATGGCAAAGCCGCCCCGAGACCAAAAATTCCGGGCAAAGTGAAATGTCGCAGATTGAATTTCCGCGTTTTTTGAAAATTTTGAACTCCCAAAGCCATGAATGCCCAGGCCGCGATTATTATCGCATGTTGTTTCATCAAAATCGCCGCGCCGAACAGGGTTCCCGCCGGCGTCTGGCCAAACAGCGCCATGATAAAAGCATAAGCCAGATAAGTTCCTGGAAATTTCATGTTGTAAGCGAGTTCATAAGGCGGAATGCCCTGCAAAATTAGCTGGCCGGCATAGGCGTATTCGCCTTCATCCCGCTCCAATGGAAAATTTAACAATCTTAATCGCACGAAAGCCACGGTCATCAATGCTGCCAGCACAAACCACCAACTCCAGTGAAGCCGTGAGAATAATTGCCGCCAGGATTTCGTGGCAGACGGTTGGGGTGCGGATGGCATGGCTCCGAATAATTCAACAAATCCGGTTCCATTAAACAAGACGATTTGGCTGTAGTTGTTTCGAAGCGGTTGCGCGCCGGACAATCGTTCGCTTTCCCCAAACTTGACGCGCGCGCGCGAAAAAACTATCGTGTCAACGTTGGTGGTCGTAGCTCAATGGTAGAGTCCAAGCTTGTGGAGCTTGTTGTTGCGGGTTCGAATCCCGTCGGCCACCCCATCTTTTTTAACCGCAATAAAGCATTGAAAACAAAGGATTTATTGCGGTTTTTCGCTGCCCGTAAATAGTTCCATGTTGACATTTTCCGACAGTTTGCCTACTGTATTCCTACCTTATGAAAACAGCATCCAAGACCGCAAAAACGAAGGCATGGCGTGTTGAAAAGAGCGGCAACAGCACCGTTCCCATTTATCGCCGTGATAAATTCCACAAGGCCAGCGGCAAGACGTATCAGGTGTTTGAGGTTGCCGATTACTCGCGCGGCCAGCGTCGCCTGCAAAGTAAATCCGATCCAGCCGAAGCCATACGCGAAGCGCAACGCATTGGCCGGTTGCTGGCAAATGGCGATACATCCGCCGCGAAGCTACGCGGTAGCGAAGCCGCCAGCTATGGCCGCGCCATTGAACTATTGCGCGCCGCCGGACTGGAAACACCGCTTGAACTGGTTGCCGCACGCTACGGAGAAGCCGTGAAGTATCTGGGCGCGGATTTGATCGTCGAGGCGGCGAAATTCTACGCGCAGCGCAACCCGGCGAACCGTGAAGCGCGAACCGTCCAGCAGGTTGCCGACGAACTGATTGCCCTGAAAGAAAATCGCAAGGCCAGCGTGCGTTACATTCAAGACTTGCGGGCTCGTCTCAATACGCTGGCGAAAAGGTTTTCGATGAATGTGGACATGGTAAGGACGCCCGACTTGCAAACGTGGTTTGACGGCATGGACGCCGCGCCGCGCACCGTCCGCAACTTCCGCAACCATGCCAGCACCCTTTTTAAGTTTGCCGAATCGCGGGGATATATTGCGCGGGGGGAAAATCCCGTCACCGCCACGGAGCGGATTAAATCCAAGTCTGCCAGCGCGATTGAAATTTATTCGCCAAAGGAAATCCGCCGGTTGCTCGACGCCGCGCCGGAAGATTTTCAACCGATTGTTGCCATTCAAGCCTTTGCCGGTTTGCGCTCCGCCGAAGTCATGCGGTTGCAATGGCAGGACGTGAAGCTCAAACGCGGCCATATTGAAATCACCGCTGGCAACGCCAAGACCGCCAGCCGTCGCATTGTGCCGATTCTGCCGAATCTCGCCGAATGGTTGAAACCGCACGCCAAAAAAACCGGCTTGCTGTTTCCGGCTGACAACGGGACGGCGTTCAATAACAAGCAGAATGAAACTTCGGTTGCCGCGAAAGTGAAATGGAAAGCGAACGGACTCCGCCATTCGTTTATTTCCTACCGCGTCGCGGATATTCAGAACGTCGCGCAAGTGGCATTGGAAGCGGGCAATTCGCCCGGCATGATTTTCGGCCACTACCGCGAATTGGTGACGGCGGATGATGCGAAAAATTGGTTTGCCATCGCGCCAGCGCAACCGGCGAACATCGTCAGATTGCCAAGACTGCCAAGCCGCGCGACGATGCCAAAGGTGCAATTCAATTAGCCGCTTCGTTCGCTCACCGGCAGGCAGCCGCGTGCCAGTCGCGCCGCGCGCCGCCGTTTCAAAAATCAGCGCGAGGAAAAGGCTCTAACCGTTAGAGCTTGACGTGCGTCCGCCTTGTGGTATAAATTCTACCAATCGCTAATACGCTCGGCCGACGAATTAAAAACCACCACACACCTTATGACATTCGGCGAAAAACTAAAAGGGTTGCGAGTCCGCAAACGGATGACGCTCCGCGATTGCTGCGATGAATTAGGCATTGACGCAAGCAACTGGAGCAAGTTGGAACGCGACGTGAATCCCGCGCCAAAGGACATTGAAATTTTGGAAACTTGGGCGGAATTTTTCGTTGTTCGCGGAAAAGAAAAACAGGAACTTTTTGACCTTGCCGCGCTGTCGCGGAAGCAAATTCCCGAAGACATCGCATCCGACGAACGGCTGATGGAAAAACTGCCCGCATTTTTCCGCGTGGTTCGCGGAAAAGAACTGGAAGGCGACAAGTTGAAGCAATTCATCGAGGACTTGCGAAAAGTCCACAGCCGCAGTTGACCCGGATTGCGAATGAATGGCAAGGAAGCGATCTGGGAACAAGTAGAGACGTTTCGCAAACAGTATTTGCGTGGCGACTTGGCGCATTTGCCTGTGGACGTGTTCACGCTCGCGGAAATAGATTTGAAGCTGGACATCATTCCCTTTGACGACCTGTTTGAAAAATATGACTCCGATGCCGCATTGATGCACGATTTCACCGGCATTTACGTTGACGCGGAAGCATACATCGTATGGGAAAAAGGCCCGCGCTGGAAACAGCGGCGATTGCGTTTTTCCGTAGCGCACGAACTGGGGCATTTTATTCTTCACCGCGAGATTGCGGCGAAAGCGGCTTTCAAAAATTTTGGGGAATTTGCCGCTTGGACAAAGGGCTATCACAGCCAGCAATACACGCTTGAGCAGGCGGCCAATGAATTTGCCGGACGCCTGTTAGTTCCGCCGGATCGCCTGACTGCGGAATTGGAAAGATTCAAAGCGAATCTGACCAAAGCCATTCCCAATCTCAACAACATCGGCCACTACAGGCACGCTTTTGCCGACGCGATGGAAAATGTTTTTGAAGTGAATGACCAAGTAATTGAAACGCGCTTGGAACGCGAAGGTATCTGGCCAGCTTCATAATTTTCCAATACGCGCCGCCGTTTTGAAAGTTAGCGCGGGGGAAAACGGCAAATTGACCAATTATGCAACTCCGGCCATCACCAACACATTGCAAACATTGATTGAATACGATATTCCAGCCTAAATTCACCAGCGGCCTTAAAAAAGCATGAAATCATTGGCTTTTTCGACGAAAAAAGGTAGGCGCATTGCCTACCGCGACGTTTGTTGACGCGCTGCTTGGGTTTGTGTAGTGTTGAGGCGGATAACAACTCCGGCTCGAACTGTCACCGTATGGTGCGCGTTCCGAAAGGATAGAGCCGGAGTTTTTTATTTTGGCCACAGTTGAACGTAGATTTCCCGATGCGCAATCAAGCGGCGATACGTTTGCGCGTCATCTTTTCGTGTGTAACTCCGCGCCACCGCTCCGCAAATCATGTCCGCCAGTTGCAGCAGATTATTCCGCTTTGAATCCTGAATTTTTATCTTCCCGATGACCCGCGCATTGCTCTTTGTGTCATTGGTGCGTCTTCGCAAATAACTTCCAAGCTGCCGCCGGAATTCCCGGCTGCCGCTGCCGTCAATCACCACCGTCGCGTCGTTCAAGTAAGGCTTGGCGTTTTCAAAAACCAGACCGCAGGCGTATTTGTAAAACGACTCCTTGAACTTGAATCCTTCGCTCGTCAGCTTCCGCTTGTTAATCACGATGCTGAAATAAAAAAGCCGTAGCTCGCCACGGCGGACAGGAACGCTGCGCGGTAAGAACCTTTAATGTTGGTGAAGTGAAATTCAAAATGCGGCGGAAACCCAAGCTCATGCTTCAACAGTTCAATCCGCTGATCTGTCTTTAACGCCTCGTCGTTTTCCTCAAACGCAACGAGCGTTACGATGAAATAATCCGTGGAACCGCTGCCGATTTTCAAGCCGGGGTCGCCCGATTCATCAATAAAGACCAGCATGGTCGGAAACTATCAAACGCGGCGGTGTTTCGGCAAGAACACATCGCGCTAGCTCGCAGGCATCCGGCACGCCAGCCGTCCGCGCCGCCGTTGGTGAAAATATGGCGTGGCAAAACCCCAAGCCCCCGCCCATCCCCGAATGCTCGCCCCCTTCCATCCCCAAGGGGGTCTGCGCTCGGAATTGAATTGAAGGGAAAATAAAGACGCGCCAAACTGCCGGGCATTGTGAAAATAATTCCATGAGCGAGGATTGGCGCAACCAACCGGCGACCGACGAGCAGAAGGGGAAACTTCGTTTCTTCGGCTGCACTTGGGATGACGGCATCACGGCGGGACAGGCCGATGATGCACTTGAGGATTGCGCCAGACAATTTCCAGCCGCAGAAGCCGATTACCAAAACAATCTGCCCGCGACCGAAAAGCAAAAGGAGAAGTTGAAATTTTTCGGTTGCACATGGAATGGTGACATCACCATAGGGAAAGCAAGCGACGCACTTGAGGAGTGTGCCAGAGAATTTCCAGACAAGGAAGCGGATTGGCAATTTCAAAAAAAGAAATGGTCTAAAGTGTCCGTGTCACTTGAGCGAGCCGCGACGATCAAAACCCCCACGGTTGAAACGCCGCAGCAATACTTGGAGCGAACAGGCCGTGCCAACGACCCCGCTTGGAAACTATGGGCCAAGGCCAAACAAATTCCGCCGCCAGAAATCACAATTCAGAAAACGGAAACAGTAGTCAGCGTGCCAAGCACGAAACGCGAAGCCCTTTCAGCTAGGCAGACGCCTCTAACTTATGATGAAGCGCGTGTCATGACGCAAGAGGGATGGCATAATTGGATAGCTTTGTATGGTTCTTACGGCACAGAGCCGGGACAAAAATTAACATTTGGTGAAGCAAGGGGATTGAGTGAAAAGGCATGGGACGAGTGGCGGATTCAGCACGGGCGGTTAAGCACGCGAGAAAACATTGAACGGCAAAAAAAAGAAACCGCAGCAAGCCCGCCCGCTGCAACGTGGTGTTCACAGTGCCGAAAGAGCAAACTTGTTGAGCATAATGGGCGATATTGGTGTCCTGATTGCGGCAGGTTAGTAACTCCGCTCGACCATGAAATCGTTGTTCGGTTGAATCTTCAAATTTCGTCAACGCAAGAAATTGACCAGCGGGCAGGAGAACCAGAACCGCCGTTCTACCTTAAATATTCTTTAGAGCCTTATTTGCCCGTAGAGTTTCAGCAAACCGAGGCGGAGAATCGGCGGCGTTATGAAAAATATTTGGCTGCGATGGAGCGTTGGAATTCGCAGCAGAACGACGGTGCGAAAAAGCAACCAGAGCCATTTCCAGAACCACCCAAACCACAAAACTTAAATCCGCGAGAATTTGCAGTCACCGACAATGCCGCGCCGGACTTTGGACAGAATCGGCCTAGCCAAAATTCCGCTCCAAGCACAGAACAAGATTGGCGCAATGCCCCGGCGACGGTGAAGCAGAAAGAAAAACTTCGCGCTCTAGGTGGCAAGTTTGATGAAGGCATCACGGTAGGGATTGCCAAACTGTTGATTGAACACCATAAAAATTTGCGAACAACCGCGTCAGCCGCGCCCGAAAAATCAGAAGTAGGATTGTCGCAAAGAGTAAATATATGGGATAAATGGTTTAAGAAGCGTCAAAGTTCATCTTACAAAACACCGTCGAAAGAAGTCACGATTCAGGAAGCCGCCAAACCGCAAAATTCAAGTCCGCGAGAAATAATTCCCGAAGCGCCCAAAGATTTAAGGCAGCATTACGAAATGTTTTGTCCAGCTTGCGGCGGGCAAATTGATGTTCCATCAGGCACGGTTGGAAAAATCCGAACCTGCCCCAATTGCAAAGCCGAAGTCACTCCTGTTTTTTTCAAAAAAACGGCCTCAAACAATTTCGTCCCGGCACGCGTTACGCCAAACTACGCGCAACCGCGCTCGGCAATCCAAAAACCAGCCACATATATCAGCAATGTTCCAATTGAGAGATTTACAAAATGGCTAGATATAGTTTTGGAGCGAAATAATAAATGTCTCGGTGGTCACTGGTTGCCGGTTGGCCATGTGTTTTATCCTTTCAGAGAATATACGACCCTTACAAAAGGTTTGTGCTGTCAAATCGCTGACGCGATTGAATCAAGAGGTTACTGTGTCGAGCCGGATGCACGTTTCGGAAGTGGCAAATATGAAAAGCTGGACACGCTCGCTTTATTCAAATCGTTCGACGGTGATCCGATTCATCCTTCGACGGCTTATCTTGGCGCGGCCAACTTGTTGCGGCTTTGCATTCTCATCACCACAGCCGACGGGCAGATAGACCTCGTGGAGCTTGAGGTGTTTCGTCAGGCAATTGAAAACCTGCCTGGTCTTTCGCTGACAGACCACAAGCGGCTGCTCATCTTGGAACAATTATTGGTTCAAGAACTTTCCTTGGCATCAAAAACTGCCGCTAAAATTGCCCGGTCTGTTCCGGCAGACAAACGGCTGGTGATCGGAAAATTGCTGGTGGAGGTGGCGGCGGCCAACAATTTTATCACGGACGGGGAACGTCGTGTTTTGGAGGATGTTTTTAAGTTGTTAAAAATTCGCCATGACACGCTTGAAAAATTCATCAATGAAATCTGCCCGTGGCCGCAACGGGACGTGGTTCAGAATGATGTTTCAGAGGGAGACAGGCAGCTTTGGAATCAATGGAGAATTGATCATCCGGGAATTGTTATTGACGACTCGACTCTGACAGAAATGAAATGGAATTTTAATGATTGGAAAGCCCTGGACGCACGATGGCGAGATTTGCATGACAAGTTGGCGGCGCGGAAAGAACAATCTCGCACAGCACCGGAAGCAAGTTCGCAAAAAGTCTCTGTGCTTGAGACATTTTTAGCTGCCGGGCGTAGGCTCGGCATACGCGGCAAAAAAATCCCAGAGCCGATTGCTATGCCCGCGCCCAAAGGCTTCGCACTCGACCCAGATAAAATTTATGCCATTCAGAACGACACCAAAGAGGTTACGGCAATTCTTTCCATCGTGATGGAGGACGAGCCGGAAAAATTAATTGCGCCGTCGGCAACCATCACCTTGCCTGCGCCGGAAATCCCGAAAGTTTCCAGCGACGCCAATGCTTCGCCACAGCCAACGCGATTCAACGGGCTTGATGCAGCGTTTCATCCGGTTCTTGAACGCTTGCTTGCTCGCGATTCATGGCCCCAAAAAGATTTCAAATCACTTGCGGATGAGTTTCACTTTATGCCATTGAACATTCGTGACACACTCAATGAATGGGCGGATGAAAAACTGGGAGATTTTATTTTGGATGGCGAAGACCCGGTAGTCATCCGCCGCGAATTGATTGCAAAGGAAAAAGTTTATGGCTGAAATTAAACGACGTGAACGTGACGCGGTGCTGAATTCATTGCAGGCCGGACTTGTGCCGCGCACCGGAATCCACTTGATTCAAGTTGGCCGCATAGACGAAGTGAAGGCCATGCTCGCCAATTTGGAAAGCATTGAGCAAGGCGGCGCGGCTTTCCGCATCGTGATGGGACGGTTTGGCAGCGGCAAAAGTTTTTTCCTGAATCTCGTCCGCACGTTGGCATTGCAAAAGCGGATGGTGGTGGTGCAGGCGGACATGACAACGGAGCGGCGCATTAACGCCACCGATGGGAAAGATCGAAGCCGGACACTGAAATAATTGAAACCTTGCGTGACGGTCTGAAAAAAGTGAGAGCCGAGATTCGCAATTTGAAACCAGCCAAGCCCGCAATTAAAGCGGCAGCGTGAACGCTCACGCTGGCGTCAGACAGTCCGGCGAATCGTTCCTGGCATTGTTCACCAGTGGCGAGACGCGAACGCAATCCGCGCGTCTAAAAACAAAATCCGTGTAAATGGATTTTCCAAACCCACACACGAAAGAGCCTTGCCAGTGGGCTACCAACAGGGAAGCAAATCGCCGCCGCGCCAACTTTTTCTTGTATAATGTTTTTTAGAACGCACGCACGAGAGAGCGTTGCCAGTGTGCTACCAGCAAGGAAAACGGACTCAAAAGGTGGATTAGAAGCGCGCCGCGCCATTTTTTAGTGTTTCTTGCAATTCAAAACTCACGCATGAAAGGGCGGTGCAGGGCGGCGACCTGCAAGGAAAACGGACTCATTTCGCAGAAAAATTTGTGTAAAACGAAATCCGCAATCCACACACGGAAGGACGCGGCAGCTTTGCAATCAGCACGGGCGGCAAGTTTTCGTGTATTTTATTCCCAAAAAGTCGTGCATAAAAGAGCGACGGTGTTCCGAAATCACCCTGTTAAAGCATCGCCAGAAAAGAATCCTTGTGCCTGTGGTGTCCGGCCATACCGAGCCGGGCGCGCTATGTTTGCCGCTGGCGCGTCTTGGACGCTGGCAAGGGCAGATTACCACAGAGATTTTTCCGACAATTTCCGACAGTGAACGTGTCAAAATGCGTCACGATAGGTTTTCAGGCATAAAATCAAAACGTGCATTTCACCCTTTATTTGCAAGCATTATTGGCGTTTTTATGAAATTCTAGAAAATGGCAAATACGTTTTCGAATCCCGTCGGCCACCCCACCTTCATTTCAGATTTATGATTTACGATTTACGATTTTTTTTTGCGCGAGCAAATCAAATTTCATAATTCGGACGCTCCGTAATTTTTCCCCATTTTATTTTGTGCCATACCCGTTCGTGAACGTAATACAAAAAAACTTTCGTGAACAACTCCACGCCGCTGATCGTGAACGCCCATTTCAATTTTCCCGTAACAAGAAAAGTGATGATCAACGTGTCAATGCTGCCGGTGACGCGCCACGAAACTGCCTTGATGATGCTGCGAGAATGTTTTTCGGCCATGCCGGAAATTATTGGAAAGCCGGAACAAACTCAAATAACCGTTTCAAAAATGTAAGAGAGGCAGTGGGCGCGGGGTTTTGGGCTTTAGGCGATTATAATTTCAGACCGTAAGCCCACAGCCTATAGCCTGCTAAATCGAATAATCGTCGGAAAAAACTTTTACGTTTTTTAATTCTACAAAAACTTCGTCTCCGTTTTTTAATTGTAGTTGCTGAAATTCTTCCTTGCCCAATTGCGCGGCAAAATTTCCGCCGCCATCGCGCCGTTCCAATTCCAGATTCGCCAGCGGGCCGGCGGCGTTGCAACGAATGATTCGCGCGGGAAATGTTTTTTGTCCGCCCGCCTCGCGCGTGATGCGGATGTCGTGCGGACGCACAAACGCAACGGTGTTCGTTTCTGTTTCGCCGGCTTTTTCCGGCAGAGAAAATTCAGTTTCGCCAATGGTCACCGTGCCTTCGCGCACGCGGCCGCTGAACAAATTCACGTTGCCGAGAAAATCATAAACGAACGGCGACGCGGGATTGTCGTAAATTTCTTCGGGCGTGCCGATCTGCTCGATTTTTCCGTCGCGCAAAATGGCGACGCGGTCGGCGACTTCCAGCGCTTCTTCCTGATCGTGCGTGACGAACAAAGTGGTGATGTGAATTTCGTCGTGTAATTTTCGCAGCCAGCGGCGCAATTCTTTGCGAACTTTTGCGTCGAGCGCGCCGAAGGGTTCGTCGAGCAACAAAACTTTTGGTTCGACGGCGAGCGCGCGGGCGAGCGCGACGCGTTGGCGCTGGCCACCGGAAAGTTGCGTGGGAAATCTTTTGGCGAGCGGTTCAAGTTGGATCAATTTCAAAAGTTCGCCGACGCGCGCGCGAATTTTTTCTTCGTTTGGCCGTGTCGTTTTTGGCCGAACGCGCAAACCGAACGCGATGTTTTCAAAAACGCTCATGTGCCGAAAAAGCGCGTAATGTTGAAAGGCAAATCCGGCTTTGCGCTGGCTCGCGGGAATTTGCGTCACGTCTTCGCCGTAAAATAAAACCTGCGCGGGTGAATCGGAGGTAGCGGGATCGGGAAATTCCAAACCGGCAATCGTGCGCAACAACGTCGTTTTGCCGGAACCGGACGGCCCGAGGAGCGCGATGAGTTCGCCGGATTCAATTTTCAGGTTCACGTTGTCGAGCGCAGTGAAATTGCCGAATTTTTTCGTGACGTTCTTTACTTCTACACTCATGCAAAATTATTTTCCTTTGCCCTCACCCTGACCCTCTCCCGTCCGACGGGAGAGGGAACAGCAATTGGACATTTTTTCGATTTGCGAAAGACCATTCAACAAAATCCGTCGCACAACATTTCAAATAACCAGCGAACGATTCTCCCTCTCCCATCGGATGGGAGAGGGACGGGGTGAGGGTTCGCGCATTTATCATTTGCATCACATTCATTTTTTCCCAACCGGCACGGGCGTAAATGCGGTTCCGTGCAGCGCCGTGTTTTTATATTCCACCCAAGTTTTCAACACGAGCGTGACGAGCGCGAGAAATGTCAGCAACGACGCGACGGCAAATGCGCCGGTGAAATTATATTCGTTGTAAAGAATTTCCACGTGCAGCGGCATGGTGTTGGTGCCGAGCGAACCTGCGCCGCCGCGAATGTGGCCGCTGACGACCGAGACCGCGCCGAACTCGCCCATCGCGCGGGCATTGCACAAAATCACCCCGTAAAGTAATCCCCATTTTATATTCGGCAACGTCACGCGCCAAAAAGTTTGCCAGCCGCTTGCGCCCAACACGCGCGCGGCTTCTTCCTCGATGCGGCCTTGCGCTTGCATGAGCGGAATCAATTCGCGCGCGACGAACGGAAACGTGACGAAAATCGTAGCCAAAACAATTCCGGGCACGGCAAAAATAATTTGGATGTTGTGAGCCGAAAGCCACGGGCCGAACCAGCCGTGCGCGCCAAAAACCAGGACGTAAATCAAACCGGCAATCACGGGCGAAACGGAAAATGGCAAATCAATCAGCGTGAGCAAAATGTTTTTGCCGTGAAAATCGAATTTTGCAATCAGCCACGCTGCGCAAATTCCAAAAATGCAGTTGAGCGGCACGGAAATTCCGGCGGCGATCAAAGTCAATTTAATCGCGCTCAAAGTGATCGGGTCGCGAATGGTTTGAAAATAAAAAACAAAACCCTTGGCGAAGGCTTGCGCGAAAACGGAGACGAGCGGCACGATCAAAAACAATCCCAAAAATAAAAAGGTGATGGCGATCAAAAGTCGGCGCACGAATGGCGGTTCGGTCGTCGTCGCGCGACGTTGAGTGGCGGCGCGGCGCGGCGCGGAAAAAGTTGTCGCGGCGGGCGTCATGAAAGCGCGCGGGTGTTAAAACGATTATTCCACCACTGCAATAAATTGACGGCGAGCAACAGGAGAAACGAAATGACCAGCATGACGGCGGCAATCGCCGTGGCGCCCGGATAATCAAATTCTTCCAATTTGGTCATGATGAGCAGCGGCGTGATTTGTGTTTTCATCGGGATGTTGCTGGAAATAAAAACGACCGAGCCGTATTCGCCGAGCGCGCGGGCGAACGCCAGCGCAAAACCGGTGAGCAGCGCGGGCGTGATGGTGGGAAAAATAATGCGCCAAAAAGTTTGCCAGCGATTTGCGCCGAGGCTCGCAGCGGCTTCTTCGATTTCCGCGTCCACATCGGCCAGCACCGGCTGAACGGTTCGCACGATGAACGGCAGACCGATAAAGGTTAAAGCGACAAAAATGCCGAGCCGCGTGTAGGAAATTTTAATTCCCAGCGGCACGAACCATTCGCCGATCCAACCGTTCGGCGCGTAAAGCGTGGCCAAAGTAATTCCCGCAACGGCCGTCGGCAGCGCAAACGGCAAATCCACCAGCGCATCCACAATTTTTTTTCCGAAAAAATTATAGCGCACCAAAACCCACGCGGCGATCAAACCAAAAATCGCATTGACCAGCGCGGCGCAAAAGGACAGGCCAAAACTCAAGCGATACGAGGCCAGCGCGACGGGCGACGCGACGTCGTGATAAAATTGCGGCCACGACAGTTCGCTCGCTTTGAAAAAAACCGCCGCGAGCGGGATGAGCACGATGAGGCTTAAATAAAACAGAGTGAAGCCGAGCGTCAGTTTGAAGCCCGGCAGGACCCTGATTTTTTTGGCTCCGAGTTGTCTGGTTGCCACAATTTTTCGATTAAAGGTTCGGGGCGTAGGCAATGAATTTTCTATATTCGAGCAAAATCGTTTTTAAGGCGATTACAAACGCAGCTTCCTTCAAATATTCTGGCGGCGCGGACGGCGTTTCCAAAATAATTTCAAATGGTCGCGGACGGACTTTGGGCGGCGCGGACAAAATGCCGTCGAACGTGTCGCGAATAATTCCGTTGCGCGCGGCAAAGCCGTCAATGATCGGGCGCGCGTCGCGCGGCAATAATTTTTCAGCAGCGCGCAAAGCCGGTTCGATCAAATGTTTCGTCAACGTCGCGCCGCGCACGATTCCGTAAAAACCGTCGCTCGTGTCGTCGGTGTGCAGCGAAATAATTCCCTGAAACGAACGCGATTGCAACTCGGCTTGCAACAAACGCACTTCGGGTTCGACGGAATTGCGCCAAAACTCGCGGTTCAAATCTTTTCCCGCGCGCGAAAATCGCGTGGCGTCTTCAAAGCCGGTGGGATTGCAAACCGGATAAAAGGACAAATAATATCCGGTCGCCAATTCCGGTTTCGCTTCGAGCAATTTGATGAATTGGACAACGGCGTGAACGCCTTCGGGTTCGTCGCCGTGAATGCCGGCAAAAATGCCGACGCGAATCGGCGTGTCGCCGCCGCGCGGCCCGACAAAAAGATAGCGCGGCAGTTCGTAACTTTCGCCGCCGATTTCAAATTTCGCTTCGTGGTTGACGACAAGATTGGGCGAAGTCGCGGCAATTTTTTCCAGCGGCGCGAGCAAATCGGAAATCGAGCGGCGCGAAATGCGCGGCGTTTGCCGGGCAATTTTAATTGGAGAATCAGCGATGGTCATAAAATTATTTTTTAGTAGGGGCGGCGGCTTGATGGACGCAAGCCGCCGCCTGTTTCGGAGGAACCACGAACTAGTTTTGCGGTTGAAGAATCATGGTTGATAAATTTGATCAAAAACTCCGCCATCGGCGAAATGAGTTTTTTGCGCTTTGGTCCAGCCGCCGAATTCGTCGTCAATAGTGACGAGTTTTAACTGGCTGAAATTCGCGGCGTATTTTTTGGCAATGGTTTCGTTGCGCGGACGGTAGAAATTTTTCGCGGCGATTTCCTGGCCTTCGTCAGAATAAAGATATTGCAAATACGCTTTGGCAATTTCCGTCGTGCCGTGTTTCTTCGCCACTTTGGTCACGACGGCCACGGTCGGTTCGGCGAGAATGCTTAACGACGGCGTGACAATATCGAATTTATCCGCGCCAAATTCCTTTTGCGCGAGATGCGCCTCATTTTCCCACGCGAGCAATACGTCGCCGATGCCGCGCTGCGCAAAGGTCACGGTCGAGCCGCGCGCGCCGGAATCAAGCACGGGAACTTTTTTGTAAATTTGTTTCACAAAATCGCGCGCCTTCGCGTCGTCGTGGCTGCTGGTTTCCAGCGCGTAGGCGTAAGCCGCGAGATACGCCCAACGCGCGCCACCGGAAGTTTTTGGATTCGGCGTCACGATGCTGATGTCCGGTTTCAAAAGATCATTCCAATCGTGAATGCCTTTTGGATTTCCTTTGCGCACGAGAAAAACAATCGTCGAAGTGTAAGGCGCGCTGTTGTCGGGCAATTGTTTTTGCCAGTCAGCGGGAATTTCGCCGGTTTTTTCGGCGATGGCGTTGACGTCACTTGCCAGCGCGAGCGTCACCACGTCCGCTTCCAATCCGTTGATGACGGACAATGCCTGTTTGCCGGAGCCGCCGTGCGATTGCGAGACGGTCACGTCATCGCCGGTCTTGGCCTTCCAATATTTGGCGAACGCCGCGTTGTAAGCCTGGTAAAGTTCGCGCGTCGGATCGTAGGAGACGTTGAGCAATTTGATTTCTTTCGCGTTCGCCCCAACGGCGACCGCTAGAGCCAGCAGAATTTGTAAAAGAGTTTTCATATAATTTTGGTAAAGATGGTAATTGGTTTTGATTTTTATTAGCTATTAAAATGCCAGTTGAACGCGGGTGAATAATGTATTTTCATCCTGGCCGGTTACCGAGCCGCTTCCGCCGCCCGAAAACGTCGTGTGAGAAAAACTGGTCATCACGCGAATATTATTATTCAACCACCAGCTTAATCCCACCGACCAATCCGTCGCGGATTTGGCGGAAGTCGTCGGATCGGCAAAAATCGGAAACGCGTCGGAATCAATATCCAGTTGCGCATACCGCGCAAACAATCCCACGGCACCCCAATGATTTTTGCTCACATCAAACGGATGATCCGGCGTGATGCCCTTATACGAATTTTTTTCGCCGGTCAAAATCCAGGATGCCGTGACTTCCCACGCATTGTTTTCCAGCGTGGCGGTATTCGCGCCGGCCGCGACTTTTTGCGACGACTCGACGTATTCCCCCAGCAAACCAAACGGGCCATAATAATAATACGCCTGCGGCGCAATCCGCCAATGCGCCCCATCGCCCGTCACCGTGGACCGATAGCCAAAAAGCTTTTGCTGCCCCTCGGTTTTGTAACCGGCTGAACTGGAAGCGCCCGCTTCGTCGCCATAACTTCCCGCCAGCCCAAAGCCAATTCCCTGCAACGCGGCGAGACCGGATTTTTTCAAAGGCTGCACGAAAATGCGCCCGGCAAATTCCTTCTCATTGTCAAAATCGCTGTTCGAGGTATTGGCCCCGTCCGCGACGCCGTTGAAAATGCCCGCCGCATAACTCAAAATGCCGCCGAACAAATCGCCGTGCAATTCAACTCCCAAATCGCGATTCGGCACCAGGTCGCTCGCCAGCGATAATTCATTGAACGCCCAGTTTTTGACGGATTGCAAATATTCCAGGCCGACCGGCGATTTGAATTTGCCGATCTGCAACTGCAACGCCGGGTTGTAATGGTAATTAATAAACGCATCCTGAATCACCGTGGAACTTCCGCCAAAATCCGGCATGAAGACATAATCAAAATCGTGAAAAACCGTGCCGGAAATAATCGGCCGCGCCCGCCGCAGCAAAAAACCATCCGCGCCCGGCGCCACGTTATTTTCAAAAAACGTCCGGCTGTCCAATTGCAACTGGCCGTGAATCCCCACGCTGAAATTTTTGTCCGCCGACGTGAACGCAAAACCGTTTCCGTCCAGCTTGATCAACGGTTGCTTTTTGGCGGCGGCTTCCGCATCTGCCTTGTCCAGTTCATCTTTGCGTTCCAAAACGCGAACTTTTTGATCCAACTCCTGAATTTGCTGTTTCAACGCCGAGATGTCCGCGTCGCCATTTGTCGCCGATTCGTCCGCCGCCACCGACGCAAAGGCGAATTGCGTCCCAATAATTGTTCCGAGTAACCAACGATTTATTTTCATTTTTATAATTTGATTTTTCGGCAACTTCCGTCGGTCGGTCAGTCGCTATTTTGTTTGTTAAACGCCTCCAGGTTTCCGGTCGGCTAAATTTTTTGGACGCGCGGGACGGTCCAGGCGCACGCGCTCCGTTTTTTCAATCTGCGTCACCTGCGAGTCATGGACAACGATCTGCACCGTTCCGTAATGCAACGAATTCACCTGCCGCCGCACCACTTCCTGCCAATCGGACTTTTCAATGTTCTCGCCGTTTGATTCAATTTTGATTGCATTCATAATAACGACTTGTATAGTCGTTATTATCCATAAAAAAATGACAGTGTCAAAACTTTTTTTGATTTTTTTTCTAAATCCCTTCTCCGCCGATGAAACCACTGGAAACTTCCTGCCGGCTTACCGGCGAAATTTTGGCAACGTCCGCCAGGGTCGAACGGTCCATTATTCCCGCGACATAATTTCGCGCGTCCAGAAAAATGCGGCGAAAACGGCAAACCGGCTCCTGCGAGCAACGTTGATAGTCGGTGACAGAAACACAATGAATTGGCGCAAGAATTCCGTCGAAATGCCGGACCACTTCGCCCATCGTGATTTTCGCCGGATTTTTGGCGAGCACATAACCGCCGCGAATGCCGGCCACGCTGTCCACCCAGCCTTTGGCCTTCAAAGCCAGCATGATTTGTTCGAGAAAACGCTTGGGAACGTCATTGCGCCGGGCCAGCTCGCGAATGGGAATCGGCGTTCCGCCAAAGTGATCCACCAGCGTGAACAAGGCGCGCAAAGCGTAATCCGTCTTTTTGGAAACCCACATTTAAGAACGATAACAAAAGTCGTTATTAAGTCAAATATTTCACAGCGAAGATAGAATTTTTTAGAAATCGCTTACAATATCTCGCAACTGTATTTTCAAAGCCTTCGCAATTCTTAAAAGCACGTCCACAGTAGGAACTCTGTAACCGCGTTCAATTTGCCCCATGTAAAACAGGATTAATCTCAATTCTTTCAGCCAATTTTTCTTGAGTCAACCCCACCGCTTTATGGTGTTTTCGGACGCCTTCGCCCAACAGTTTTCGATTTTTTTTGGTAACCACGTCAGGTAATTTTGGTTAAAATGCGGTAAAGCTTCGATTTTAGATGCCACGAAAAAGGCGAGCAATGGGAACGCGCAAAGCTTTGGAAATTTTCCATAAAGCTGCAACCGATACTGCTTTATACCCACTTTCAACCTGACTGATATAGACCGGATGAAGATCTGCCTTTTCTGCCAGTTTTTCTTGAGTCAAGTCAGCTTTCTTGCGAAAGGAACGAATGTTCCCCCCAAGACTTCTTCTAACTTGGTCGATTTCAGACACATGACAGGCAAGCAAGTAGCGCGCACAACATCCATAGCCTGACAGATTAACTTTTTTGGATTTTTTCTTGCTTCACACAAGATAAAGATTTAGACTTGCGCTCAAATTCAGGAGCAATCGAGCAAAAACGTTATGAAAAAACTGTGGCTGGTTTCGGCGGGAGCGGCGTTTATTTTAGGCATCACCCTTATTTTGAACGCCCAAACGTCTGACCTGCAAACCGAGTTGGAGGCATTGGAAATGACTTCGCCGACGGCGGGGGCGGACGCGCCGGAATTTGGGACATTTTATTCCTTCGAGAACCCACAAGCTGCGCCAGCGCCCGCCGACGTGCTGGGTCTTGATTTTTGGTCGCTAGGTTCGGGTTTTTACGTTCTGGACGACAGGCAAACCAGCGATAATGAAGCGATGTCACAGACGACGCGGCTAAAAAGTTCCTTTGGCGGCATGAGTTTGACGGATGATTTAAGCGGGGAAGTTTTAGCTCCGGCCTTAAATCTGGACACAAACCGTCTTTACCTGCAAATCACGAATGTATCGAATGGTCAGGTGTATTTGAACCTGATGAATGCCACGGACATGGTTTATGAAATCTTTTCCAAAACAGATTTGAGCGCGACCAACTGGGACATTGAAAGTGAATTGTTTCCAACGGACACGATTTCGATGCCTTTCAACGTGCCGCAATTGAATCGGACAAACTTATTTCTTTGG
>Ga0207933_1001059_pt1 | contig 22783 bp, 17 predicted proteins | sample NGESurdeep092012_4_FD_184488 | JGI IMG/M metagenome (GOLD analysis project Ga0207933, IMG submission 184488) | Arctic peat soil microbial communities from Barrow, Alaska - NGEE Surface sample F53-3 deep-092012 (SPAdes) | ecosystem: Environmental > Terrestrial > Soil > Wetlands > Peat ...
TTTTCCTCCGACGGCAAGACGGCCTACATACTGAATTGCGGACCGGAATGCGGCGGCAACCAGGCCAGCGTCAGTTACTTGCCGACGGCGGGCGTCATCATGCAGAGCGGTGCTCCGGTGCCCCCGGGGAGCCCCACCGCGGTGACAGCGACAGTGCCGATTCCCGGCGGAGCGACAGACGCGCTGGTAACTGGGACGACGCTGTATTTGGCCGGGCAACAACGGCAAAGCGACGGATATCTGGGCGGCGTGCTTACCGTGCTCAATACCGCCACCCAGCAGATTGCCGGCAGCTATTCGATCAGCGATGGGAACCACACCAAAATGGTGCTGGGGGACGACAACACTCTGTGGATCGGCTCGCAGCTCTGCACCCAGGGAGAGCGCTTCCATCAGGCGCAGGGCGGAGCGAACGTGCAGTTCGGCTGTTTGACGATGTTCAACACGGCGACCAATTCGGTTACCATGGTCGACGCATATAAGGGTGATGCGACGGGAATCGCTCCCGTCACCTATCTGGGCAAGGTCTACACCGCCGAAGGCGGCCAAGTGTATATCTACTCCACTGCGGACGGAACGATGCGCGATAACACCAATGTCACGGTGGTTGGCACGGCTTATGACGTCGCGTATATGGACGCTCCCGACGATGACAACAACACCTACTATTAAGGTCTTCTTTCTAGCTCCGGCATGAGCAATCCAGTCCTGGTCGATGTACTGGCCATTGCCGCGCACCGCGACGATGTGGAGCAGAGTTGCGGCGGCACGCTGATGCGCATGCATTCGCTCGGACTGCGTACCGGGATACTCGACATGACTCAGGGCGAGGCCGGCACCCGCGGGTCCGCCGCGGAGCGGGCCGGCGAAGCGTCGGAGGCCGCGCGCATTCTCCGGGTATCCTGGCGGGAAGCGCTCGATATCCCCGACGGACGGGTGGAGAACACCTGGGAAAATCGTCTGAAGATCGTTCGCGTGCTGCGCCAGGTGCGTCCCCGCGTGGTGATTTTGCCTTACTGGCAGGGACGCCACCCTGACCATTACAACAGCTCAACTCTCGGTTATGAGGCTTGCTTCCTCTCCGGCCTGGCTAAGGTGGAGACCGGCTCGGCTCCTCATCGCCCTTTCAAGATCATCTACGCCAGCCTTTATGCCGACGTCCGCCCCAGCTTTGTGATCGATATCACAGCCTTCATCGAAGAGCGGTTTCGCGCTTTGCTCGCTTACCGTTCACAATATGACGACCAGAGCTCGGGCAGCGGCCTGTTTGTGCCCCAGGAAGAGATCAGGGAACGCACCTTCTCGATGGCCAGCCATTATGGGCTGCTGGGAGGCGTCCGCTACGGGGAGCCGTTCGTGCAGAAGGAGGTCGGTTTGGTGGACGACCTGACGCTGGTGCCTGTGCAATCGATTTGAGGGATTATGGAACAGCCATGGGACAGTTCTAACTACGGGCGCCACGGGCGGTTTGTCGCTGAACTGGCCGGCTCTCTTATTGACGATCTAAAACCTCAGAGCGGGGAAGCGATTCTCGATCTTGGCTGCGGCGACGGGTTTCTGAGCGGGCGCATCGCCGAGGCGGGAGCGCGGGTGGTGGGCGTGGACACCTCGCCCGATATGATTGCCGCGGCACAGGCCCGCGGTCTCGACGCGCGGATGGTGAGCGCCGAGTCGTTGGCGTTTTACGAAGAGTTCGACGCCGTCTTTTCCAATGCGGCGCTGCACTGGATGCCTGACCAGCGAGTAGTGATCGACGGTGTATGGCGCGCTCTCAAGCCGGGCGGCCGATTCGTTGCGGAATGCGGCGGCCACGGCAACATCGCCGCGATCCGGATTGCGCTGCTGGCTGTGCTCGGCGGTCGCGGATTCGCTCGGGAGCGCATTGAGTGCAATTGGTTCTTCAGCGTGGCCGAATATCGCGCCATGCTGGAGAACCATGGCTTTCTGGTGGAGCACATCGCTCTCATCCCGCGGCCCACCAATCTGCCTTCGGGTATGAGGAACTGGCTGGAGATCTTCCGTCGCGGCCTGCTTGCCGAACTTCCCTCCGACGATCGCGAGGCGGCTCTGGATGAGATGGTCGCGCTGCTGAAACCTGTCTTATGCGATCGCAACGGCAATTGGAGCGCCGACTATGTGCGGCTCCGCTTCCGTGCCCGGCGGCCGTAGCGCGCCCTGTATCTGCCTTAAAAATTCACGTGTGACTCGTCCGAGGGCCGGCAGCGGAAAGCTGTGCAAGCCGCAAGCGGCTATTGCCGCCGAAACCCTGTCATCCCGAAAATCTGCCACGTATATAGCCTGTATTCACAATCCTTTTGCAATTCCCATGCCGGGAATAGGCTAGCCTGAAGGCAAAGCACGCCGCCCAGCACTCGGACCTGGGGTAAATCGCGTGCTGCGGGCGAGGAGAGCTATTTGAGCCAAAGCGTATTTCTCCTGGAAGACGATGCCGACATTTCCCGGTTGGTGAAGCACCATCTGGAAGCCGCGGGTTTCGACGTACGCGTCTATGGCACTCCCGGCCAGTTGATGCCCGACGCCGAGCGAAGTTTGCCGGCGATTTTTCTGCTCGACATCATGGTGCCGGGGGGAGACGGGCTGGATGTCTGCCGCCGCCTGCGGAGCCATCCGGCTCTGAGCATTGTGCCGATCATCTTCCTAACCGCGCGAGCGGGAGAGAACGATCGGGTTTTGGGGCTGGAACTGGGAGCGGATGATTACATCACCAAGCCCTTTGCCACGCGCGAATTGGTGGCCCGGGTAAAGGCGGTGCTTCGCCGCTTTGAACGTCCCGCGGCCTCCCAAGTCGTCAGCTTTGAGGAGATAGTCATCGATGCCGGAGCCATGCAGCTCAAGGTGCGGGGAGAATTGACCACTACGACGGCTACCGAGTTCCGGCTGCTCGATTTCTTCGCGCGCCACCCCGGCCGGGTCTTCACCCGCGATCACTTGCTGGACGCCGTTTGGGGCGACGCGCGCTTCGTTACCCCGCGGTCGGTGGACGTTTATGTGCGCCGCATCCGTGAGAAAATCGAGTCGGATCCGGAAAATCCCCGTTATCTGAAGACAGTGCGCGGCGCCGGATACCGCTTTGAGCTTCCGCGCCTGGTCTAGATCTGGGCTCAAAATGAGCTGGCCGCGCAGTTTTCCGGTTCGTTTTCCCGGTTGAGGACTCACGTGACCGGCAGAGTTTTTACCAAACTGTTCATCGCGTTTTTGCTGGTGCTGCTGGCAGCGGCGGCCACCCTGGGGGTGATGGGGACGCCCACCTCCCGGATTTTGCTGGCTGTGCTGCCCGGCGTGGCGGTGGCGGCGCTGCTGGCGGCTTGGGGTGCGCGCCAAGCTGCGCGCTCGCTGGAGCCGGTGGCGCGCTTTGCCCGTCGTCTGGCTTCCGGCGATCTCTCCGCGCGGGTTGTGGACAGTCCCGCCGGCCCAGGACAGCCCGCGCCAGGCGAATCCGATACCGCCGCTGCGGCTGACGACTTAAACGAGGCAGCCGCCCGGCTCCAACGGGATTTCTTCGCGTTGGAATTGGACCGAAGCCGGCTGACGACGCTGCTGGACAGCATGGAGGAGGCAGTCGTCGCTGTCGACTCGGCGCGACAGGTTGCATGGTGCAACGCCGCGATGCAGCGCATTGCCGCATCCCCGGTCCAGCGGGGCCGCGCGCTAGCCTACTCCGTTCGCGATCCCGACGTTCTCTCTGCGGTGGAAATTGCCTTGGCCAAGCACGAGGCATCCCGGGGCCGCGCCACGGCAATCGCTCCTCACAAGATTTTTGAGGTCAATGCGGCACCTATGCCGGACGGCGGAGCCGTGGCGGTGTTGCACGACGTTTCCGAGATTGAGCGCTTGGAGATCGCCCGCCGGGATTTTGTCGCCAATGTCTCCCACGAATTGCGCACCCCGCTCACCTGCGTTGCTGGATATGTTGAAACGTTGCTCGACGATCCGACCCTAAGCCGCCAGGCGCACGAGTTTTTGCAGATCATCCTGAAACATTCTTCCCGCATGACCCGCTTGACGGAAGATCTCTTAGCCTTGTCTGCGGTCGAGTCGGGAGACTACAAGCTCAATCTTCAGCCCGAGAGCGCCGCGGCGCTTGTGGAAGATGCTGTCGCCTCGCTCGATCTACGGGCGATGGACTCGGCGATGATTGTCGAGGTGGCCGAGACCGCTCCGGGCGTGGTGATGGCTGACGCCGACGCGATTCATCAGGTCTTCGGCAACCTGGTGGAGAATGCGCGGAAGTACGGTCAATCCGGCGGCCGGGTCGTGGCCGGCGCGCGGAATCGCGACGGCTTCGTCGAGTTCTATGTGCAGGATTTCGGGCAGGGCATCGCCTACGAGCACCTCCCCCGCATCTTCGAGCGTTTCTATCGCGTGGACAAGGCGCGGTCGCGGGAGTCGGGTGGCACTGGGCTGGGCTTGGCCATTGCCAAGCACATCATCCTCGCCCATGGCGGTGATATCCGCTGCGAGAGCGAGCTGGGTCATGGAGCCGCATTTCTCTTCCGGCTGCCGGCAATTGCAACTGCCGCACCCCACGCGCCCTCTCCGCAGAAGTCCGTCGGCGGCTCTCCGGAGACCCAAAAGCGCTGAATATCTCACCTGTTTCCCGCATGGCGAATGGCTGGACCGCGACCAACACTCCTTTCATCAAAAAACGCACGCTTCGACGATCCCCATTTATCCCGTGGGGATTAATGCGTGAATTCATCTGGCATTCACCAAGAGCCGCTATCTTTTTAGCGTGGAATCCAGAGTGGAAGCTCCGGCGCCGACGGACGACCCCGATTTACCACCGGCTGCCGGCACATTGACGCCGGAGCTGCCACCACCGCATTCCGCGGTGCGCTCCTTCCTTTTGAGCCGCGGCAATTCCGCTGCCGCCGATCGCGTTTTCAGCGCAACCATGCTGGTGTGTGCGCTCAGCATCTTCGCCATCGTAGCGCTCATCCTCTTTGAGCTGATCTCCCGCTCCCGGCTTACCATCAACCGGTTTGGTATCGGGTTTTTCTTCGGATCGTCCTGGAATCCGGTCACCGGCCAATTCGGCGCTCTTCCATTCATTTACGGCACCCTGGTCTCCTCACTGGTTGGCCTGGTGATCGCCGTGCCCCTGGCGGTGGGCGTGGCCATCTTCCTCACCGAGATGTGTCCCAAGCTACTGCGGGGGCCTTTGGCCTTCCTTACCGAATTGCTGGCCGCCATCCCCAGCGTGGTGTATGGGCTCTGGGCCATCTTCGTCCTGGTTCCCCTCTTGCGACAGTACGTCAACCCGGCCCTGATGAAGTGGCTGGGCTGGACCGGCCTTTTCGCGGGTCCGAATTATGGCATCGGCATGCTGGCCGCGGGCGTGATTCTCTCCATCATGATTCTGCCGATCATTTCCTCGCTGAGCCGCGAGGTAATGTCTTCGGTGCCGCAGTCGCAGCGGGAGGCGGTGCTGGCGCTGGGAGCGACGCGCTGGGAGATGATCCGGATGGGCGTTCTGCGCAATGCCCGCATCGGCATTGTCGGCTCCATTATTCTTGGCCTGGGCCGAGCGCTGGGTGAAACCATGGCGGTGACAATGGTGATCGGCAACCGCCCAGAGATCGCACACTCGCTCCTGGCGCCCGCCTACAGCATGGCCAGCGTCATCGCCAACGAGTTTACCGAGGCTTCCGATCCGCTCTACCTGAGCGCGCTGGTGGAAATTGGACTGGCTCTCTTCGTGATCACCATCGTCGTGAACGCGCTGGCCCGCGTTCTGGTGTGGGCGGTCACCAAGGGAGCGCCGTTGAGGGGCACATAGGATGGCCATAGCGTCGCAACCCGGACATTTGCCTGCGCGCGCGCGGACTTCCACAGGCGCCCGGCGCATTCTGGTGAACCATCTGGCGACCGCAGCCGCCGTGGGCAGCACCATCATTGTCGTGGCGCCGCTGGTGGCCATCTTCGCCTATCTCGTCTACAAGGGCGCCAGCTCGCTCAATCTTGCCTTTTTCACCCAGATCCCGAAGCCGGTCGGAGAAGCGGGCGGCGGGATGGCCAACTCCATCATCGGGTCCGGCGTGTTGTTGGCGATCGCCAGCGCCATCGGCGTGCCTATGGGCATCGCCAGCGGCATCTATGTTGCGGAGTTTGGCAGGGGAACGCGGCTCTCCAATATGGTTCGTTTTACCGCCGACGTGCTCAATGGCGTGCCTTCGATCGTGATGGGAATCGCCATTTACTCGCTGATCGTTCTGCCCCAGAAGCATTTCTCGGCGCTGGCCGGCGGGGTGGCGCTAGGCATCATGATGATTCCCACCATCACTCGCACCACAGAAGAGATGCTGCTGATGGTTCCGCGGAGCGTGCGCGAGGCTGCCCTGGGTCTGGGTGTCCCCAACTGGCGTTCGGTGCTGTCGATCACCTTGCGCACCGCCTCGCCGGGAGTGATTACCGGATGCATGCTGGCCTTCGCCCGAGTGGCGGGAGAGACCGCACCGCTGTTGTTTACCGCTTTGGGTAATCAATATTGGAGCACCAGCATCAATGAGCCGATCGCGGCGCTTCCGCTGCAGATCTTTGTGTACGCCATCTCCCCTTACGAGGAATGGCACCGTCTGGCATGGGGAGCGGCGCTGGTGCTGATTGCCCTGATCGTTCTCTCCGTCGGTCTGGTGCGGTATGTGGCGGGACGCGGAGTCTTGAAAGGGGCAAGCTAGTGGGGGTCAGCATTGAAGTTTCCGGCTTAAATGCATGGTATGGTTCCAATCACACGCTTCGGGACATCCAACTGCATATTCCCGCCAACCACGCGACGGCGTTGATTGGGCCCTCCGGCTGCGGCAAGTCCACATTCGTGCGCTGCTTGAACCGCATGCACGAGACGAACCCGGTGGGCCGGGTCACCGGCACGGTCAAGATTGGGCAGGTGGACATCTACCGCGACATTTCGCCGGTGGAGATCCGCCGCCGCGTGGGCATGGTCTTCCAGCGGCCGAATCCCTTTCCCACCATGTCGATCTATGACAATGTGGCTTCAGGTTTGCGTTTGAACGGATACCGCAATCGCAAAGTACTTGACGAGGTGGTGGCGCGATCGCTGCACCAGGCGGCGCTGTGGGATGAGGTGAAGGACGAGCTGAAAAAGAAATCCGGCGCCAGCCTCTCCGGCGGCCAGCAGCAGCGCCTGTGCATCGCCCGGGCGCTGGCGGTCGATCCGGAGGTGATGCTGATGGACGAGCCTGCATCGGCGCTGGATCCGGTTTCCACCTCCAAGATTGAGGATTTAATCTTTCAGTTGAAATCTCAGTACACGATCGTGATCGTCACGCATAATATGCAACAGGCGGCGCGGGTGGCGGAGAATACCGGATTCTTTTTGAATGGCAGGCTGGTGGAATTCGACTCAACCCATAAAATCTTCACCAATCCCCGGGACAAGCGCACGGAAGATTACATTACAGGCAGGTTCGGATGACGCGGATTCAGTTTCACCGCAAACTCGATGACCTGAAAGAGCGGCTGCTGGTGATGGCCGGCGTCGCTGAGCAGGCGATTCAGCGCTCGGTCGAGGCCTATCGGACGCGCGACATTTCCATTTGCGATCTGGTGGACCGGAGCGAAGTAGCCATCAACGGCTTCGAGCGGGAGATTGACCAGATGGCGCTCGATCTGCTCGCGATGGAGCAGCCGATGGCCGTCGATCTGCGCTTCATCCTGGCCGTAATCAAAATCAATGCCGATCTGGAGAGGGTCGGCGATCAAGCGGTCAACATCAGCGATCGGGTGCGCCAAATGCAGGGCTTTCCCGCCGCGGAACTGCCGGTCGATATTCCCCGCATGGCCGCCTTGGCATCGGCGATGGTCCGCAAAGCGCTGCAGGGTTTTATCGAAGAGGATGCGGGAGTCGCAAAGGCCGTTCTAACCATGGATGACAGCGTCGACGAGCTGAACGATAACGCCTTCCTTGCCTTGAGCACGCTCATTCGGGAGCAGCCGGAGTGGGCGCCGCAGGCTCTCAGCGCCTTGATGATCGCCCGTAACCTGGAGCGTGTGGGGGATCATGCCACCAACATCGCCGAGGATGTGATCTTCTGGGTCAGCGGCGCCGATGTTCGCCATCACCTAAGCGCTTAGAGAGCCGCTTTGCGTGAAACGGCGTTTGGCTCGGATTGCAAGCCGGAATAACATTCATACCGGAAATGGGCTGCCGCCCCGGTTTACATCGAGCGAAAAACGCGCAAAATTACGCCCCTGGCCGTTATCCTGTAATCCATTGATAATGCAATACTTAAGATGGATCTGTCGTGATTTCGCATTCCCTTATATAAATGAGTATTTAAGTATGCCGGTCGCGTCTGCCCTTACGTTGCTCTGAAGCCGGAACAAGTTTCCGCCCTCGGCCGTGAAATTTTGCCAATAACATGTTCGGTCCGACCGGACGTTCGCTGCGAGGACGGGATTCGAACGGACGAGAACAGATTACCGACTCGTAGGACGATCAGTGCTGTACCCGACCTCATTTTCGATGTTGCTTTATATGTGCACTATTGTGGCCTAATTCCAAGGCATGATTCCCGGCTCGCCCAGCCGAAATTGCGAAAGCTGCTCCAGCAGTTTCCCGCTGTGGCCCTGCTTGGCCCACGGCAGGTGGGCAAGACGACGCTCGCGCTTTCTCTGGCTGAGGAGTTTGGATAGCAGGCGCTCTGCCTCGACCTTAAATTGCCGTCTGACCGTGATTCTAATCTTCACATCTTGAGTCCTTCGCGCCGCATCAAATCGGCAAAGCGCGGATCCGAGCGCAAGGGATCGAGACAGGGATCAACTTTGAGATAGAGTAGACCTGAGTCATGTGCTCGATAAGCTTCTTCAAGCCATTTAAAAGCTTGCTTCTTGTCGCCCAAGCCGGCGTAAATGAGAGCGATTTCATATCTACCGATTCCGTTGCTTCGTACGTCTTTCTCAAGCCGCGTGATCATCTCTCTGGCTTCACCGGTTTGGCCCGCTCGCGCATAAGTATTGCCTAAGTGGCCGAGGGTGTACGGACTATTCCCCGACATGAGAAAGGCTGCAATGGAAGAAGAATACATGTTCTTTCCCGCGTAGATATCGCCGATAAGGAAGTTGCGATCGGGCATATTGATCCTAAGGCCTTGCATTGTTTGCGTCACTGCCAGCGCCTGATCGTAACGATGGGAAAAGTAGTAGATAAAACCTTCTGCATGAAATGTGCTGGCCGCGACAGGATCGAGATCGATACTCTTCCGCACCTCGGCAAGAGCCTCTCTTGAACGGCCAACCCGAACCAGATAGAACGCGTATTTTTCGTGGACTGAGGCAGAGTTCGGGTTCAGTTCCAAAGCCCGGCGGAATTCCGTTTCGGCGGTCGCCCAATCGCGATCCAAAGTCATGGCGGTGTTGGCAAGTTCGGCGTGAGCCTCCGAGAGCGAATCGTCCAATTGGATAGCTTTGAGAGCCTCCGCTTTTTGGAGGGTGAATGCTTTTTCGTAGGACATCTGGCCCGACTCGCCCAAGGTGCCATAACACCCTGCCAAGGCGGAATGCGCTTGGGCGTAGGCCGGATACGCGTCGATGACCCGTTCGAAATAAGAGATTGCCTGATTGCAATCTCTCGAATCCTGCAGCAGGATGCCGTGAAGATAGAGGTCTTGGATATCGGGCGCTATAGTGCGACCGGTGCTTAACCGCGCCTGCTCCTGCGGGGTGACGTCCACGCTGATCGCGTCGGCAATGGCTCGGGCGAGATCGCCCTGCGATGCAAGGACGTCATTCAGCGCACGGACATAACTGTGAGCCCAAATTGGGCGATCCATCCTGGCGTCGATCAGTTGGATATCGATGCGCACCCGATCGCCATCGCGCAAGACACCGCCTTCCACCACGCCTTGCACAGCTAGATCACGAGCGATTTCCGGCACCGTCTTCTTGCTTCCCTTGTAGCTCATTGAAGACGTGAGCGAAATCACGCGCAGTGTCGAAACCTGGCCGAGATCGTTGATCAACTCTTCGGTCAGTCCATCGGCGAAATACTCCTGATTTGGGTCACCGGAGAGGTTCTGGAGAGGCAGGATGACAATGGACCTGATTTCCCGTCCTGAACCAGGATCTGTGCGCCACTTTTTGAAAGCCGGGTAACCCGCCAGTGCGGACAGGACAAGCACGGCCGCGCCGACCAGCAAGAACCAGAAGCTTCGGCGATTCTGGCGGGAATCAGAGGAAGCCGCGACATGAGGTTCCGATGCCGTAACGGCGGCGGGTGGTTCCACTGATTCGGGCAGGGGAGCCGTGGCATGCCAGGAAGGAAGATTCGGGGAGGGTCCATCCTGAGGATGAGCAGGGCCGTTCACTGACTGGTTGAAGATGAACTTCGGTACGTAGCATCCGCGTGGAAGTTCAATGCGTATGGGCCGAGTCCCGTTCGACTCCAGATAGAACTCCGCCAACTTCCTTCGAACCTCAGTCGCCCTGACGCGTACGACAGAGTCGTTTCCGGTGTCATAGTCCGCCGGGCGCCCGAACATCTCCACTCCAACCATCCGCTCCCGCAGGCTATCCAGATGTCCATTCAGAGTATGTTCAACGACGAACTGGAGAAAATCTTGGGAGCGCTTGCTCGCCACGAACAGGTGACTGGCCTTGACTTCTTCAAGGTGTCGGAGAACCAAATCGACTTGTTCCGCGGTGAGCACTGCCGGCCAGGTTCTACATGCACTGCCATTAAAACACAATCGTAAGGTCGGAGAGAAACCGTTAAAGACAGTGCGCCCTCCGCTAGCCAAACAAGAAAACCCCAATAGAATCAGTGCGCTAGCGCGAGTAAACGTGCACTAAACCGTTTATAGCATTACGGGTTCCGAACCAGGCGTGTTGAAATTCACACGTTCGACAGCAGTCCATTGAGAGTGTGTGGAACTTCAGATGCGAGAGCTTGCTTCTAGCAGAGAGGCGCCGGGTGGCGTGATCCGAGATCTGGTCATGATGGCCGGGTTGGCAGCTGCTCTATTGGGTTGCACTTTGGGCGCACCGGCACAGAAGGCAACAAAACCGGCAAATGCCGGGGCCAAGCAGGATGGCCATGCACCGCGTGCGCTGGTCTTAAGCGGTGATTATCGGATGACCCACGATCCCTCGATCGCGCACGAGGGAAGCACATATTACGTCTTTGCGACCACCATGACTCCACGCGAAGGCCAACTGCCTATTCGCTGCTCCCACGATCTGCATGCGTGGAAGATGTGCGGATATGTTTTTAAGGCCATCCCGGAGTGGATCCAAAGAGTAAGCCCGGGAACAAGGGAACTGTGGGCGCCGGATATCTCCTATTTCGACGGTGAATATCACCTTTACTACGCGTACTCATTATTTGGCGTCAACACGTCAGGTATTGCCTTGGCGACCAGCAAGACGCTCGATCCCAGCAGCCCGAAGTATCACTGGCAAGATAGAGGCCTGGTGCTGAAATCGACGCGCGCAGACGACTTCAATGCGATCGATCCCAGTATCGTTCTGGACAAAGAAGGCCAGGCTTGGCTGAGTTTCGGGAGTTTTTGGAGTGGGATTAAGATGCGCCGCATCGACGCGGCTATCGGCAAGCCTTCTGCGGATGATCCCAAACTGTATTCACTTGCCGCAAGGGTCGAGCCACCGAATGCACCCCCCGCGAAACCTGGGCTGCCCGCAGATTGGGAAGCGATCGAGGCGCCGTTTATCGTGCGCCATGGCAGGTATTTTTACCTGTTTGTCTCGTGGGATCTATGCTGCCGCGGCACAAAAAGTACATACCGTGTGATGGTAGGGCGCGCAACCGGCATCACGGGTCCGTATCGTGACGCAACCGGCAAACCGATGCTAAAAGACGGCGGGGCGCAATTGCTGGCTGGCAACAGCCGCTGGCGGGGTCCGGGGGGCGAGTCCATCTTGCAACAGCCTGGAGGCGACTTCATTGTCTTCCACGCATACGACGCAATCACCGGAAAGCCGGCGTTGCAGATCTCAACCCTGACCTGGACAGGCGGATGGCCGCATGCGGCCTTGGGAACCTCGGGAGGGTCCAAGTGAGCTGGGATTCCGCCATTATCAGCGAAACGGGAGGGACAACGAGCGGTTGTATTGAACACCCGGTGGAAGGAGCCCCTAACCGATTAACGAAACAAAGCTTTTTCTATTCGTTGGGTAAACGTTTCCACATGGCGCGATCAGGGCGACAAGATTGCCCAAGGCCGATGCGAAGCGTGGGTCCATTTCTTGGATTAGAGGGAACAGAGAAGTTCATGGAAGCTTTCTTCTCAGGGCGCCTTCGGCAGAAACCCGTTGGGCGAGGGAAAGCCTACGAATATATCTACGGGTGGCGGACACCCATGATAGGTGGACGTCCCGGCATATTTCATGACGCCGAGCTCACGATGGTTTTCAGCAACGCAGTGTATTGCGATCGATACACCGGCCGCACTCGCGAGGCGTTCACTCTAGCACAGAAAATGAGCGGAGCATGGGCGGCACTAGCAAAAACCGGCAGCCCGCAACATGAAGGTCTCCCTGAGTGGCCCCACCACGGGGCTGATTCCAAGAAAGCAATGATCTTCGACAATGAATGCAAAATCGCAAACTATCCGGAGGGTAAAGGGCTCAGTTTGATCGAGCAATCCCAAAGCCACAAGTAATCCCTGCAAAACGGAAGCAGGGGTCCCGATGTAGGTCGCGAACCTGCACACTAAAACCGAATTTAGCACAACATCATCGCCACATTGGAGGTCGCCATGACGCACAAACGGCACTTAGCTCAACGCCATCTTCTCAATGCCAAAAGGAGCCGGATTCCTTCTTGGTTTCTCCTTGTCATGCTCCTAATTGTCTGTGTCCCTGGCCTCCAGGCGCAATTCAGCAGCTCCCTGGAAGGCACTGTCCAGGACAACAGTGGAGCCGTAATTCCAAAGGCACACGTGGTCCTTAACAATTTACAAACAGGCGTCAGTCTCTCATTCACAACATCGGATGTTGGCAGCTATCGATTCGACGCCTTGCCTGCGGCAACCTACACGCTCACTGTTTCCGCCCCCGGCTTTCAGACCGTCGTTCAAAAGAATATCCAGCTCCTGGTGCACCAAGTCACGACGGTTAATGTGAAGCTTCCAGTCGGCACAGCGACGCAACAAGTTACCGTCTCGTCTGCACCCCCACAGATCCAGCAGGCAGAAGCGAACGTTACGGGTTATATATCCTCAAACGAAGTTGCGAGTCTGCCTCTCCAGGGAAGGAATTTCTATACCCTGGCTGTACTGACACCTGGTGTCACCGGGTTGCCGAGTGGCGGAAACCAGGCCTATTCATCGGCGAACGCTGACGTCTTTAATGGTGAATACGGGGTCAATATGAACGCAAGTGGAATGCGTTCAGAGCAAAATGAGTTCTATGTGGATGGAATCACGGTTACGTCGATGGTGCGCGGAGGCGTTGTGAATATGAATCCAAACGCCGACTCCGTACAAGAACTCAAGGTCGACGTAAACACATTTTCCGCGGCGTACACCGGCGCCGGAGCACACGTAGACGTGGTTACGAAGAGTGGAACGAATCAGTTCCACGGCGGCGCCGATTGGTTTACGACCAACAATGTCTTCTTGGCTCGAAACGAGTACCAGCCAAACGGCGTTCCTACATTCAACCGAAACGAGTTTGCCGGCTCCATAGGGGGACCAATCCGTAAGAATAGGACCTTCTTTTTTGGAACCCTTGACGTTCTCAGATCGACCACCGTTATCTCAGGGCCGCGTAGCGTCTTGCACCCGGACTTCATAAATTGGATGGCTCAAAATCTGCCCAACAACGTTTCGACCCAGATCATGACGAAGTATGGCCCAAATCTGTCGAGGAACGTAAAACTGGCCAGTGCCGTGCAGGCCTCCGATCCATCGCTAAACGGCGGAAAGACAAATTGCACCAACGGCGTCACCACAGTGAATGAATTTGGAACGACTTTGCAGATGCCGTGCACGTTGAATGTCATAGGAACTGGCACTCAGAGTGACACGGCGGCACGAAATGGATTCCAATACGGCCTCAGAGGAACCCAGATGTGGAGGCAAGGCAAGGACCGGTTCGACCTCATTTTGTATCGGACGACAGTTCAACAGCAGCTTGGCGCCTCCGTCTATTTTCCAGCCTTTACCGATACTGAACCGGAAGCCACAACAAACGGTCACATGGATGAAACTCATATCTTTTCATCCAATCTCCTGAATGACGTACTCGCATCCTATGTGAGGTTGAATGGGCATATCACCTGCGCAGACTGCGATGTTCCATTCGTACCCGCGCTGGGCGGGCCAGCGGGCGTTGGGATCTTTGGACCAGTATTTTTTATCCAAAACAACTTTGAGTATCGCGACGATGTCTCATGGGAGCACGGTGCTCATACGATCAAATTCGGCGGTGACTTCAAAGCTCTCCAGAGCAATTTTAACCCCAACCTGGGGAACACCAGACCAAGCTATATCTTTACCAATCAATTTGCATTCGCCGCGGACAAGCCCATTATTGAGAGCGGATATAACTATAATCCGGTGACCGGGAGCCGTGACATTCCGGTGGTTGCGGAAAGACAGAAAGAATTCGCTTTCTATGGACAGGACACGTGGAAGCTTAAGCCAAATCTCACACTGAATCTTGGCCTGCGTTGGGAGGAATTTGGCAAAGTGTCAGAGGCAACCGAAGTGACGAACTTTGTGTTTCCCTCTGGCGGAACTTTCATCGATCAACTCACCAATGCATCGGTCGAGATCGTACCGACGATTCTCAAGAAACTCCGCATCGGCAATTTCGGCCCAAGGATCGGTGTGGCGTGGGATCCGACGAAAACCGGCACAATGGCGATTCGTGCCGGCTTCGGCAAATTCTACGATCCTCTCACTTCGCAAGTTTATGGCGGAAGCCACTACAATCCGCCTATCAATGCGGCGGGCACGGCAAGCGTGTTTGTTAAAGGCCCCCAGCCAGACTTTGCTTTGGGCACCTCCGACACCTATCCCTATGGATTCACCTATCCGGCGGGGTACCTCGGGCAGGGCTTGGATAGCCACAATGGAATCATTGGAGCTCGTGTTGGAGTTACCGGAACAGATCCATATCTAAAGACCGCCTATTCATTGAATTGGTTTCTTGGTGTTCAGAAGTCCTTCAGTCACACATGGGTGGCAGAAGCAGATTATATCGGGTCAGAAGGACACCACCTTTACGAACTGTATAATGTCAACCGCTTTCGCGGAGATCTGGTTGAGCATGGAGGGCTATTCACAGGCTATAACCAAAGTTTTGGCTCGATGAGTTACGCGCAATCTAATCTTAATTCTTTCTATAGCGCTGTGGTGGGCTCATTGCACGGGCAGGCTTTTCACTCACTGAACGTGTCATTTGGTTATATTTTCGGGAAGGCGCTCGATGAACAGAGTAGCTTTAGTTCCGCCGATGTCGTCGATGCTGCCAATATCGGACTGGAGCATGGCAGGGCTAGTTTCGACGCACGTCAGCGCTTAACTGCGACTGCCATCTGGAGCCTCCCAGGGCAACATCTTAGCTCAGCGTTTCTGCGCAACTCCATTGGAGGATGGCAACTGAGTAGTGTCACTATACTTCAGGCCGGAACTCCGTTTTCTGTTTATTGTACGGCGGCTTTCGCTGCGGTACTCAATAAGGCCGGACAGGTAGTGGGGAATACGGGCTGCGACTACAATGCGGATGGCGACAACTATGATCGACCGAATACGCCGTCCTTCGGGAACACGAAGCAGGCGTCTCGCTCGGACTATGTCAAGGGACTCTTTGTTAAATCCGACTTCCCGGCTCCGGCGCTTGGAGAGAATGGAAACCTCGGCCGGAACACCTTCTCCGGACCTGGTTACGCACAATCGGACATGACGCTAGTCAAACATTTTCGCACTCCATGGTTCGGGGGTGAGAAATCGGATGTGGAACTCAGAGCCGAATCATTCAATATCTTTAATCGTGTGAATCTGACGTCAATGACCAGTGATCTGAACGCCAGTCCGAGCCAGTTTGGAAAGGCTGTCAACACTTTCACCCCTAGGTCCTTCCAATTTGCAACTCGCTTCACGTTTTGAGCTAGCGGCGGTGCGGGTAGCAAGGAATTGTGCCGGCTGCCCGCACCCGCAGCGTCTGATTCGCAGTTGGATTTAGAGGCAGAATGCGACAACGAGACGACCAGAGGAAAGCAATGTCTGATTCGAAAAATGAAAATCGCATAATGCTCAGCCGCCGCGAGGCACTCTACTTGGCGGCCACCGCGGGCATGGGCATCGCCCTGGACAAGCCCGTCCACGCAATGGGATCCGCTTTCGCCCAGCAAGCTGCTACCGCCACAAGCGAGTCCATCACCGCGACGATCGATGCGGGCAAACTCGGCGAACCTATTTCCAAGTATCTCTATGGAATGTTCATCGAGAATCTCGGCAGCCTGATCTATCGTTCGTTGTGGGCTGAACTGCTCGACGATCGGAAGTTCTATTACCCCATCACCTCGGCTGAACCTCCGCGCCCGGGACGCGCTTCTTTCATGGGCGCGGCGCGCCGATGGGTCTCCGTCGGCCCGGATTCCTCCGTGACCATGGATCCCGACAATGCTTACGTCGGCGAACATACGCCTAAAATTTCGATGGAGGGTCAGGCCCCGCATGGCATTCAACAATCCGGCCTAGCCTTGGTGAAGGGCAAAAGCTATGTAGGAAGGGTTGTGCTTGCCGGGCCGGCCGACGCGAAGGTTGCCGTCACTCTTGTCTGGGGAGACGCGCCCGGTGACCGCCAGACCGTCGCCATGCCGGCGCTCCGCAGCGGCTTCGCCAAGTATCCCTTCAAGTTCACCTCCAATGCCGACACTGATGCAGGCCGGCTTGAGGTTGTGGGGCGCGGAACCGGCTCCTTCCGTATCGGCGCCGTATCCATCATGCCCGCCGACAACGTCCAAGGCTTCCGGCCCGATACCACAAAGCTTCTCCGCGAGCTGAATACCGGTATGTGGCGTCTTCCCGGGGGCAATTTCATCTCCGGCTACGACTGGCGCAACGCGATCGGCGACCCCGACAAGCGGCCGCCCATCATGGACTACGCCTGGCACTTTGTCCAGCCCAATGACGTTGGCATGGACGAGCTCATGATCCTTTGCAAGCTGCTCGGCGTCGCCCCCTACATCACCGTCAACGCCGGCTTCGGCGACGCCCGCTCCAGCGCCGACCATGTCGAATACGCCAATGGCTCCACTCACACGCCGATGGGGGCTCTGCGCGCAGCCAATGGCCACCCCGAACCCTATCACGTGAAGTACTGGAATATCGGCAACGAAATGTATGGCTATTGGCAACTCGGCCATACGGCCCTACGCTATTACGTCCTGAAGCACAATGAATTCGCGACTTACATGCGCAAGGTCGATCCCTCGATCACCCTGCTGGCATCCGGCGCCATGCTCGATGAGATGACCATCACTGCCAACGCTTTTCTGGTCACCGGCAAGGTGCAGGCCGAGTACGGCACTCCGTCGGATTGGACCGGCGGCTTGCTCGAGCACTCACTGCCTTATCTCGATGCGGTCACCGAGCATTGGTACGCCCAGGACGGCGAGCGCTTCAATCCCAGCATTGTCGCCAAGAAGGACATCTTCGATCCCAACTATAGCAACCGCGACGTCTTCTCGCCCGTCTCCGAGCCGCTCGTCGAAGAGCTGCGCCGCCCTTCCAACCGCGTCCGGCTCATAGCCGAAGAGTGGACGGAGTACAAGAAACGATTTCCTGAGATTGTTAAACGCAATATCTTCGTGTCCATCGACGAATGGGCCAACTCGTCCCGCAGCCGCGGCGGAAGCTGGAAGATAGCGCTGAGTTATGGCCTCGTGCTCCAGGAGATGTTCCGGCACACCGATTTCATCAAGATGTCGGCCTTTACCATGGGAACTTCTACTTTATCTCTGAATGCCACCGGCGCCGTCTATAACGACAACGGGCTGGTGTTCAAAATCTATCGTGATCACTTCGGCACGATCCCCATCGACGTAACCGGCAGTTCCCCTCAGCCGGCGCCGAAATTTCCCGTCGGCGGGGACCAGCCGGCGATCAACGCCGGGAGCCCCACCTTTCCTCTTGACGTTTCCGCTGCGCTTACACCCGACAAGAAATTTCTCACGGTGGCGGTCGTCAATCCAACCGAGGCCGCCCACCATCTGAATCTTGAGGTTCATGGCGTTCGCCTGGGTGGCGACTCCACGTTGTGGCAGCTGACCGGCTCCAGCCTTGATGCGAACAACGCTGTAGGGGCAAAGCCAGAAGTCAGCATTACCAACACACCCGTATCCGGTGTGCCGAGCGCGCTTACAATCAAGCCCATCAGCATCAACATCTACCGGATTCCCGTTCAATAGCATCGGGGGGCGGAAGTCGTGGTCCGGCACCGAGCGAAAGCAAGGAGGTTGTATGTCAACACGCCGCACGTTTTTGAAACAAAACTCGATTCTCGCCGCGGGGGCGTGGGCAATAGGATCAGCACCCTTCGTGATTGCGGAGCCTCGTTCAGAGCCGGCGTCGCCGATTGCCGAGACAACCCATGGCAAGCTCCGGGGACGAACCGAAAACAGCATCCACGTATTCCGCGGCATTCACTATGGAGCGGATACCTCTGGAAAGCACCGCTTCATGCCGCCGCAAAAGCCCGCATCATGGCAGGGCACCCGCGATGCGCTGGAATGGGGAGCCTGCGCGCCGCAGCCGTTACCTTCCAGCAACTTTGACTACACACGTGCGGATCTCTGGGCCTACTTTCCCGGTGGACAGAGCGAAGACTGTCTGGTGCTGAACGTCTGGACGCCAGCGCTGAAGGATGAAGGTAAACGAGCTGTCATGTTTGCCATTCATGGCGGTGGCTACAGCTCTGGAACAGGCAACAATGCCGTGTTCAACGGCGCCAATCTGGCTCGCCGGTACAACGTGGTTGTGGTGTCGGTGAATCACCGCCTCGGCGCGCTTGGCTTTCTTCAATTGGGCCAGTTCGCGCCCGAATTCGCGCACTCCGGAAACGTCGGCATGATGGATCTGGTCGCCGCCCTGCAATGGGTGCGAGGAAATATCGAAAACTTTGGCGGCGATCCGAACAGAGTCCTCATCTTCGGGCAATCCGGCGGCGGAGGGAAGGTTTGCAATCTGATGGTCATGCCATCGGCAAAAGGACTCTTCCAGCGCGCCGCCGTCGAGAGTGGAGCTACGCTCCGCTCAGGGACGCGTGAGAATGCCGAAAAAGGCGCAGAACAGCTCCTTACACAGCTGGCTCTCCCGAAATCCAGGTTTCGCGAATTGCAGGATCCGCCTTTCGATCTGATTATTGGTGGTGGGGCGGCCTCCCGCGGCCGGTTCGGGCCGTTTGTCGATGGCGAGGTCATTCCGCGCAATCCGTTCGACCCCGATGCGCCGTCGATCTCCGCGGATGTACCGATGATTGCCGGCACCAATCTTCAAGACATGAATCTAATGCGCACTGACTTTTCCATTGACGATGCTACCGCGCAGCAGGAGTTGAAGCGCACATTGGGAGCGGATACTGCGCGCATCTGGGCTGCCTATAGGCGAGTTGCCCCGAAGGAGACCGCTGCCCAGCTGTGGGCGCGCATCACCAGTGACCACGGCTTTCGAGCCGGCACCGCAACGTTGCTGGAACGCAAGGCGGCGCTCGGTCGTGCGCCCGCGTTCCTCTACCTTCTTGAGTGGCCGGCGCCATACATGGGAGGCCGTTATGGATGTGTCCACGGCACCGATGTTCCGCTGATCTTCCTGAATCCCGAGGCGTGGCAGCTTACCGCGGGCTCTAAAACAAGTGGTGCTGTTGCGAATGCGATGTCTGGTGCTTTCGCCAACTTTGCGAAGACCGGCAACCCTGGCACGCGGGAGTTGCCATGGCAGGCGTTCAATCCAAAAACGAAACCGACCATGATCTTCGACGTCCGAAGCGGCGTCAAGAACGATCCCGATCACGATCTCCTTGCTCTGTTGCCGCCGAGCAAAGGCGGGCTCTTCGGCTAGAGCGGATTCACGATTGCGATGCCCGCTACCGGCCAACCGAATATCGTGACAAGTCCTACGGAGTTGGAATCGAACAGGCTATCGGGCGGAGTCTGCCCGGGAACGTTGGCTGGGCGGCGGATGACATGGCGTAACGCCTCCTCGAAAAGCCATCTTCTCCCTGGTACGCGTCGTCTCCCGCAAATATGTGTCTCCTGCAATCCAGCCTTCGGGAATTGACCACCAAATCGGTGGCGTACCGAAAACTCCGAGTCACAGAAAAAATCATGATACGATTCTCCACCAGACTGCGCGAACCATGTAGGAGCTTCCGGCATGCCTGTAAGACCGGCCTTGCACGACCTTTTCGCCAGATCGCTTGCACCTCTTTCCCTTCTGCTCATGGGCCTCTACTCTATGGGATTTTTGTGCCCGGCGTTCGGCCAGACGGCTCAGTCAGCCGGAGCAGGCGCACAAATGGTGAATATTCAAGCCCACGGCCCGTCAACTTGGGACTCCTATTCCGGAGTGATCTCGGCCAGCGATGGCAACTTCTATGCTGTATCTGCAGACGAGGAATACAGCGGCTTTACCCCCGCCGACTTTGGTTGTCCTGACCAATCCACTAACGACTGCACCTTTATTGACAAGATCACTCCCTCGGCTATGGTTACGCCACTGCATACCTTTGAGACCGCTGGTTTCGGTAAGAATAGCGGCGTCCCCAACACCGATGGATTTGGACCAACGCCTCTGGTCGAGGGGCCGGACGGATACCTCTATGGGAGTGCCAATTCAGGTGGGTTCCGCAGGCTGTCGCCTACGGTAATGAAGCCGCGGACACAACGGGCAGCGACGCACAACGCGATCCAACATTCTTCAAGGATTTACAGCGAGGTTATCTTATGAATCTCTTTCGTACCCGCACCGCAGCGCCGGCCCTCATCGCGGCTCTCTGTTTCCTGACAACGGTCGCTGGTTGCCAATCGCGCAATCGCCAAGCGACACCCGGAGGAATGCAGCAATCTGCATCCAACTCGAATCTGGGGCATGGGCTGACCACGGCCACGCTCACCGACGCCTCTTTCAACGGAATGCCGGCGGTGCAGGTTTTTGCCCCCAGTGGGTGGCGGGTACAGGGCCAGGCGGCCCTCAGCACCTGCCCAGATCTGCCGTACTCCTCGTGGGACGCAAGCTCGCCCGATGGCCAGAGCCAGATGAACGAGCTACCGCCCTTCGGTTGGAAATGGGGCAACGGCAGCCAGAACCGCAATGGCTGCATTCCGCTGAGCGGACGCCTGACAGCCGCCGACTTCCTGCAGAAATTCGCCGCAAGGCTCAAAGGAGTGCGAGTGGTCGGCCCCATGCCCATTAGCGACGCATTCCGGAGCCGCGAGGAGAACCTCGTGAACAACGCCAACAGCCAAAACAGCAATCGACCTCCCGCGTTCCGCTCCCGTAACACTGGAGATGTGGCCGCAATCCAGGCCGTCGATTCGACCGGGCACGAGATGCGGCTGCGCGCCTGGGTCGAGTGCGCGGACTACCCACGAGGACCCATGGCGGGCGGCAACTGCTGGGCCAAAGTGGATATCCTACGCACGCCGAAAGGCCGGTTGAACGCGCTGGTGGCGCTGGTGGATAGCCGCAACCTGTGGCAGGATCATCCGACAGAGGAATGGAACGCCGCCGTGATAAACCGTTTGACCCGCCGCAACCAGGAAGCGGGCAGCCAGATGATGGCCCTAGGGCGTCGTAACAGCGCCGCCGCCGACCAGATGCTGCACAATCAAGCCGTTTCCAGCCAGGAAAGACTCAACGCCAACCACGCAGCCTTTACGGAAAAGATGAAAACGCAGCAAGCCAACCACGAAGCCAACATGCGACAGATGCAAAGCGCCACCAATAGCTCCATGCGCAATACGCAGAACAGCATGAATGCCCGGAGTACCTCGGCCTCCGACATGCAGGATTACTCGTTGGACCAGCAGACGGTAAGCGGAGCCAACGGCACCTACAAAACCTCCAGCCAATATTCCAACGTCTGGTCCAGCCCGTACGGACCGGCGAACTCGGACGGACGCACCTTTGGCTCGACCAACAATACCGTGGACCCGAACAGCGCCACCGACAACACCTGGACCAAGGACACCAAGGTCCACGGCAACGGACAGCCACAATAATGCAGCGATGACTCGGAATGCCCGTTCGCCAAATGAAGTGGAAAGTGAGCGGGCGCTCCGGAAATCCTTGCAAGCCGGAAGAACATTCATAGCGGAAATGGGCTGCCGCTCCGGTTCGCGTCGAGCGGAATGCACGCAAAATTGCGACCCCTGCCGTTTCCGCAGCAAGGGGAGTTGATGCGGATCGGGTACAACAACTCCGTCGACGCGCCTTTTCCGAAGGGGTGGATTCCCGCCCTCGTTTGCGCTCCCGCAGCAGCGGGAGGCCATCGGTGTCCCGCCCGACGGGCAAGCGCGCGCCGCCGTGCGGCCCGCAAGCGATAACCGGAGCTGAAGGCAGATCGATCTTCCGATCGCTCCGTAACCGTCCTTTACACCGGCAAGCTGCATGAGCGACACTGGCCTGTATTTCATTTGAAATCTTGGCCCGAAGGCTACGCATTAGCCACGATGAAACCCCACGGATGACGACGTAAAAGAGCCAAAGGGGCTCAGCTCGGGTCGCGCCTTGAGGAAGAATCTTGTCGAACTTCAGTGAGCGAGTCTCATTTATCT
>Ga0207933_1001061_pt1 | contig 22702 bp, 18 predicted proteins | sample NGESurdeep092012_4_FD_184488 | JGI IMG/M metagenome (GOLD analysis project Ga0207933, IMG submission 184488) | Arctic peat soil microbial communities from Barrow, Alaska - NGEE Surface sample F53-3 deep-092012 (SPAdes) | ecosystem: Environmental > Terrestrial > Soil > Wetlands > Peat ...
TATCATAAAATCGTTTTCCGAAATCAATGGCATTTATACCTTTAAACATAACTAATTAATTTAGCCGTAAAAATACTAAAATAATTAGTCTTAAACAAGACCAATATTATCTTTGCTCTCATTATACCTAATCCTATTATTTAAATATTTTTCCATTCCTGCCTGAATCCGTTCGGGAAGGAATCCGTTCAGGCTGAAATTGTACGAATTAGTTCGACTCATTTTCAAAATGTGGAGATTACAGTAAACGAAGGAATATCCGGAATTTCTATTCGCGAAACATTGGTCTGTTTGCTGAGGAATATTTTTTAGAGGCCTTTCATCTGAGGCGTGACAGGAAGGTATCACAGTAAACAAAGAAATAATAGGAATTCCTGTTTTCCTTTCAACAATAATCGAACAATCAATTGTCAATTGTTCTATTCAAAAACTTAACACTTTAACCATTCACTCATTGAATATATTTAATAAATCAGGCGGAGACTGCCAGATTTATTTATGTAAAAACTGCCTCAACACATATTGCAGGATTCCTCCATTTCTGTAATATTCAATCTCAATTTGTGAATCCATTCTCGCAACGGCATTAAATTTTATTTCAGTACCATCCTCTTTTTTTGCAATCACCTGCATTTCCTGTAAGGGCTTTATCGTTCCTGCTAATCCCGTGATACTAAAAGTTTCTTTACCGGTAAGCCCAAGGCTTTGCGCTGTTTCTCCTTTTTTATATTCCAGTGGCAACACACCCATTCCTACTAAATTACTTCTATGGATACGTTCGTAACTTTCTGCTATCACTGCTTCTATTCCCAATAAAAATGTTCCTTTCGCTGCCCAATCTCTTGAAGAGCCACTGCCATATTCTTTTCCTGCCAATACAATCAATGGTGTTTTTGTTTCTTTATATTTTATGGAAGCATCATACACACTCATTTCTTTATTATCCGGAAGGTAGGTTGTATATCCACCTTCTTTCATCGCTAATTGATTTTTAATACGCACATTGGCAAAAGTGCCACGTACCATCACTTCATCATTTCCGCGGCGCGAACCGTAAGAATTAAAATGCTCTCTTTTTACTCCCCTGCTGATGAGATACTGTCCGGCAGACGATTTCTCATTAAACTGTCCGGCAGGTGAAATATGATCCGTTGTGATGCTGTCGCCCAATACCAATAAAGCCCTTGCATTCACAATATCTTTGGTGGCTTCTGCATGATCAGGAAGGTTATAAAAGAAAGGCACTTCTTTTACATAAGTGGAATCTTTGTCCCACGCATATAATTTGTCTTCCGGCACTTCCAGGTTTCTCCAAATTTCATTTCCTTCAAAAATTTCTCCGTAGTTCTTAGAGAAATCTTTTGGTGAAAGCACTTTGGCCATCACTTCATTTATTTCATCATCGGTAGGCCAGATATCTTTTAAATAAACCGGTTGCAGGTTGGAATCATAACTTATCGGTTCTTTGGTTAAATCAATATCAATGCGTCCTGCGATAGCGTATGCCACTACCAACATTGGCGACATCAAAAAATTCATTTTTACCTGCGGGTGAATCCTGGCTTCAAAATTTCTATTCCCTGAAAGTACGGAAGCTACCACCAGTTCATGCTCTTCTACTGCCTTTGCCATATAGGCTGGTAAAGGTCCTGAATTGCCAATGCATGAAGTGCATCCGTAACCAACCAAATGAAAATCCAATGATTCCAAATCACCGAGCAAATCGGCTTTTTTAAGATAGTCCGTTACTACTTTTGAGCCCGGCGCAAGGGAAGTTTTTACCCATGGTTTTTTATTAAGACCATGTTCCCTGGCTTTTTTGGCTACCAAACCTGCCCCTATCATTACAAATGGATTGGAAGTATTGGTACAGGATGTAATAGCGGCTATAGCAACAGAGCCATCTGAGATTTCAAACTTTTCATGGCCTAATGTTACCCAAACTTTTTTGGTGCCGTTGGTTACCTCTTCCTGTACTTTAGAATTTGCCGGCATTGGGGTACCATGGTCTACTGGTTGGCCTCCGCCTTCTGCAAACCAACGTGATAATTGTTTATCAGGCACTACATATTTACGACCATAAATCTCATCCATTAAATCAATAAACTTTCCCTTAAAATTCTTCAAAAGAATTTTGTCCTGCGGTCTTTTAGGACCTGCTACTGTTGGCTCAATAGAAGCCAGGTCAAGCGTTATAATATCTGTGTAAGTAATTTTTTCTTTGCCTGTACGCCAAAGCATATTTGTCTTACAATAATCTTCTACCAATTTCACTTGTTCTTCCGAGCGGTTGCTCTTGCGCATGTATTCAAGCGTCTTATCATCTATCGGGAAATAAGTAATCGTACATCCAAATTCCGGCGACATATTTCCGATAGTGGCTCTGTCTGGGACAGACAGATTATTAAGTCCATCACCAAACACTTCTACAAATTTTCCTACTACGCCATATTTTCGTAAAAGCTCTGCAATATTCAACACCAAATCGGTAGCAGTAGAGCCCAAAGGATGTTTACCTTTCAATTCCAAACCAATAACTTCGGGCATAATGAAATATAGTGGCTGACCAAGAATGGCAGCTTCGGCTTCAATACCACCTACGCCCCAGGCTACTACTCCAATTCCATTAACCATTGGAGTATGGCTATCTGTTCCGACCAAAGAATCAGGAAACACTTCACCATTTCTTTCTACAACCCCTTTTGATAAGAATTCAAGATTTACCTGGTGGCAAATTCCCATTCCCGGAGGAACCACACTGAAATTATTAAAAGATTTTTGCGCCCATTTTAAAAAAGAATATCGCTCCTGGTTACGTTTGTATTCTTCATCCATATTTCTTTGGTACGCGTATTCAGTTCCAAAATAATCAACTTGTACTGAGTGATCTATCACAAGGTCAACAGGAATTAAAGGATTAATTTCCTCGGGATTTTTTCCTTTGCGCGCCGCTTCTGCACGAAGAGAAGCGATGTCAACTACTGCCGGAACACCGGTAAAATCCTGCATTAAAACACGTGCAGGTTTGAAAGGAATATCTTTATCTGATGCTTCGGGCTTCCAGTTCAACAGCGTCTCTACATTTTCTTTCGTCACCGAAAAATCATCAAAATTACGTAAAACATTTTCTAAAAGTATGCGGATTGAAAAAGGAAGCTTAGAGATGTTGTGCCCTTGTTTTTCTAATTCAGGAAGACTGTAGTAAGTGAAGTTTCCGTCTTTGGTTGTTAGGGTTTTTTTTATTTGATAAATATCTTTTGCCATAATAAAAATTTTAAGTAGCCTATAATATAATCATTTTTTGCCTAACCAAATATTCACTCAGTAAACCAACCTTTTTTGAAGATTTCTATTTTTAAAATTCCTCAATAACTATTTTATCTTCTTTCACTCCAACTTCCAAAAGATCTTTTTTAATGTCTTCTATCATGGCATCCGGTCCACAGATATAAAAGTATTGATCTAGATTTTTTACTTTTTCCTTAAGATAATCTGCATCTAATTTTCTGTGTTCATATTTCGGGTTATCTTCTTCCGTAAGTGTATTAATAAAATTATCCCCAAGCATTTTGGTAAATTCATCTTTTAGAATAATATCCTGGGATGTTTTGTTGGAGAATATCAGTTTATTGCTACCGATTTTATTGTCTTTGTACAACTGACGGAAAATTGCAATAAACGGTGTAACACCCGCACCGCCCGCTATAAATGTACCTTCACCTTTATAGTGAATGGCACCCCAAATGTCGTGAAGTATTAGTTCATCGCCTTCCTTCAATTTTCCTAATTGATTGGTGACACCTTCATGGTCGCTGTAAATTTTAATAGTAAATTCCAGTTGGGGCCAATCATTTAAAGCCGTAAACGTAAAAGGCCTTCTTTCCTTTTTCCATTCGGGTAAATTAATTACAATATCAGTAGCCTGGCCTGGCTTAAAAACATATTGCGGAGGCTTGCTGAGCCTGAATCGTTTTACATTATGTGTTACAAATTCTGTTTCCAAAATTTTTACAACGTGCTCTTCGTCTGGATAATCTGCCATAATATTTGATTTAGTGTTTACTTCATTTCTTCCTCAGCATTAGAGTTTTTGGTAAATAGAAAAGTTACAAAATATTTTTAAGCCACTGCAGAGAGCCCACTAGCTTTCACTTTCTTTAGATGGAATAATAAACAAAGGAACTTTACTATGGCGCATTACCTTTTCGGCGACGCTTCCCATCAATATTTTATCCAGCCCTCGCCTGCCGTGAGTTCCCATAACAATGATATCAGCATTTGAATCATTCGCTGCCTCCAAAATAGCATCCCCAGTATCGCCTTCCTTTACTAAAGTTTGAATTGAATTACCTCCCAGCTGGCGCTTTATTTTCTCGAGGTAATCTTTTGCCGCATTTTGTAACTCTAATACCGTATTTGTTTGTATGGCGCCGAGATTACTAAAGCTGTCGAAACCAAGTACAGGGGAATAATCCAATGACGAATAATAAGTGTAATCGGCTACTACGTGTAGTAAAACCACCTCCGCATTCATCGATTTTGCAAGCTCAAAGCCCGAAGCCGCAATAATTTTTGCGGTAGGGTTATAATCAATTGCGATCAGTATTTTTTTCATATCTCATTTGGTTATTTTAAAAATCGAATCTTTTTCAAATTGGTAAGATTGGCGTTGTAGGATTAAATTGTGGACAACGCCAATGCATACCCTGAATTTTTATTTTAACAAAGCCTTCACTTTCGCCACTACGTTTTCCACACTAAATCCATATTCTTTCATCACTTGTTCCCCCGGTGCCGATTCGCCAAATTTTGAAATACCGATTACATCGCCATCGTCTGTTACGTATTTGCACCATCCTATTGGAGAGCCCGCTTCTACCGCCAGGCGTTTACGTATTTTTTTAGGAAATATTTGTTCTTTGTACGCAGCATCCTGCGCATCAAATAATTCCCAACTTGGGAAACTGACAACCCTTGCATTAATCGATTCTGATTTCAGTTTTTCCTGCGCCTCCATTAAAAGTTGCACTTCACTTCCACTACCCATCAAAATGACCTGCGGCTCGCCGTCACTATCAGACAATATATACGCTCCTTTTTCCACATTCGTCGCCTTGCCATATTTTTTCTGGTCAATAGTGGGCACATTCTGACGTGTAAGAATGATGGCTACCGGGCCTCCCGAATGTTCCAATGCAACACGCCATGCCTGCGCCGTTTCATTAGCATCAGCAGGACGGATAACTGTTACGTCCGGAACAGAGCGCAAACCAATCAACTGTTCTACGGGTTGATGCGTGGTGCCATCTTCACCCAGGCCAATACTATCGTGTGTGTAAACAAATATCGGGCGGATTTTCATGATAGCAGCAAGTCTTACCGGTGGGCGCATGTAATCTGAAAATATAAGAAAAGTAGCACCATAGGGAATAATTCCTTTTGTAAGTGCCATCCCGTTCAAAACAGAACCCATTGCATGTTCCCGAATTCCAAAGTGGAAATTTCGGCCGCTGTGATTAAGATTAGAGAATGATTCAAAATCGTCAAGGATGGTATCAGTAGAGGGTGACAAGTCAGCGGAACCTCCAATTAGTAAAGGTAATTTGGCCGCAATTGCATTCAAGGTTTTTCCTGAGGCTTTTCTTGTAGCGACTCCTTTAGCATCTGGTTTGAAAACAGGTAAATCATCTTTCCATCCTTCAGGAAACTTTCCAGCACTCAACAATTCATATTCCGCTGCTTCCGCAGGATATTTCTCTTTATATTTTGCAAAAATATTTTTCCAGTCTTCTTCTTTTTTGATACCAGCTTTACCTTTAGTACGGTAATAATTCAATACCTCATCAGAAACGACAAAACTTTGATCAGGATCGAAGCCAAAATTTTCTTTTACCAAACGCACTTCTTCTTTGCCTAATGGCGAGCCGTGGGCGCCAGCAGTATCTACTTTATTCGGACTACCAAAACCAATATGCGTGCGCACTTTAATCAATGAAGGTCTTTTGGTATCGTTTTTGGCATTTTGTATTGCTGTAAAAATGGCGTCTGTATCATTTCCGTCGGCTACTGATTGAACATGCCATCCATAAGCTTGGAAACGCTCAGTTACATCTTCATTAAACGCGATGGAAGTGTCCCCTTCAATGGTAATTTTATTATCATCATATAAATAAATAAGGTTACCCAACTTAAGATGACCAGCCATGGATGCAGCTTCCGCACTAACACCTTCCATCAGGTCGCCGTCGCTACAAATGGTATAAATTTTATAATCGAATATATCGAAACCAGGCTTGTTGTATCTTGAAGCAAGGAATTGTTGCGCGATGCCCATACCGACAGCGTTAGCAAAACCCTGTCCCAGCGGACCTGTGGTGACTTCGATGCCCGCTAATAGGCCATACTCCGGATGACCTGCTGTTTTGCTATGTAATTGCCTGAAATTTTTCAGGTCGTCCATAGTTAAGTCATATCCGGTAAGGTATAAAAAACTGTATTGCAACATGCACGCATGCCCTGCAGATAATACAAACCGATCACGATTTGGCCATTCCGGATCCTGTGGATTGTAATTCATCACTTTTGTCCACAACACATCGCCCATCGGCGCAAGTGCCATCGGTGTTCCAGGGTGCCCTGAATTGGCTTTTTGCACCCCATCAGCAGATAGTACACGAACGGTATTAATTCCTAATTGTTCAATTGATTCCATTTTTTTTTGTTTAATATTTGATTAATTTTTAGCCTCAAAGTGTATGCCGTATAAAAACAGACTATTAACAAAAGTAATGATAAAGAAAGTTTTAAAGAAAAATTAGATACGTGTATCGAGAGAATCTTTTCTAATTTTAGAAAAAATAATTTTCAGCAATGCTTATCGGAGCAATTTTTGTGGGTAATTTATGGAAAACAGTATATGTTACACAAATTTGAAACAGGTGATCATGTAAAATGGAATTCCGAAGCAGGTATCGTTTCGGGCAAAATTATAAAGGTGCATACGAGTGATTTTGATTACAAGGGATACACGCATCACGCCAACAAAGAAGAACCCCAATATGAAATTAAGAGTGATAAAACAGATCACATAGCGGCACACAAAGGCAGTGCGCTGACACTGGTCAAAAAATAAAATGCTACGCAATCTATTAATCAAAATATAAACGCATGGAAACCAAATACAACGAATCAACAGAATCAAGACCTGAAGGCGGCCGTATAGTGGATGCTCCATTAGTAAATATGGATATCCACGACTTTATTAAACAAATAAAAAGCGAACCGGCGTGGGAAAAAAATGACAGGAACGCTATAACTCTTTATAAAACTGCCGGAATGCGAATCGTACTGATCGCATTGCATGAAGATGCACTGATAGCCAAACATACGGCTAACGGAGTTATCAGCGTTCAGGTTTTGGAAGGTGAAATCCTATTTAGCGCAGTGGACCAATCTGTGGTTCTGAAAAAAGGGCAAATGATTACACTTCATAAAGGTGAGCCACATAGCGTAGCTGCTATTAAAGAGTCTGTGTTTTTATTAACGCTCGCTGCTTAAGAGAAGATTAATAAGTTTAATCAGTAAATGAACAAATAACCCGTTTTTTCATTTGAGATTTACATTCTCTTTAGATTAGAAATCCATCGATTAACAGTGAGGTTTTATTTAAGATTGTGATACACTTTTTGTACATCGTCGTCTTGCTCCAGATGATCCACTAATTTCAACACCTCATTGGCATCCTCTTCAGAAAGCTCTACGGTGGTTGTCGGTATCCTGGTAAGTTCTGCCGTAATTACTTCAATTTTTTTCTCGTCGAGTGCTTTATTCATATTGCCAAATTCATTGAAGGGCGTGCGTATAATAATATTCCCTTCACTGTCTTCGCCTATTTCCTCAAGTCCATGATCTATTAATTCCAGTTCCAGTTCTTCCGGATCAATCTTCTCTTTTTTAATTTTAAATTCCCCAAGATGATCAAACATAAACGAAACACTTCCGCTGGTGCCCAGCGATCCACTATTTTTATTAAAATGCATCCGAACATTCGCAACAGTCCGGGTAGGATTATCGGTCGCAGTTTCTACCAAAATCGCAATACCATGTGGCGCGTACCCTTCATAAACCTCCTCGTGGTAATCGGTTTTATCTTTGCCCATTGCCCGTTTTATCGCTGCATCCACGCGGTCTTTGGGCATGTTTACAGCTTTCGCGTTGATAATGCAACGGCGCAGCGATGAATTATTATCAGGATCCGGACCGCCGCCTTGTTTTACAGCAATGTCTATTTCTTTACCGATTCGGGTAAATTGTTTGGCCATTTTATCCCACCGCGCAAACATGGTTGATTTTCGTACTTCAAATATTCTTCCCATAGTTATTTTTTTATGCTTTCAGCCTCATCAATTCCGGCAAATCTAAAATCAAAAACCTAAACTCAGAAATTAAAAAGACGAATGAAGGCTTTATTTGCTGTTCTTTAAGGGAATTTCTTTCTGACTATTCTTTTTGGAAAGTTTTTCGCATTCAAATAATTTTGCACGCTCTAATTTTTTAAATTTAAAATACCCGAACGGGATGGCTATGAAAGTAATGAAGTTTGGCGGTACCAGTGTTGGCAAACCGGAAAGAATGGCATCTATCAAGTCTTTGATCACTAAAGATGATGAATCAAAAATAGTGGTTCTCAGCGCATTGAGTGGTACTACTAATGCACTTACAGAAATAAGTGCCGCGCTTGCCAGCGGAGACCGGGTAGCAGCCAAACAAAGAATTGATGCCCTGGAAGAGCATTACCAGCGTTTTATTTCAGACTTGGTAAAGACCGAAAAAGATTATAAAAAAGCAAAGAAAATTATAGCGGAACATTTTGAATTTTTAAATATTATCTTAAAAATTTCATTTAGCGAAGCTTTAAACAAGGATATACTTGCGCAGGGAGAATTGCTTAGCACCAAACTTTTCAGCCTCTATCTTGATGAGCAACATATTACGCATGTATGGCTGGCGGCGCTCGATTTTATGACGATAGATTCAGCGGGCGAGCCGCAGGTTGGAAGTATCAAGGTAAAGTTAGCTCAACTCCTAAAAGCTCATCCGGACAATAAAATTTTCATTACCCAGGGCTACATAGCCCGCAACGCTAAAGGTGAGGTAGATAACCTAAAGCGCGGTGGAAGTGACTACAGCGCTTCTTTGATAGCTGCCGCAACTGATTCCACGGTTTGCGAAATATGGACCGATATTGATGGCATGCACAACAATGATCCGCGTATTGTAGAAAACACACGCCCCATAAAGCATCTCTGTTTTGATGAAGCCGCAGAGCTTGCCTATTTTGGTGCTAAAATTTTGCACCCGGCAAGTATATGGCCTGCCCAATATTTTAATTTTCCGGTACGCTTAAAAAACACGATGGAACCAGACGCAGCCGGTACGCTGATAGAAAGCCACTCGGACACAGAAGGCGTAAAAGCCATTGCAGCAAAGGATTCTATTACGGCCATTAAAATCAAAAGCAGCAGAATGTTGCTCGCTTATGGGTTCTTAAGAAAGATATTTGAGGTGTTTGAAAAATACCAGACTTCTATTGATATGGTTACCACTTCTGAAGTAGCCGTTTCTCTTACTATTGACAACGATACCTATTTAAAAGAGATTATTAAGGAACTTGAAATGTTTGGAACGATCGAAATAGATACTAATCAAACCATTGTTTCTATTGTAGGTTATCATATCTCCAAAACAGAAAATCTGCTGGCAAAAGTTTTTGACAGCATCACAGATATCCCGGTGCGCATGGTAAGTTTTGGTGGAAGCCAACATAATATTTCTATTCTGATATCGCAGGATCAAAAAAATAAAACGTTACGGCTGTTGAATAAAGGGTTGTTTGAATAAAAGCAGTACGACACTTCCGCAATGAAATCATTTTTAAACTCAGGGGCAAGGTAACTCCGATCAACGGATTAGTTGAAATATCTCAGCTATTAAGAAGACTGAAATGGAATGATTAAAAATGCTTGGTTCCTGGTAAAAAATCAAAATCAATTGTTTAACATAAGCGGCATCACCAGCATCAGCAATTCTTCATTTTCTTTCTGTTCGGTGGGTTTAATAATGCCGGCTTTGGTGGGCGTACTTAATTCGATTACTATTTCTGTAGTATCAGCAGCACTTAACATTTCAATCAGAAATTTGGCATTGAATGCTATTTGAAGATCTTCGCCATCGTATTGACAAGCCATACGTTCATTGCCTTCAAAGCTAAAATCAACGTCTTGTGCGGCCAGCTGCAATTCGCTTCCTGTGATGGTAACGGCAACCTGGTTAGTGCTCTTGTTGCTGAAAACACTTACCCTGCGAAGCGCATTCTGAAAGTCATTTTTGTTAACTGTAAGTTTATACGGGTTATCAACCGGTATTACCACCTTATAATCAGGGAATCTTGCATCTATTAGCCGGCAAACCAGCTCAGTGCCGGCGAATTTTACAAACAGATGGCTGCTGTTGTACGAAACGGTAAGTTCTTCGTCTGAATTTGGCAAAACATTTTTTAATAAATTGAGTGGCTTTTTGGGAACCACAAAAGTGGCACTTTCGGGACACACAACATCATTGCGCGAAAACTTTACCAGGCGATGCGCATCAGTAGCTACTGTTCTTAATCCTTTCGGAGTCAGTTCAAAGAAGATACCTGTCATAGCCGGTCGCAACTCATCAGAACTAGTGGCGAAAATGCATTTGTTGATCGCCGTAACGAAGGCAGACGAAGGCATTTTAAATGAATTAGATGTTTCGGCCTCCGGATCCTTCGGAAAATTGTCCGGATTTTCGCCCATCACTTTATATTTCCCGTTGTCGCTAGTTATTTCTACGCTATAATTTTTATCAATATTGAAAGTAAGTGGTTGTTCAGGAAGATTCTTAAGAGACTCTAAAAGAATTTTGGCCGGAATGCATATTCTGCCGGTGTCTTTGGCTTCAATATCCATATGAATTTTCATCACCGTTTCCAGGTCAGTTGCTACGATGGTCAGCTTATTCTTTTCTATTTCAAAAAGAAAATCTTCAAGAATAGGCAAAACCGTATTGGCGCTGATAACACCGCTGATTTGTTGAACGTGTTTTAATAATTGCGTTGAGGAAACGATGAACTTCATATAAGAATGTTTGATGCCAAAGATAAAAGATTCAAAGTAATGAAAAGAAATAAAATATACAATAATCGTAAAGAGGATCCAAGATCAGTAAACGGACTTTTGAGGTAGAAACTTATTCGGGAATCAACCCTTAATCAATATCATGACTTTTCGCCCTTCCTAATTTCTTTTTTGTAAAGAAAAAAATTACTGATAGTGAATGCGATCCAGCAAATCAACATAAAGCCGCGGATCCATATCGCGAATTTTTCATTCCCGGAAACAGCTTCTATAAAAGTATAAACTCCTGAAATAATCAGTAAAATCCCAATTATAAATACGAATAGGTACCAACGGCTTCTTTTCATTTTTTTTATTAAACGCTTTTTAAGTCATCCAGAAGATTAAAGATCGTGTTTTGAAAAAATAGCACCAATCCTTTGTGAGTGATTAAACCTACTTTTGTAATAATATAATATTTATGGACATTAAAAATCAAAAAATAGCGCTGCTGGTAGATGGTGATAATGCGCAATCAAAAATGATGGACCTTATACTGGAAGAAGCATCCAAATATGGAAAAGTTACCATTCGCCGCGTGTATGGCGATTGGACTATCCAGCACATGAACCATTGGAAAAGTCTGCTCAATGAAATGGCGTTTAACCCTATCCAGAAATTCTCGTACACTACCGGGAAAAATTCTACGGACAGCGCTTTGATTATAGACGCGATGGACATCTTACATGCTAAACTCGTTGATGGCTTTTGTATCGTATCCAGCGATAGCGATTATACCGGGCTCGCCAAACGAATCCGGGAAGCGGGTATTTTTGTAATGGGTATTGGCGAACAAAAAACGCCGAACGCTTTTGTGAAATCCTGCGAAATTTTTACTTACGTAGAAAACCTGGAACCTAAAACAGAAGTTCCGGAAAAGCAACAAACCCAAAAGAAGAAGAAGGAAAAGCCGACAACCAGTGTGAATTCTAAACTGATTGACAAGGCTTATGACATGAGTATTAATGAAAGCAACGAAGCCTATATTTCCACTCTTGGAATTAATCTCCGCAAACTGGACCCAAGTTTTGACGTACGCACTTATGGCTGCAAAACTCTTACCCAGTTTTTCTCGAAACTTCCAGGCTTTGTTGTGGTTGATAATGTCGTTAACGGCTTGAATAATCCTTTGATAAAAAGAAAATAAGAAATCGGATTATTTGTTCTTTTACTATTTTTTCTTAATGCTTTTTGTAATGTCCTTTTTTTCGGGAAGAGGTGCATTATCTTTCCAATCCCACAAATACCTGCTGGCATAGGTGCGGTAAGGCCGCCATTTTAAAGAAATTTTTTCTATTTTTTTCTGCAATAATTTTTTATCGGTTTCTTTAAGATTATATAATTTAATAACGCCTTGTTTTAGCCCCAGATCGTCCAATGCAAAAACGTCTTGGCGACCCAGCGTAAACATCAGGATCATTTCCACAGTCCATTTTCCTACTCCTTTTATTTGCGTGAGCAAGTCAATCACTTCGTCGTTGCGCATCTTATGTAGCTGCGCATCTGTGATTTTATTTTCAATAAAAAATCTGCAAACATTATGAATGTAAGATGCCTTAGCGTTTGAAAATCCTATGGCACGAAAAGTACTGACAGGCATTTCTAAAATTTGTTTTGCTGTGGGTTCTTTATTGTCATAGAGCGCCAGAAATCGATTGTACAAAACTCTTACAACAGTGGTGCTTAACTGCTGGCTTAAGATGGATGAACACAAACGCAGGTAAACTTTATTTCTTTTTTCTAAAGCGAACGGTTGTTGCGAATCAATAATTTTTTTCAGTCTTTTATCCTTCGATAAATGAAGAATGTGTTCCATAAATTTATTTATTATAAAGAAAAAATTTTCAAATATACCGTGCCTCTTTATTAAGAAACTTCTTCTCCTTCTGAATTTAAAGAAATGATCGGAGACTCTGTAAATTCATTGCGGTAAATTTTAATCAGCACAATAAAATAGCTAATCAGCAACGGGCCGAAAATCAAACCGAGAAAGCCAAAAAGACTGATTCCCACTATCACACCAAATATGGTCACAAGCGGATGTACGTCCCCTATTTTGCGAAGTAAAGTAATACGAGCTACGTAGTCTATGTTTCCGATAATGGCAACAGAGTAGATTCCTAAGCCGATGCCTTGCCAGGTATTTCCTGAAGCCAGAAGATAAATGATCAACGGGATCCATACTAAACCAGTACCAATGATTGGAATGAGGGAAGCCACCCCAGTGAGAAATGCCCACACCATCACATCTTTGATTCCAAAAATATAGTATCCCAAAGCGGCTACCAATCCCTGGATAACTGCCAGTAAAGGAATTCCAATGGCATTGGCCCGTATCATCAGTTCAGTTTCCGAACTCAGCATTGCGCGGTTAGTCCCCCTCAAAGGGATAAATTCGTTCAGATATTTCTCTATCTTGCGGCCATGGATCAGCATGTAATACAAAACAAAAAACATCAGAAGCAGGTTGGTGATGAAATTAGCGGTCCCGGTTAAAAGTGACGGAATTCTTGTCGCAAGATTTTTTGTGGCGTTTTCCAGGTTGTTGCTGTTCAATAATTCAATACCCGTAGCATCGTGTATTTTTTGCGAGAAAGATTTAGCGGCTACGATCAGTTGAACAGGATCGTTGAAAAGCGCTACCATCTTAGGGACCAGCATCACTACGGCAAAATACACCGGAAGGCAAATAATAATAGTATATCCCAAAATATACAGCAACGCAGTCCATCCCGGGGGCCATTTCTTTTTCTCTAATAAATGGAAGTAAGAGTTTTTACTTAAAATATATAAGGTAATGGCGCCTAAAACCCCCGGCAAAAAGATAAAAAAGTTGTTCAGAATTAATAGACCGATAATGATAATAATAACCAGTAAAATAATTTGCCGCAGGCGATTATTAAAAGTATTCATTGAATAAAAATACTAAGAAAAATACACAATGATTTTAAATAAAATATAATCTCTATTAAAAACGAGAACCTTTACATGCACACTATTCATTTTCGGAACAGCAAGGACCCGGAACGGAAATTTAATCTTTCCAGACGGACAAACCTTCACTGCAGTTAGCGCATATGTCAATGTTTTTGCGGCTTGTAGTAATATCTTTACGAAACTTCTTATAATTATCATTGTGCCATATTTCTTTAAAAGATTGCTTTTTTAGATCGCCAAGCCTATGCGTGGCATCTTTATCAAAACAGCAAGGCACTACCATTCCGTCCCAGGTGATTACATTGGCTTCCCAAAGTTTTGAACAATGATTTTGAAGTGTATTTTTTGCAACCCTCTTGCCTTCTTTATTTTTTTTATACCGGCTGTATTTTTTATTCTCCGGAATCAGTTGATTGGGATCGTTTTCATAATCATAAACCTGTGCCGTCTTAAACCGAACTTCATCCACACCCACTTCAGCAGCTAATTTTTTTACATCTTCTATCTGGTGTTCATTGGGCTTCACCACCAGGAATTGAAAAAATACAAATGGCTTTTTGCTCTTCAATTCTCTTTTCCATTTTACGATATTTCTTGCGCCTTCTATCACCTTATCTATGTTTCCTTCCCTGCGATATTGTTCATATACTTCCTGTGTAGTGCCATCAAGCGAAATGATCAATCTGTCCAATCCGCTTTCCACCGTCTTCCGCGCCATCTCATCTGTAAGAAAATGCCCGTTGGTAGAAGTGGCTGTATATAATCCTTTGGAAGATGCGTACGACACCATTTCCAAAAAGTTTTTATTGAGATAAGGTTCGCCCTGGAAATAAAATATCAGGTACAGAATATCTTTATAAATATCATCTATTGTCTGAAAGAAAAAATCCTTTTTAAGCATTCCCCGCGGGCGCGTAAACTCCCTTAATCCACTAGGGCATTCAGGACACTTCAGATTGCATGAAGTAGTTGGTTCAAAAGAAATGGAAACCGGTAAGCCCCACTGTACCGGCTTCTTCAGTAATCTTGTGATGTAATAACTTGAGTAAACTTTTGCCGCGTTCCACACCCTTCTTGTCGTAAGTTTAGTTAAGAAGTTAAGGCTATCATTATAATTCACTTTTGGCATACGTCAAAGGTAACGCCTAAATATCGGTCAAAGTAGACTACAATGAGTTTTGAGAAACCAAATCACCAGAATTTCCGTTTTTCGAAGAATCAATTGTTGCCAGTTGTATTAATGCAGGCTCTTCAAAGTTGAGGTGTCCTTTAAGAAAATTATCGTAATTATTAGCGACTACATTTAGTGCGATAAATCTGAGGACAAAAAGCCTTGTTTCCTGCGGCAAATATTTCTTAACATCCCAGAATGTCGGGTTTCTTTTGCCGGATTTTTTCATATCTAAAGCCACACGGCCAGGCCCGCAATTAAACGAAGCTACTGTCAGAAGAATATCTCCGTCAAAATCATCCAGTTGGTCGCGCAAAAACTTTGCAGCAGCCGTGGTTGATTTCGTGAAATTTCTTCTTTCGTCATATTTTCCTCCCGTCTGCAATCCATATTCTCCGGCAAGTTCACTCATAAATTGCCAATAACCTACGGCACCAGCTTTTGAAACCGCATTACCGTTAAAATTGGATTCAAGAGCCGGAAGCATTTGTAGCTCTTCCGGTACATCGTATTTGTCAAAAATTTCAACAGCTTCTGGAAAATATCTTTTCCCTTTATTAAACATGTGAATAATATATTCTCTTTCCTTTCTTGAATAATATTTCACATACCCTTCACTTTTTTGGCGGTCTTCTTCCAGGCTAAAAGGATAGACAACTCTCCCAGGATTTCTTATCAGGGATCTTTGAAAATGAACTTCGGTTGATATAGTGTCAGCCGGAAATGAACGATAACCACCTGATTTAGATTCTAAACCAAACAGGTTTTTTGCTGAAGTGCTAAAGCCAATTATAAAAAAGATTATAATCAACGTTAATAAGCTCTTTGATTGAATACTTTTCATAAAGAATTTTTTTCGTCAAAAATTTATTTCACGTTATTACATAACGCCGGTTTCCAGTAGGTTCCGGTTTTCAATAGATTGGGATTGGTTGGTGGGATTTATATCAAAAAAAAAGTATGAACTTTAATTTTGTCTGCCTTGTATTGCAAAAAGTATGCGAATTTAATAAACGAAAGACTAAGATGCAAGTTTTGGCGTTCAAATTTAGGATTTAATAAAGCTATGGGAAAAATATTTATCTGCCTAATATTCTTGTATTCAAACGCTTATGCACAGGACATAAGCTATGAACCTAATATCATAAAAAAAACAAAAGAAATTGCTTTAACAGAAAGTCAGGCCTTTTCAAACAGGCAAACACAGGTGAAAAGGACCGAGGCTTCTAACAATTTTGATGTGAAATACTATCGGTGCGAGTGGCAAACGGATCCGGCGATTCGCTTTATCCAAGGTAAAGTGAGCTCTTTTTTTATGATTTTAGCGGACGCTGATTATATAGTTTACGATCTTTCCGATTCTTTAGCCGTAGATAGTGTGAAAGAACGAAACGGTTTGCTTTCTTTTAAACAAAAGGATAATACGTTAAAAATTAGTTTTAGCAACTTAAAATCCAAGGGAACTTTTGATTCTGTAACAGTCTTTTACCATGGCGTTCCGCCAAACACCGGTTTCGGCTCCTTTGTCAATTCAATCCACGATAGTGTTCCGATCATGTGGACTCTGAGTGAACCTTATGGAAGCCGCGATTGGTGGCCGTGTAAAAATGGCCTGGATGACAAAGCCGATTCGATAGACGTTTACATCACTGCTCCGTCCCAATATGCTGCCGTATCAAATGGGTTACGTCAAAGTGAAATTATTGAAGGCTCTAATAAAATCACCCATTGGAAACATCGCTATCCAATTGCTTCTTACCTGGTATGTATGGCATTATCCAATTATGCTGAATTTGAAAATCACGTGCTCATTGGAAATACAAATTTGCTGATGGAAACATTTTGTTACCCTGAAAGCCTTGATCTCTTCCAGGAAAATACACCGCTTGTTTTAAATCAATTACAATTTTATAGTAACATTTTTGGGGCCTATCCCTTCATAAAAGAAAAATACGGACAGGTACAATTTGGATGGGGTGGCGGAGAAGAGCACCAGACTTCCACTTTTATTGTAAAGCCCGACGAAGCGCTGATGGCACATGAGCTTGGGCATCAATGGTTTGGCGATAAAGTTACCTGTGGCTCGTGGCAGGACATTTGGCTTAATGAAGGATTCGCTACTTTCCTGGCGAGTTTGTATATGGAACATACATACCCGATGACGGCAATCAGTACACGAAAAGCAGAAATTGATAAAATAACTTCATTGACTGGTGGTTCGGTATTTGTAGACGACACTACTAATGTCAGTCGCATCTTTGATTCCCGGCTTTCCTACACCAAAGGTTCGCATCTTTTATACATGCTTAGATGGATACTTGGCGACAGTTCTTTTTTCAGGGGAATAAGAAATTATTTAAATGACTCAACGTTGGGTTTTGGCTTTGCAAGAACCATAGATTTTCAAAGAAATTTAGAAAAAGTCAGCGGCATTAAACTTGATTATTTTTTTAACAACTGGTTTTACGGACAGGGCTATCCGTCTTATAACGTTCAATGGTCCCAGCTAGGAAACGATTTTGTAAAAATAGAAATGAACCAAACTACCTCTGACAAGTCAGTTCCGTTTTTTGCTTTACCTGTGGCTTTGCAGTTTAAAAATACGACACAACAAAAAACGATTGTCGTGAATAATACGTTTAACGGCGAGACTTTTATTAAGGAGATTGGATTTGTAGCAGATTCCCTAGTTATAGATCCCAACTATTGGCTTATTACAAAAAATAACACTTCTGAACAGGTAGATGAGAATATCGGAGCAAAAAATGATATCCGGGTTTTCCCGAATCCTTTTAATTCAAATCTTTATGTTTATTTAAAAAACTTTTCACCATCGGAAGCGCATATCCGGATATACGATACCGGAGGAAAGCTGATGTTGCAAAAGGACTCACCAGTAAGCAGCTCATTATTTTTTGATTTTAATACACAATCGTTTGGCAGGGGAATTTATTTTATCAAGATTCAAACTGATAATGGTGTTAAGTTTGTAAAAAAAATTCTGAAACAATAACTAATTCGTTTCGATCAAATAACAGACTTAGCTGTGGCCCGAAAAAAAAGAAAACGCCGTTCAAATTCATTTTTAAAAATATTTTTCTGGCTTTGCCTCATCATAGTCGGGGTGTGGTATGCTGTAAATTTATTTTTTATTCAACCGCATGTATTTTATCCCGGCTTTCAAATTGACATTCCTAACGGCTATCAAATACACGGTATTGACGTGAGCCGTTATCAAAGTGTTGTGAACTGGGCAGAAGTAAAAAATATGGAGGATAACGGAATAAAAATAGGTTTTGCCTTTATAAAAGCCACCGAAGGAACCAACATCGTTGATGGACAATTCAGACGAAATTGGATTGGTGCCGAAGAACAAAATATTCCAAAAGGCGCGTATCATTTTTTTGTTCCGGGAAGGAATGTACAAAGGCAGGCCAAGAATTTTATCCAGATTGTAAACCTCGAAAATGGCGATATACCCCCAGTGCTTGATGTGGAAATACGCCGCCGCGTATCTGTCGCTGAAATGCAAAAAGAAGTTAAGGAATGGCTGGATGCGATAGAAGATCATTATGGCGTAAAGCCTATTATTTATACTAACATTGATTTTTACCAGCGCTATTTTCAAACCGGGTTTGAGGAATATCCTTTATGGATAGCGCATTATTTGCAGCCTGATAAACCGAGAATTGAAAACAAATGGAACTTTTGGCAACATAGCGAAAACGGCCGTGTGAATGGTATCAACGGACCTGTTGACTTTAATGTTTTTTATGGCGATAGCTTGGATTTTAATAGTCTCTTAATCGCTAAATAGAAATCAATGTTATTTGTTTCTTTACTATATTTTAAATTTACCTAATCCTTCTTGCCAATACAACTGAATTTTTAAATTGTTTTCTCTTTCCTTCTTTATTAAAAATCTCGGTATAGATAATGTAAATGCCCTGTGGTAATTTTTGATTTTTATCATTCAGACCATCCCAGCGGTAATAGCCTGTGATACCACATAATGAATTTTTTTGCAGATAACGGACTGGCCTACCCGAAGCATCAAAAATCGTGATATTAGTTACGTAACCCGGTGTTGGAAAATTATAATTGATGGTAGCAAAATCATCGTGCCCATCGTTATCCGGAGAAAATATTTCAGGCGAAACGGTTATTTCACCGTGTGACTCATCGTTTGTTTTGTATTGAGAATTTTTGAAACCCGGTGTACCATACCCGGACGACGTGGCTGCGGAATGAAAATTGTTGTTGACTGAAGGACCATTAACATCTATTCTTTCCAACGAAACACCTTTGGTATTGTGCACCAATGGAAAATGCCATCTATCAGAATAATTCACTTCGTCAATAATGTTTCCCTGTTCGCTTAGGATGACTACATTTCCTTTGTCGTTGGGAAAAGAAGGCATTGTTTTTATTTTCAAAAAAGCATCAGGATTCGTGGTGATGTATTGAGTTTGTACAATGTCGGGGTCTGTCGTAATTGCAATATAATCTCCCGGAAAAAGCAAATAATTATCTACGTTCAATTGCTGAATAGTACTGACAAGATTTGTGCTGTTACGATTTGCAATAAATATTTTGCTGAGGTCAATTATCTTCTGTGAACGGTTGTACACTTCGACGTAATCAACACCGGACGGCAAAGGATTAAAAAGAATTTCATTGACAACGATATCAAAACTGTCAACACTTTGTGCTAAACCAAATCTTACGGAATGGTTTGTACCAATATTATTTCCGGAGCAATCTGAAATATTATTGGCAGTTACCTTGTAAATCTTTCCGATACTCAGCGGATTATTTAAGTTAATTTTTACTTTATCAAATAAAGGAGGAATGGCTGTCGCGCTTGTTGCTGATAGTCCGTTATCAAAAAAATAATTACCGGTATTAACTGACTTCATACTATCAACAGGTTCATCAAACTGTAATGTAATTGTCGTTGAATTATTTGCAAATGCTCTTAATAATATCGGGGGATTATCGTCTCTATTAATTCCGTCAACAGAATTTTTTCTTCCGGGCGTGCCACCGCTGTTATCCTTACTTGCTGTCCAGTTGGAAAACGTGCTACAAGGATTTTTGGTGTCAATCATTTCCAAAGACCAGCCACCACCTCGTTTCAATTCATTCGGGTACCATTCAGACGAATATTGAACTGCGTGAATTTTTTTTCCATTCGCATTTTCTAATGAAAGAAGATCTCCTTCATTATCAAGAGAAGGAAAATTGGTAACGCTTAGCGTTTTGCCGAATGACGATAAATTGGACCCGGAAGATGCAGAACAAACAATTAAAAAACTGTCAGGCTGTATAACAAAATCAGGCATGGGCCCACTTATTGAAGTCAGATCGCTTAAGCGCCATCCTTTTATATTGATTGGAAATGAAGAAATATTTTTAAGTTCAATCCATTCGTTATTGGGCAACCCAACCTGCGGTGTTGGATCAGCCATGATCTCATCTATCAAAATATCATATTGCTGGGGAGTATAAAAGCTGAACGTAGCCGTTCCGTTGCTTACCGCATTGCCAGAAATATCCTTTATTCCATTTACTGTTAACGTGTAAGCCTCACCGTTATTGAACGTGCTCTCGAAAGTGAGATGTGTCAAAGAAGGATTTTGTGAATCTGCGATAACCAGGTTTGGCATACCTAAACCCTTATTGGCAGAATAATTTGAAAATAGAACTGCACTTATTTTGTCCAGCGGTTCATCAAAGAGAACATCTACAGTCGCGTTTGAAGTTGCGGTGACTGACCGAATTACAGGCGACGTCACGTCCGGCACATAATTTTTAATTTCTATGTCGTCAATAAAATGTTTCTGAAAAAAAATTGCGGTACTTTGTTTTATCAGAAAGCCAAAATAAGATGAAGTGGTATATGTTGAATCAACGTTAGAACCTTCGGCATAAAAAGAATTTCCCGTTCCGCTCATATCCCTGTATAGCGTCCATTGATTTGAGATATCCCGAATCACTTTAATTTTCATAACGTTACTGCTGTGATTTAGGATTCCATTTTCGCCATCAATAATTTTTGTCACAATACCGCTTTCATTTTTACGGTAGAGACTTATTTCGTCATCTGTATTTCCTATTCTGACGAAATATCCAAAATTAGATGAAGCACTCAATTCACCGGATGAAGAAGTCAGCCACGCATCCATATAATTTGCAGATGACGGGTTGAAATTTATTTTTATCTGGAATTCCCATTGAGCAGAAGTCGCCAGGCTACTTGGCGTACTCAGATAGAAATTGCTATTAACTGTAGTGTCATTGCTTTGCAGTTGCAGCGAAGAATTTACCACAAAAGAATTTGAGTTTCCACCCCATTGCGGATCGTTGGTAAAATCGCCATCTTTAAAATTCTCGGATACCTGCGAATAACCAAGGCCGCCTGATAGGAAAAAATAAATAAAACTGATTATTCTATTTCTCATACAAAGCAGGTTTTATTTTAAAGATAAGCACTTTATTTTTTCTCCGAAATAGGTCTGCTATATAGAATGAAAAATGACACGAGGCTGTGCCATTCGATAAAACAGGAAAATGGCTTTATTGTTTGTTTACTGTAAGAATTAGGGCAGTGTTTTTCAACTTAAATACGACACAAGAATCGGAACGTGTGCTGTACTTATCAAAAAGTCAACGTTTTATTTTAGTAGATCCTTACCTATTTATTGCCTTTTAACCTTAAACGAGCCGTTAGTGATTACTGCAGTCTTGCCGGTTGATATTGTCGCTGCTGTTCCTGAAAAAGTGCCCGCTACGTAAGAGCTTGTTATCTCAGTAATAGTTATTTTAACTGCAGGAGTCAATGCCATTACTGAATTGTACTGGTTATTCGACGCGTCATAGTAACTAATTGTACCCTGAAAAGTATATCCCACAGCAACATCAGTGTATGTTTTGGTGGTAATCGCTGAAAAATCAGTTATACCTAAAGCTAATACATCGGTAGTCGCATCTTGAGTGTTCATCCCTTCTATGTTGAGAACACTAAAAGGTGTGGGTTGGCCTGATGGTATTGTAAGAAACATGGCACTTGTAAATCCCGTATAATTTATCTCTGTGCCATTTACATTTGCTTTTACATAATAACCTGTGCTGGCCGCAGAATCTTTTTTGCAGGAAGAAAGGAAGGAACTTAAAATTGCTAAAGCCATCATAAACGAAAGAAAAGATTTCATAATATTTGTATTGATGTGAAAAATATTTTTTAAATAATTGTAGATTTTTATTAAACGATTTTGTAAGTCAGATGTATTAAAATTTTAGAATAAAGCAGATAGGTCGTGATGAATTGAATAGTATTTGTTTTAAGCTAATAATATTAGTATATTTGAGCTAAAATTATTAGCCATGTTTA
>Ga0207933_1001062_pt1 | contig 22690 bp, 19 predicted proteins | sample NGESurdeep092012_4_FD_184488 | JGI IMG/M metagenome (GOLD analysis project Ga0207933, IMG submission 184488) | Arctic peat soil microbial communities from Barrow, Alaska - NGEE Surface sample F53-3 deep-092012 (SPAdes) | ecosystem: Environmental > Terrestrial > Soil > Wetlands > Peat ...
TTGATAAAACTATATTTCACAACCTTCTAGAAAGAATGGTTAAGAGTGACCCCATTTATCAAAAGGTATTCACGACTTAAACGATTTATTCTATAATTTTATTTACCTCGTTATTTATCGTCACCAGATTTCACCACACTATTTTTTAATTCAGCCGCTTTTTTCACCAGACTGATAAATTCTTTTCTATAACCTTCCTCATCTTTCCCAAGAGAACCATCTGCCATCTGTAATATCATGCTATAATGTGCATTTTCCTTATATTCACTATCCCGAAGCAGCATGGCAAAACCCGCTACCGATGCGGCAAACCTGAAATTGTCAGAAGCACTTTTGAAAGAGTTGGGTTCATTGTTTACAGAATGAACCATCAATTTACTTTCATTACCATCCGGTGCTTTGTAACGAAATTTGATAGTAACGATTTCATCATTGAACGACGAGGCTTTCTTCTTTTTATTATCCTGGTATTTCAAAGGATCCACATCTTTTAAAAATGGTGACTTTACTCCTGCAGGAATGATTTCATAAAGCGCAGTAACGGTGTGTCCACTCCCTAATTCGCCCGCATCTTTTTTATCATCATTAAAGTCTTCTTTATTGAGCATCCTGTTTTCATAGCCAATGAGTCTGTAACCAGCCACCAGTTCGGGATTGAATTCCAGTTGTAATTTTACATCTTTGGCAATCGTAAAAAGAGTTCCGCCAAATTCAGTCACCAACACTTTTTTTGCTTCGCTTAATCCATCTATATATGCGTGATTGCCATTTCCTTTATCAGCCAGCTGTTGCATTTTACTATCCTTATAATTTCCCATGCCATAACCGAGTACGGTTAAATAAATTCCTTTGTTTCGTTCCTGTTCTATCATTCTTACTAAAGCATCATCACTACTTGCACCTACATTAAAATCACCGTCGGTACAAAGAATGATACGATTATTTCCTCCCTTCATCAAATTTTGTTGTGCAATTTTATAAGCCATTTGTATTCCTTCGCCGCCGGCAGTAGAGCCGCCTGCTTCCAAAGCATCAATAGCAGTTTTGATTTTCATTTTGTCAGTTCCATCTGTTGCTGGCAGAGCAACGCCAGCATTCCCTGCATACACAACGATAGAAATGCGATCATTCTCCCTAAGCTGATCCGTCAGCATTTTCATCGAAGCTTTTACGAGTGGCAATTTGTTTTCATCCATCATAGAACCGGAAACATCGATCAGGAAAACAAGATTGGATGGGGGCAATTTATCGACAGGAATATTCTTCCCCTGCAAACCAATCAGCAATAATTTATTCTGTGGATTCCACGGGCAATCGCTCAATTCTGTATTGATAGAAAACGGGTCATTTCCTGTTGGCTGCGGATATTGGTATTTAAAATAATTGATCATTTCTTCTGTGCGCACCGCGCCTGCAGGCGGTAGTTGGTTACTATTTAAAAAGCGGCGCACATTGCTGTACGATGCGGCATCTACATCAATAGAAAAAGTAGAAAGGGGGTTGTCTGTTACTTTTTTAAATCCATTTTCAGTTATGTTATCATAGCCTTCAGTGTTGTAGTTGTCTTGATAAAAACTCTTATCCTTTAGTGAAGGCGAAACCATGACGCCTGTTGCCGCTCCGGTAAGCATTGACTTCTTGTCTGTACCATAACCCGTCACGACAACCTCCCGCATAGCCGTCGCAGATGACTTCAGTTTAACATTAATTATTTTCTTTGAACCAATCGTTATTTTCTGATCTGCGAACCCAACCGCAGAGACGAGAAGATATTTTTCATTTTCGTTTAGAGATATCTGATAGTGGCCTGTGCCGTCCGTAACCGCATATACTTTTCCCGCATGAACCGTGGCGCTTAACGGGTTTCCGGATTCATCCGTTACGGTTCCGGTAATGGTAATATCTTTGGCAGGATGGAATGCTGTAACGCTTATTAAAAAAGGCAACAGCAGTAAAACAACTTTTTTCATGATTTTCTATTTTATAGCAATCAGGATGCATAGTATGCGCTGACCACATGGTGAATTTTAAGAAGGATGCATCTTCTTTTTGGATTACATAAATCAGGAAAAATTTATTTTTAAATAATTTTAAACCACTTGGCTTTTTTAAAAAAAATATTATCCGCTCAAAACGATGCAGAACTTGTAGAACAATACAAGTCTGGTGGAGACATCAATGTTTTGGGAGAACTGTATGGCCGCTATATGGAATTGGTATATGGCGCTTGCCTCAAATATTTTAAAGAGCCGGAAGAAGCCAAAGACGCCGTGATCAATATTTTTGAAGAACTAGTAACCAAGCTCAAAAAATATGAAGTAAGTAATTTTAAAAGCTGGTTGTACCAGTTGGCAAAGAATCATTGCCTCATGAAAATACGCAGCGGCAAATCGAAACCGGTGATGGTAGATGTGGACATTATGCATTTAGGGGAAAATAATCATCTTGATAATATATCGGAAAAAGAAGAGCAATTAAATGGTATGGAAAATTGTATAGAACAACTTCCAGGGGAACAGAAGCAGGCGATTCAATTATTTTATCTCCAGGAAAAATGTTATAAAGAAATTGCGGACCTTACAGAGACAGAGATTAATAAAGTTCGCAGCTTCATTCAAAACGGAAGAAGAAATTTAAAAATATGTATGGAAAAACAGGCTTTGGAAAAAGCATGACCCATGAAAGAAAACAATAAAAAATATAACGCGATTGATTTTGCACTTTATCATTCAGGGGCGATGCCCCCGGATGAAATGCATGCATTGGAGAAAGCTGCGTTGGAAGATCCTTTCCTGGCCGATGCATTGGAAGGTTATGCCTTTTCAAAAGATCCCGAAAAAGAACTGGATGAGATAAGAAAGCGTTTGGATGAAAAACGAAAGCAATCAAAAGTGTTTTCAATTTCTTCCATTTCATCAGGTTCCTGGTGGAAAATTGCCGCGATGTTTATTCTATTTGCGGGAATAGGCTATTTCTTTTATGCAACCAATTCCAGGAAAGAAAATTCATTAGCCGTAAAAGAAACCGTGGAGAAAAAAGAAACTCCAGCAATCATTTCCCCGCGCGCAAATGACACAGCCGCATCAGAAGGGAATCTCGCTTTTGAAAAACCTTCAACTGAAAAAGACAGAAACAATCTCGCTAAATTACCTGCACCCGTTTTAAAATCGCTACAACCGGCACCTAAGAACTCAGGCCATGACGAAGAAAGAATTAAAGAAGAGAAAATTTTTTCCGAGAAACAATTGACTGCAAAAAGGGAGAGTGCGATGGCGATGAGTACCGATAAAATAAAATCAGCGGATATCACTATTGCTGAATCCAGAGAAAAATCTTTTGATCGTTTATCAGATACGACTGCTTCTGAAGCTGTTTCTCCCAATGTATCTTCGGATGACAGCGGCAACATGGTTGCGATGAATAAAAAAAATGGGGCACTGAACGAAGTTGTCGTTACAGGTTATGGGACGCAAAAGAAAAAAGATCTTACTAGAGCAAATACAGAAGTACTTCAGGGTAAAGTAAGTGGAGTCCAAGTAAATTATGAATCCCCCTACCCCAAAGAAGGAAAGGAAAAGTTCGACAAATACATTAAAGATAATGCTATCCCGGTTTTAGATTCAAACGGAAACAGGATCGCTGCGGACATTTTACTTTCATTCAAATTGGATAAAAAAGACAAACCAAATCACATAAAAGTTATCGAATCATCCTGTAAAGTTTGTGAAAAAGAAGCTGTCCGGTTATTAGAAGACGGCCCGGTTTGGGTGGGAAAACAAGGTGAGAAAGGAACCGTAAGAATACAATTCTAAAAAACTTCATTCTTATTTCAAGAACGCAAAACAAGGAAAGATTAAAAAAGTTTCTTCCTAATTTTATCTTTCTTTGTCTAAAAATAAAAATAGAAAATGTCTTTAATAACCTGTCCGAATTGTAAACATGAATTTGTAGCAGAGGATGCTATTTCAAAATCTTTAGAAAAAGATTTTGAACAAAAATTTAATACTGAAAAGCAACGATTGTCAAAACAATTTTCCGAACAGCAAAAAACGCTGGAAGATCAACAAAGAGAATTTGAAAAGAAGAAAGAAAAAGAAAATGAGTTGTTTGCAGAAAGAATGCAAAAGGAAAAATTGAAAATGGAAACGGAGCTGCAGGAAAAGCTAAGAAAATCCATCAGCACCGACTTTGAAAATCAACTGAAATTATTGCAGCAATCCAATAATGACAATGAAGAAAAATTAAAAACAGCAAGGCAAAAGGAACTGGAATTTCTAAAAAAAGAAAGGGAACTGAAAAGCAAATCAGAAGAATTGGACATAGAGTTGGAGAAAAAACTTGCCAGGGAAAGAACGCTCATGGCAGAACAAATACAAAAGCAGGAAAAGGAAAAAAATGAAATAAAGGAAACAGCTTATACCTTTAAATTAAAGGAACTCGAAAAGCAACTGGAAGATCAGAAAAAGTTAGCCGAAGAGATGAAACGTAAAGCGGAACAGGGTTCCATGCAATTACAGGGCGAAGTACAGGAAACCGCTTTGGAAGAAATTCTACGAAATTCATTCCCTTTCGATGTTATTTCCGAAGTAGGAAAAGGAGTTCGCGGTGCGGATTGTATCCAATTAGTAAGAAATAATTTTGGCCAGGAATGCGGTAAAATAATTTACGAAAGTAAAAGAACAGAACATTTTGGCGCCGACTGGATTGAAAAATTCAAAAAGGACATGCGCAGCACAGGTGCCGATATCGCAGTGCTGGTCACCAAAGCCATGCCCAAAGATTTGGATTGTTTTGGATTAAAAGACGGAATATGGATCTGTACCTTTGATGAGGTAAAACCACTTGCGAATGTCTTACGCGATGGGATCATCCGTGTTTATAATTCCACAAAAAATCAGCAAAATAAAGGTGATAAAATGCACTTGCTCTATGATTATCTCACCAGCAACGAATTCAGCGAACAATGGAAAGCCATACGCGAAGGGTTTGTCTCCATGAAAATGAGCATTATAAAAGAAAGAGACGCCATGGAGAAATTATGGAAGGCGCGCGAAAAACAACTGGAAAAAGTATTGCTCAATGCCGCGCACGTAAAGGGCTCTATCGAAGGAATATCCGGAATGGACGCGATAGATCTAAGACTAACAGACGAACAAAATTTATTGGAAGAAGACTAAATAGAAAAACGAAAAATTTGTCGTTTTACTGCCCGGCCTTAGACGAAGACTCCTTGCTGCCTGGTGTTTTGAGAGACAAGTGAAAATAGAAATCGCTGTAATTTATTTGCCTGCTATAAATAAGTAGCTCATGTAAAAATCTAAAAAACTACCGCTCAACCAAACATTTGCAACTTTTATTTCCGCTTCCTGTATATTGCATCCTAATTTTTTCAATCATTTTTTATGCCTGTTCTTACCGTAGACAATTTATCGAAATCGTATGGCCGCATCCAGGCGCTCAAGAATGTGAGTTTCCAGGTACCTGAAGGAACTATTTTTGGCATACTTGGGCCAAACGGAAGTGGTAAAACAACCACGCTCGGAACGATTACGGATATACTAAAACCAACGTCAGGATCGTTCGAACTCTTCGGTAAGCCCGCGTCAGCGGAGAGCCGCAGAAAAATAGGGACGCTACTGGAAACGCCTAATTTTTATCACTACTTATCAGGAGCAAAAAACCTGGAAATAGCAGCCGAAATAAAACAACATGGCAAAGAAGACATAAATCATGTTCTTGAAATGGTAGATCTTACCAAACGAAAGGATTCTAAATTCAGCACGTATTCATTGGGAATGAAACAGCGGCTTGCTATTGCATCCTGCTTGCTGGGCAGTCCCTCGGTATTGATTTTTGACGAACCGACCAATGGCCTGGATCCGGTAGGGATTGCAGAAATAAGAGAATTGATGAAAAGGCTTCACCGCGAGGGAAAAACCATCATCATGGCAAGTCATCTTTTGGACGAAGTAGAAAAAGTATGCACAGATATGGCCATTTTAAAAAGAGGTGAATTAATCATTTCCGGAAAAGTATCTGAAATATTGTCTAGCGAAGATATAGTGGAAGTAGCAGCCTCCGATCACCAAAAATTGCTTGAAACGCTAAACGGAATGATAAATAAAACAAAAGTAGTTGATGAGGATTCCGTGGTAAAAATTTATTTCCCCGTAGGGACTGCGGATCTTTCTTTGGTCAATAATTACTGTTTTAATAATGGCATTATTTTAAATCACCTTCTGCTAAAAAAGAAAAGTCTTGAAGCCCGTTTTCTTGAACTTACCAATAACTAAATCTTATGTTACATCTATTAAAAATCGAATGGCTGAAAGTAAAGAACTATAAAGCATTCTGGATTTTCGCTATTCTGTATTCATTTTCCATTCTTGGTATTAATTATACCGGCTTTTATATTAATGAACTGGCGGTACAAAATATGCCCGCAAGCCAGATGGTATTAGGTACGCCGTATGCCTTTCCTAAAGTATGGCAAACGGTAGGTTTTATGAGCAGCTGGCTTTTGTATTTCCCGGGAATACTTTTTATCATGCTATTTACCAACGAATTTAATTTTAAAACGCACCGCCAGAATATTATAGATGGATGGACGCGCAAGGAATTTGTAACCCTAAAATTTGTCTTCGCAATTATATTTTCGGCTGTGGCTACTATCTTTAATGTTCTTGTTGCATTGCTGTTTGGACTGATTACTACGGGCTCTCATTTTTCTTTTGCGGGAATGGAGAATATAGGATACATTTTTATTCAAACAGTAGCCTACATTACGTTTGCTATGTTCCTTGCCATTCTATTCAGAAAGAGCGGCGCTGCTATAGCTGTATTCTTTTTGTATGGTTTAATATTCGAATGGCTGATTACAGCCTTAGTTAATTTCCAATTAAATTTAACGCCCATTGGTTATTTCTTGCCGTTGCAGGTTACAGATGTGATGCTGCCTATTCCTTTCGGTGATAAGGTAATTTATAAGGGCGCGCCTGACCCATGGATTTTGGTAATCGCCAGCCTGGTGTATATCTGCGCTTATTACTTTTTTGCTTTGAAAAAATTTACCAAAGACGATTTGTAAGGTTAGGATTGTTTCACGATATCTCTAAGGCTTCGGCAGTAAAGCTACATTTATAGAAGATTCTTATTTATGCATCAACATAAAAGCTATTTATCGCTCTCAACCAATTCATCAATGGCGGCCTCAATTGATGGGTATAGAAATGTGAATCCTGCGTCCTTTATCTTTTGGTCGTTTACGGTAGCGCTCTTTAAGATTTCAATGCTTCTTTTGCCAAAAATAATTTTAAGAAAAAATCGCGGTACATGAACGGCGGTGAAAAACCTGTTTTTTATTTTTTTGCCTAAATAAAGGATCAGTGTTTTTTGCGAAACGGGTTCCGGCGCTGTCGCATTATAGCTTCCTTCCAAAGAATTATTTTCGATGCTTTCTAAATACATTCTGCACAGGTCTTGGATATGTATCCAGCTAACAATTTGTTTTCCATTTCCTAAAATAGCCGCTATACCAAAACGAACCGGGGATTTATATTCTTTAAACGCACCGCCTTTATTACTTAAAACGATTCCTGTTCTTAATTTTACCAACCGTGCTCCGAGCGCTGTAACTGGCTCTACGCTTGCTTCCCAAAGCTTGCAGGTTTCGCCCAGGAAACTATTTACGGGAGGATCCGTTTCAATAAATCCTTCTTTCCTGATCAATAGTTTGCTATCGGCGCCATACCAGCCAATTGCTGAAGCGGAGACGAATGTTTTTAATTGGTGCTCTTTGCCTTTCAAACATGAAATGATTAGCTCGGCACTTTTTGTCCTGCTCTCGACGATTGTTTTTTTGTAACGGACGGTCCATTTTTTATCCATAACGCCAGCGCCGGCCAGGTGGATGATATGATCTGCTTTCTTTACAACATCGACATCAATAGTATTTTTATCAACATTCCAGTAACTAAAACTGACTTTTGGATTATTGGACGCATCATTTTTTTTTCTTGTGAGTATAATTATTTCGTAGCCTCTCTCCGTTAAATAATTACAAAGGTGAGAGCCGATAAGGCCAGTACCTCCGGAAACTAAAATGTTAGGCATAAAATGTTTTATTAATTCAAAAATAATTGATTTAGCTCTGATCTGAATCCTTGACAATTAAAAACCAGGAGTCCAAATAATTCCTTTAAATCTTTAACGAATGGAAACCTCTTGTTAAAAATGCTTCCTAAGGAATTCTTTTACAAAAGATTGAGATTTCTGTAATGCAATTTTATACTAAATTAGTTTAGCTTTAGCTGATTATTATATTAAGTTCAAATAAATCATAATTAAACAATCAATCCTCGATAGGCTTGCCAAGTCCCGGAAGCTACAAGCGGAAGAAAACTTTTGATCAATGATGAAAAACATTTTTTTATTTTTTTTATTGGGTTTATTTTATAGCACAGTTTTTTCGCAGCACATTTCTTATACCCAGCCTGAATCCCAGGACTCAAAATCAATGGATTTTCAGATTATCGGAAAAATAAAAGGTAATTTTCTGATATATAAAAACAACAGAACTGATTATGCCATTTGTTCGTATGACGATCAAATGAGGCTGATAAATCGTACCAAACTGACCATGATGCCAGATAACGTACTCAATGTGGATTTTGTAGTGTATACTGATTTTGCGTATCTTATTTACCAATACCAAAAAAAGAACACAGTGTATTGTATGGCATTTAAACTGAATAGTGAGGGGAAATTATTGACAGATCCGATACAATTAGATACTACTCATATCAATTTTATGGCTAATAATAAAATTTACAATACAGCCTCCAGCGAAGACAAGTCAAAAATAATGATTTATAAGATTCGGAAGATCAATGGTAAATTTCATTTTACGACTCTTCTGTTTAATGACAGCTTAGGATTAGTGCATACTTCTGATATTCAGACAAACTTTGATGATAGACTGGTTAGATTGAGTGATTTTTTAGTTGATGATGGCGGAAGTTTTGTCTTTACCAGAGGTAATAAATCCACTTCAAGGGATTATATGGATGATCTTGCGCTCGTTATCAAAGCACCAGACGAAGACACCTTTCGTGTTAATGGTCTTAAGCTTTTAGGGAATTTTCTAGATGGTGTCAAACTAAAAGTTGACAATGTAAATAATGATTACGTGATTAATTCATTTTATTATACAAAAAAACGCGGAAATATAGACGGTTTATACAGTGCGGTTTGGGACAAAGACAAAAAACAAATGATCACCCAACAGTTTCTGCAGTTAGGTGATTCTATCAGAAACCTGGCAAAACCTGATAAGAACACTAAAGGCGCACTCGATGATTTTTTTGTTAACGATATCCTTTTGAAAAAAGATGGTGGCTTTATAATTACTGCTGAAAGTCACTATTCTGATTCCCGGTCGGACCCCTGGAACAGATATAACTATCAATACGGAAATCCATTATTGTCTTATAATTCTAGCATGTATTCCCCATATTCTTACGGATATGGTGGGTCTTATGGAGGTTATCCATACTATAATTATAATAACAATAATAATTCCAATCAACGATATTATTACAATAATGTCATTATTTTAAATCTTGACAAGAATGGGCAACCTATTTGGGTTAGCGTCATCAATAAAAGCCAGTACGATGATCAAAGCGACAATTTTCTTTCTTATGCGTCCATGCTTACAGGCGGACAGTTACATTTCTTATTCAATACCGTTGATCGGCGCGCGCTCATTATGAACGACCAGAGCGTTTACAGTTCGGGAAAAGTAACCCGAAATCCGCCACTAAGAGACCAAGACAGGGGATACCAGTTTATGGCAAGGTATGGCAAACAAGTAAGCGCCACGCAAATTATTATACCATGCATTTATCGTAATTATCTTTGCTTTGCAAAAATTGACTATCAATAATGGTAACGCAAGAGATACGCCTGTTGTGAATCCGTTTTAATTTTTTATTTTTGTTTTTCAACTAACATTCAATTGTGACAGGAATTTTTCGTGCCAATAATCCGCTCAACGCATTCCTGCTTTTTGTATATGGAATACTTTTGAAGTTTGTGTGGTTGTTTCATCCACAAATTCCGGAAATTAAAAAAAATAACGGTTTCTTATTTAATAACCTGCTTTCCTGGATAAAGCCATGGTTTGATACTTACCCTGTTAGTTATTTTATCGTAGCTTATTTGCTATTATTTACGCAAGCGGTTAATCTGAATCAAATCATTATGAACAGGAGGCTAATGGAAAAGCCTAATTACCTGCCTGCCATGACTTATCTACTAATTACTTCCTTGTTTAGCGAATGTAATTTGTTAAGTGCACCTTTGATAATCAATTCGTTTTTGATTTGGATATTCTCTAAAATGAGTAATCTGAATCAAAACCAGCATGCAAAATCAACATTGTTTAATGTTGGAATGGCTATCGGAGTCTGCTCATTTTTTTATTTACCGGCAATCACGTTCAGCTTACTCATCATTTTCTCACTGTTATTTACCCGGCCCCCCAAAGCTGCTGAATGGTTTATCACCTTCATTGGAGTACTTACGCCATGGTATTTTCTGGCTGCCTTTCTTTTTCTCGATAACACGTTATACTCTTTCTATTTACCTGGTTTTGGTATTACTTATCCCAGATTGCAAACAATTAATCCCAACGATATTGGTGCCATTTTAGTTATCACATTGGTGATCATAGGCGCATTTTTTGTACAAATGGTTTCTTCAAAACAGATGGTACAGGTTAGGAAAAACTGGGGATACATCTGCTTATATTTACTAATCGCAATTTCGATTCCATTTATCAATCAGGCTTACCAAACAGGCCAATGGATATTTGCATTGGTGCCTGCTTCTGTGTTTATTGCTTGCGTATTCTATTATCCACGCCTCCACTGGATACCACGCATTTTGCAATGGCTCATGGTAGGTTTGGTATTGTATTTAGAGTATTTCAATAAATAATTTTTGTGGATTATCTTTGCACCTATTAAAAAATCAAAAAAATGAAGTTTGGTGTAGTAGTATTTCCAGGTTCCAATTGCGACAGAGACATGATCAACGCTTTGCAAAATGATCTGGGTCAGGAAGTCATTACTTTATGGCATAAAGACAAAGACATTTCGATGTTTGCTAATTCAGATTGTATCGTTCTTCCAGGTGGTTTTAGTTTTGGCGATTACCTGCGATGTGGCGCTATTGCCCGCTTTAGCCCGATGATGCAAAGTGTAATTGAATTTGCTAATAAAGGGGGGAAAGTGTTGGGGGTATGTAATGGTTTTCAAATTCTTTGCGAAAGCGGTCTACTTCCAGGGGTTCTTTTGCAAAACGCGCACAGGCAATTCACCTGCAAAAATATTTTTTTAGCAGACGCAGAAAATCAGCCTGGAGCAATTTATAAAATTCCCGTTGCACATGGTGAAGGCAGATACTTTGCAAAAGAGAAAGATCTGGAAGAAATTCAGAAAAACAAACAGGTACTTTACAGCTATTGTAATGAAAAGGGCTACATTGATGTGGAACATTCACCAAATGGTTCTATTCAAAGTATTGCCGGAATTACGAATAAAGAAAGAAATGTTTTTGGCATGATGCCCCATCCCGAAAGAGCTTGTAACCCTATGCTCGGGAATACCGACGGACAGAAAATTTTTAAAGAATTGTTTTCTGTAAACTAATCGGTGTTAGGCGCAGTCCAATTAGTTGCCAGTAAACAAAGCAATTTCCGATATTTTTATTTTCGTCACCATAAAAAAATCCCCATCAAAAAAAATGAAGGGGATTTGTATTTGTGGTTACAGAGGTAAAATTATAATGCGATTTGTTTTTCTATCATCATTTTCCGTAAATTAATAAGACCGTAACGCATGCGGCCTAAAGCAGTATTGATGCTGCAATCAGTAAGTTTGGCAATTTCTTTAAAACTCAGGTCAGCGTAATGCCTCATTACGATCACTTCTTTTTGATCTTCAGGAAGCATGTCAAGCATTTTTCTTACTCTTTCATGGCTTTGTCCCTGCATCATTTTTTCATCAGCGCCTGCTTCAGAAAAATTAAGGACTTCAAAGATGTCATGGTCGTCACTTGTCTTAATTGACGGGCTGCGTTTTACTTTTCTGAAATGGTCTACGCATAGGTTATGTGCAATACGCATTACCCATGGCAAAAATTTTCCTTCGTCAGTGTAGCGACCGCCATTGATAGTGTCAATTACTTTAATGAAGGCATCCTGGAAAATATCTTCGGCAAGATATTTGTCTTTAACTAATAAATAAATCGAAGTGTAGATTTTGTCTTTATAGCGTTCTATAAGACTTGAAAGTGCCTCTGTATCTCCGTCAAGATAGAGGTGGATCAATTGCTGATCTGTTAAATTGTTCATGGTTTTCATAACCGGTTACGATTTTGGTTTAGGATATTGTGTAAGTTCCAATTTAAAAGAAAGGGAATGTATAAAACTTTTAGCGCGGGGGCAGAAGGCTCTTCATTCTTTCAGGAAAATTGGAACAGCGAAGATTAGTCAAAAAATTTACACTTCCAAATATTTTGATAAAAATTTTTAATTATTTTTTTTAACACAATAAAATTATTGTGCTGACCTGTAAGAATTGTGAATGATTATTTTTGTGTAATCACATGACTAAAGAAGAAAAAAAATCGACGAAAACAACGGCTGCCTCAACGAAACCTTCACAGGATATTTTTATAAAAGGCGCACGGGTACACAATCTTAAAAACATAGACGTAAAAATTCCTCGTAATAAATTAATTGTCGTGACGGGCGTTTCGGGATCTGGCAAATCGTCCTTAACCATAGACACTTTATTTGCAGAAGGACAAAGACGCTATGCAGAAAGCATGAGCGCCTACGCCCGACAATTTATGGCGCGTATGAATAAACCTGATGTAGATTTCATCAAAGGCTTGTGCCCCGCGATTGCCATAGAGCAAAAAGTAACTACTAAAACTCCCCGATCTACTGTGGGCAGTATGACAGAAATCTACGATTACCTGAGACTTCTGTTTGCAAGAGTTGGCAAAACCATTTCACCCGTCGCTGGAAGAGAAGTAAAAAAAGATGATGTATCCGACGTAGTGGGCGCCATCAACAATTTAAAAACCGGTGATAAGGTACTGATGCTGGTAGCCTTCAGGCAACTGCATCATCGCGATATAAAAGAAGAACTTCATATTTTAATGCAGAAAGGTTTTTCCAGATTGGCTGCCTCTCCTAACTCTTCTAAAGGGGGAACGGAAATAATCCGCATTGAAGATTTAGAAGAAGAAAAAGACCTGGCTTCATTTTTTTCCCATAAAACTGTGTACGTTTTAATTGACCGGCTTGTAATTAAAGCCTTTGATGAAGACGATAACCACCGCATTGCAGATTCAGTGAATACGGCTTTTTATGAGGGAGAAGGGGAAGTAATGCTTCAAATAAACGGGAAAGAGAAATTGCATTTTTCTAATAAATTTGAATTGGATGGAATCAAATTTGAAGAGCCGGTGCCCAACCTGTTTTCTTTCAACAACCCTTACGGCGCATGCCCGGTGTGTGGCGGATTTTCTTTAGTGCTTGGCATTGATCCCGACCTGGTAATTCCTGATAAAAGATTAAGTGTTTACGAAAATGCTGTCGCGCCCTGGCGTGGCGAGAAACTCGGCCAATGGAAAGAGCGACTTATAAAGGTGGCAAATAGATTTGATTTCCCTATTCATAAACCAATTATTGATCTTACATCTGCGCAATACAATTTATTATGGACAGGCAATGAATATTTTGGTGGCTTGAATGAGTTTTTTAAAGAAGTAGAACAGAATTTATATAAAATACAGTATAGGGTTTTGTTGAGTCGTTACCGTGGAAAAACATTGTGCCCTGAATGCCATGGATACAGGTTGAGAAAAGAGGCGTTATACGTGCAAGTCGCTAATAAAAATATTGGCGAGTTATGCGAGATGCCGGTTAAAGATTTGAAGAAATGGTTTAACGACATAGACTTATCTAATTTTGATAAAACGGTGGCGAAAAGAATATTGATTGAGATTCATAACCGTTTAAAAACTCTTTGGGATGTTGGCCTTGGTTACCTTACACTCAGTCGGCTGGCCAATTCATTAAGCGGAGGCGAAAGCCAGCGCATTCAGCTTACGCGAAGCCTCGGAAGTAATTTAACGGATTCGCTTTACATTCTGGACGAGCCTTCTATTGGCCTGCATTCAAGAGATACAGAAAACCTTATTGAAGTGTTGAAAAATTTACAGGCATTAGGTAATACAGTGGTGGTAGTAGAACATGATGAAATGATGATGCGAAAGGCAGATCACATCATTGATATGGGCCCGCTGGCAAGCCATCTTGGGGGTGAAATAATAGCGGAAGGAAACTATAGTCAAATCGTTAAAAATCCTGAAAGCCTTACTGGAAGATATTTGAAAGGAGAATTAACAATTGAACCACCAAAGAATGTACGTAAATGGAATCGCTCAATAAAAATAGAAGGAGCGCGACAGAATAATCTAAAAAATATTGACGTTGTTTTTCCTTTGAATGTTTTGTGCGTCATCAGTGGAGTAAGCGGCAGTGGTAAAACTACATTAGTAAAGCAAATATTATACCCTGCATTAAAAAAAATTAAAGGAGAATTTTCTGAAAAAGCAGGTTCCAGTAAAGGGCTTTCCGGAGATGTTGATTTTATTTCAGAGGTAGAAATGATTGATCAGAATCCTATCGGAAAATCATCGCGAAGCAACCCTGTAACTTATATCAAAGCTTATGACGAAATCAGGGAATTATTCAGCAAACAACCTCTGAGCAAAATACGTGGTTATCAACCGAAACATTTTTCTTTCAATGTAGACGGAGGAAGGTGCGATGCGTGTAAAGGCGAGGGCGAGCAGGTGGTGGAAATGCAGTTTCTTGCAGACGTTCATTTAGTTTGCGACGTATGCCATGGAAAAAGATTTAAAGATGATGTGCTGGAAGTAAAATTTCAAAATAAAAATATTTTCGATGTGCTGGAGATGAGCGTAGATGAAGCGATAGCGTTCTTTTCAAACGAAAAATCTTCTCCTAAGAAAAAAGAATTGTCGGGCGACGACATTGCGAAAAAGATTCAGCCACTTAGCGATGTTGGATTGGGCTATATTAAATTAGGCCAATCGTCTGATACGCTTTCAGGCGGCGAAGCACAGCGTGTAAAACTAGCTTCTTTCCTGGGCAAAGGACGTGGACAGGGAAACTTGCTTTTCATTTTTGACGAACCTACAACCGGTTTGCATTTTCATGATATAAAAAAACTATTGGGGTCCTTTAATGCCTTAATTGAACAGGGACATTCCATCATTGTAATAGAGCATAATACGGACGTGATCAAGTCTGCTGACTGGGTCATTGATCTTGGCCCAGAAGCCGGAGATGAAGGCGGAAATATCGTTTATTCCGGCATTCCGACAGGATTGAAAAAAGTGAAAGAAAGTTACACAGGGAAATATATTTAGAAAAGAATCCAGTGGGTGTCAAGAAGAATATATTTTTTTTGATACCTGCTACTTTTCTTTCTTGCAGTTACTTTCCCTCACCTCAACCGGTTACTTTCTTTGATCAATTTTGAATCGCGATAAATTCCCCTTCCCGCAAAGAACAGGAATATAATAATGAGAATGTGAAGAATGGCCCAGAAGCTATAGCTTCCCTGAGAAAATTTATTTGTTTCGCGGAAATACAAATAGATAATCAGACACTCTGCCAAAATCGAAACGAGTATAAGCCTTGTCTGAACAGTGCGATGTTTGAATAAGAAAATATTTACCACGATGCAAGCGCCGAGGGCACTGGTGAGAATTAAAATCAAAAAATTATCACGTGCCGTTAAAGCGTGGTAGCTTCCATCCGGTGTTAATACGGTTGCCGGATTTGTTACACTTTCCATTATGAGCGTCCCACTATAAAATGAAAATTTGATCGTAAGAAAAATGGCAATAGCTGCCAGTAACATCCATAAAGTTTGTACACGCTGTATCATAATAAAAATTTATTGTACGAAAGTAAAGAGGATAGATTAAAAAATGACAGATTCATTTAACAAACGGGAGATAAATAAGAATTTGCTTTTTTTGTTTGTTTACTGAAGACGCTCCGATAAATCCAGAAAATAAGCTTATTTTTTTCTTGATTAAAGCTGCTGTCAGTAATTTTATATTTTACGAAATAAAAAAAAGAAATGTATGGAATCTATTCGCTGGGGAATGATCGGCTGCGGGGATGTTACCGAAGTAAAAAGTGGGCCGGCTTTTAATAAGGTCGCCAATTCATCGTTGTTAGCCGTGATGCGCCGGAATGCAGCTAAAGCAAAGGATTATGCGGAACGGCATAAAGTTCCCAAATGGTACAGTGATGCTTATGAGATAATAAATGACGACGAGGTAAATGCTATCTACATTGCTACGCCGCCCGCTTTTCATGAAGAGTATGCTATTGCAGCCATCAATGCAGGTAAGCCTGTTTATATTGAAAAGCCAATGGCTATAAATTTCGCGTCAGCTAACATGATCGCTAAAGTGGCCAATGAAAAAAACATAAAAGTGTCTGTTGCACATTACCGTCGCGGCCAGCCGCTTTTTAATAAAGTAAAACAATTACTGGCAGATAAAATTATTGGCGATGTACGCTTTGCACGTTTAGCATTTTATAAAAAGCCGTTAAACGAAGAAGCGCTTCAAGTTCCAAAAGTTGCGTGGCGAGTGAATCCCTCGATAGCCGGTGGCGGCTTATTTCATGATATTGCACCTCACCAGTTGGACTTGATGTATTGGTTTTTCGGAGAGATTCAAAAAGCATCGGGCTATGCTTTCAGTCAATCAAAACTTTATGAAGCAGACGATATTGTCTCCGGAAATATCTTGTTCAAAAGCGGAGTTGTTTTTAATGGTTTATGGTGTTTTAATGTAGCGGAAGAAAATGTAAAAGACTATTGTGAAATCCAGGGTTCCGAAGGAAAAATATGCTTCCCCATTTTTGAACATAAAAAAATTGAGGTTATCAAAAATGGTAAGACAGAAAATATTTTGTTTGAACCAGTTGAGCACGCACAACAATTCCTGATACAAAAAGTGGTTAATTATTTTTTAGACAAAGGCCCTAACCCTTGCGGCGCTGAAGACGACGCTATTGTGATGAGATTGTTGGATGAGTTTACTGGCAAATAATTGCTTTACCTTACGATAGTAAACTAACAAATAACCGGCATTTTCAATTTAACGAAACAACCATAAGTAGTAGTTACAAAAGTCTTTCCGTTTCTGAAAAAAATCAATTCTTATCTTCGTCGCCAAAATGTATTCATTACTTCGTAACATATTATTTTGGTTTAATGCGGAAGAGGTTCATTATTTTTCAATGAACAAGCTTCGTTTTTTTTGTCGATTTCCTTTACTGAAAAAATATTTAAAAAAGACATTTGCGCCTTCCGGCAAAAGCCTTTCAAAAGAAGTTTTCGGAATTTCATTTCCCAATCCGGTCGGCCTTGCGGCTGGTTTTGATAAAAATGCAAAGTACCTGCATGAACTGGAAATATTGGGGTTCGGTTTTGTAGAAATAGGAACCGTAACGCCTTTGCCGCAGGAAGGAAATCCCAGACCAAGATTGTTTCGTTTGCCAAAAGACAAAGCAATAATAAACCGCATGGGTTTTAATAACGAAGGCGTAAAAGTAGCGGCAATAAGGGTTAGAGAATATAAACGCCAAGCGAAAAGAAATGGAATAATCATCGGCGGCAACATAGGTAAAAATAAAATTACACCCAACGAAGAAGCATGGAAAGATTATGAGATTTGCTTTAATGAACTTCATGACGCAGTAGATTATTTTGTGGTGAATGTGAGTTCGCCCAACACACCTGGATTAAGAGATTTGCAACAAAAAGATTCTTTAGGAAAAATTCTCACCCATCTTCAACGTATTAACCAAACAAAAGAAATTCAAAAGCCTTTACTATTAAAAATATCACCTGATTTAAGTCAGCACGATCTGGATGACATTATTGACCTGGTCATGGAGATTAAGCTGGATGGATTGGTTGCAGCCAATACAACGATCAACCGAAACAACTTAACCACACCCGGAGAAGAAATCAACAAAATCGGCGCTGGTGGCCTTAGTGGAAAACCTTTACGGGAAGAATCCAACAGAATTACGGAATATATTTATCAACGAACGGGCGGATCCATTCCGATAATCAGCAGCGGTGGTATTTTTTCTGCTAGTGACGCAAAAGAAAAAATTGAAAAAGGAGCCAGCCTGATCCAGGTTTGGACCGGATTTATTTATGAAGGTCCGGGAATAGTGAAGAAGATTTTAAAAAATTAGAGATAAAATATATTTACTGGTGTGGTTATTTGTGAAACTTTTAATTAGTCATTCACTACAACAGTAAACAAACATTTGAAGAAGATTTTTATTTATATCATTATCACGGTTGCACTTTTTTCTTCCTCCTGCAAAAACCATGTTCCCGCGCATGGAGGGCCAGTAATAGAGCCGGACTATATTCTTAGCAATTTCATGAATTTCTGGGCTTACTGGTATTATGATGTAAGATTATCAGAAGATTTTGTTCCTTATAATGAAGACGACTCCTTAGTGAGCAAAGATTTCTTTTTGAAAAAAGTTTTGTCGGGCGACTATCTTCCTTTGAAGTTAAAATCAACTGATTCTTCAAGTTATTATAAACTCTACAAAATAAAAAAGCCAGTTGACAGTTCGATCACAGCAAATATTATAAGATTTGGAGAGGAATATTATCAGTTTTTTAAAATGGAAGGAAAGCCTCTACCCGTTTTTAACTTTGTTGATGTAAACGGAAAGGTTTACAACAAAGAAAACTGTAACGGGAAAATAGTGGTTCTTAATTTTTGGTTTATAGGCTGCACTGCTTGCAAAGAAGAGATGCCGGATCTTAATAAACTTGTTGCTTCTTATAAAAACCGTGATGATGTAGTCTTTGTAAGCATTGCGCCGGATAAAGTAGATTCCTTGAAAAAATTCTTGCAAAAAACGCCTTTTAACTACGCAGCAGTTTCTGACATTAACCATCTGACAAGAACGCTCAACATATACTCGTTCCCAACCCAAATGATCGTAAACAGAAAGGGGCAAATTGCTAAAGTGCCTGAGGATGATAAGCAACTGGCAATCGAATTGAGAAAAGAATTACTAAAATGAATCACGTTTATTTAGCCTGATCGCCCATATTTATTTCATCCTGGTGATATTTCGGTTCATCCAGTTGAACCACTCTCCTGTTTTGCCTTTTTATCATCGTCATATTCAATATTTCAACCACAAAGGAAAAAGCCATCCCAAAATAAATATAATTTTTTAAATGCATTTCTTCTGCTTGTTCAGAAGACCAGCCTTCTATCACAAGGCTCAGGCCAATCATCACCAGGAAAGAAAGTGCCAGCATCTTGAATGTCGGGTGTTTTTGAATAAACGCCGCAATATAAGCGCTGAACGCAAACATAATAATCATAGCAATTACAACTGCTGCGATCATTATCTCTACATGTTTTGCCGTACCTCCGGCTGTGATCACGCTATCGAAAGAAAACACCATATCAATTAACACAATCTGAAAAAGCGCCTGCGAAAAACCGAGTGGTTTCTTTTTGGCTTGTGGTGCATTTGGATCTTCGCCTTCCAGTTTTTGATGTATTTCATGTACCGATTTATAAATAAGAAACAGACCTCCGGCAAGCATTACAATACTCGCGAGATCAAACCCCTTGTCAAAAATAGTAAACACCGCTTTCCCCTTTTGCACGAGCAGCCATCCTAAGCCTAGCAGCAGCATGCTTCGCACGATAGATCCCATAATCACCCAGGCCAACCTCGCCTTTTTATGTTTTTCAACCGGCAGCCTGTTGATAATAATGCTCACGAAAATCACATTATCAACCCCTAAAATAATCTCAAGAATTACCAGGATAAAAAAACTGATAATACTATCAGTCGTTAATAAATGGCCCATTCAATCAATATATATTTTTATAAAAATTAAATTTTAATCTCCATTATCGGGTTTTACCGATACTACTTTGTCTACAATATATTTGGTATCGCCGCGCCACGGAAGTGTTCCCATCTTTTGTTGGTAATGTACACTGATCTCGCGGCCTTCCAGTTTTAACAACGTATCGGCAACAGCCTCGTCAACTACCGAAAAATCCCACATGTAATTCATCATCATACTATTGTTAGCAGCATTGGAAACCCCGCCAAGGTTCATTTCTCCCTCATACGTTTTAAACATAGCACCTTGTTTTGCAAACTTGATCAGCCTGCCCGCCCGGTTGCCTTCGCTGTATGTGTAGCTGAATCTTGCATAGAAGAAAATCGCCAAAGCTACAATTATGATCGTAATCGCATAAAAGAGAAATTTTTTCATTTGAATAATTTTCACAAACATAATCATTTCGCTTAAAAAAAACTCAAGGCTACAAGCCCAAGGCAGAAGGCTAAAGGATCAAAGCCGAAAGGTTGTAAATTGCATGAGTTTTCTATAAAAAATAGATTGTTTTTGGACTATAAAAAATAAACATGAATATAGGTATCGTTTGCTATCCCACTTTTGGCGGCAGTGGTGTTTTAGCAACAGAACTGGGGAAAGCACTGGCGGAAAAAGGCCATAACATTCATTTTATAACTTACGACCAACCGGTAAGATTGGGGGGATTTCACGCCAATATTTTTTATCACGAGGTAACGGTACCCACTTATCCTTTGTTTGATTATCCGCCTTATGAAACAGCGCTGGCGAGCACGATGGTAGATGTGATTACCAATCAAAAGATTGATCTCCTTCATGTGCATTACGCTATTCCGCATGCCTCTGCCGCTTATATGGCGAGGCAAATACTTCTAAAGGAAGGAATCAATGTGCCTGTAATAACCACTTTGCATGGGACAGATATTACGCTTGTAGGAAGAGACAAAACCTATTCGCCAGTTGTTACATTTTCCATGAATGAAAGTGCGGCGGTTACGGCTGTGTCTAAAAATTTAAGGGACGAGACGTATAAGAACTTCAAAATGGAAAAAGAAATTGAAGTAATCTACAATTTCGTAGATGTAAAACGCTTTAATAAAATACCTGTAACCCCTTTCAAACAAGTAATAGCGCCAAATGATGAGAAGATTTTATTACACGCATCTAATTTCAGAAAGATAAAAAGAGTGGAAGATGTTGTAAAGGTTTTTGTGAAAGTAAACAAGGTCATTCCTTCTAAACTGTTGCTGGTAGGCGATGGCCCCGAACGATCTGCGATTGAGGAATTATGCAGAAATACCTGCTCTCGCGCTGATATCAGATTTTTAGGCAGGCAGGAACAAATGGAAGAGATACTGGCAATTTCTGATCTTTTTATTTTGCCGAGTGAATATGAAAGTTTTGGCTTAGTAGCGCTGGAAGCAATGGCTGCAGAGGTTCCCGTTATCTCTACCAATGTCGGCGGATTACCGGAAATTAATATCAATGGAGTAACCGGATTTCTTAGCGATGTAGGCGATGTGGATGATATGAGTAACAATATCATTAAACTACTTTCTGATGAAAAGGCATTTGCCAAAATGAAAAAGAACGCATTGGCGCAGGCGATGAAATTTGACATCAATAATATTGTTCCCCAATATGAAGATTTGTACAAAAGGGTGTTGGAGGAAAAATAAGGAATAAGAAAGTACGGAAAAAAATATCCAGTATCCGATATTCAATATTCAAGTGAAAGAAGAAAGTAATCAGATAGTAAACAAACAATTAATTAATATTTCTCTTTAGCTTACAGGCCTGAACGAGCGATATGTATTAGCATTGGGTAACGCACAATGAAATAAGAAATAAGCAATAACAAAGATAAAACCAGCAAAACGACTGTAAGATCTTTTACAAAGTGGCTTACGTTGGAGTTTAGAATCAACTAATGTCAATGCAGTGAACCAACAAATATTCGGAATTTTGATTTTGGAATTATAGAGTTCAGATACTTTTCCATTCCTTATTTATTATTTATTATTTTTTATTTTAAATGACTAATCGTCAAATATTTTTAAATCATATCGGCCAAACTTCTTCGGCCCCTCTTGCATTGGAAATTGTATACGCGAGTGGTTGTAAACTGTATGATGTTCAAAACAAAGAATATATTGATCTTATCGGCGGTATAAGCGTTTGCAATATCGGGCATGGTAATAAAAAAGTGATTGCGGCAATTAAAAAGCAGGCGGAAGATTTTATGCATGTGATGGTGAATGGGGAATTGGTTTTATCGCCCCAAACGGCTTACGCCAAATTGCTAACCGATCATTTACCCTCGTCTTTAAATAGTGTTTTTTTTACAGCTTCAGGCACTGAGGCCACGGAAGGCGCTATGAAACTGGCGAAGCGTTTTACAGGGCGAACACAAATCGCAGCTTTTAAAAATTCTTATCACGGAAGTACGCAGGGTTCGCTGAGCATCATCGGTGATGAATACTGGCGCAATGCTTTTCGTCCTTTATTACCCGGCATCCTGCACCTCGACTATAATAATTTAGAAAGTCTTGAATTAATAACAACAGAAACGGCATGCGTAATTGCAGAAACAATCCAGGCAGAAG
>Ga0207933_1001063_pt1 | contig 22671 bp, 20 predicted proteins | sample NGESurdeep092012_4_FD_184488 | JGI IMG/M metagenome (GOLD analysis project Ga0207933, IMG submission 184488) | Arctic peat soil microbial communities from Barrow, Alaska - NGEE Surface sample F53-3 deep-092012 (SPAdes) | ecosystem: Environmental > Terrestrial > Soil > Wetlands > Peat ...
CACGTCTCATTTACGCCATCAATCCCACCGGCTCACGAAATTTGGAGCCAGCGCAATGACATGATGAAACGCTTTGTCCAAATTTTGAGCTTCATCGTGGCGTTGTTCGCGTTTGTTGCAACCGCGCCCGCCGCACCAATTCTCAACACAGACAATCCAGTTTGCTTTTTTACCAATGTCGCTTCGCGGTTGCTCTCAATGCAATTCAATATCAATCTGGCGCAGATTGAGATTTATCCGACGAACCAATACACCCCCGCCGTCCACCGGCTGCTGCAAGTCTCGGCGAACATCTGCGACGCCACGACCACGAATTTTTATCCCACCGTCTTCCGTCCGCTATTCAGCAAGGACGGCGCGGGCGATGTTTTTATCACCGGCTACACAAATCTAAACAGTGATTCCGGCTTCAATACCGTTTCCGGTCCAAACGATATTCAGCTTTCCACGCCGTTTGATGCTGCGACCATTTCCGCGTTGCCTGGCACCACCGTTGCGCCCGACATCAACATCTACGGCGTGCCGTGGATCATCGGCGCGAAGAAAGGCTTCCCGAACTTCAACGAGTTTTCCATGGAGAATAATCTGGCCGTCACGCGCAGGTTGCAACTGACGCGCATGACTAATGGCTATATTCCAGTCATCACCGGCACAAACCAGATGTATGTGATGAGTTTGAGCAGTTCAATCGGGGTCGAGTTGTGGAATTCTTACAGCTCCAATTATCCCGGCACGATCCAGATTGACGTGAACGAAAACGCTTCGACAATGATCACCAATGACGATCAGGGTTTGCATGAATGGGTTTTGCAGCCGTTTTCGACCAATGTTTTGTATTCAATCAATTCATGGCCTGGCACGGCTCCGTGGTTGGCAGGCAATCCAAATGCCGCCTCTTTCATTCCCATTGTCTTTACCGGTCCCACGCTGACCAACTCGGTTTATTATTCGTCTCGTTATGCGGGCGGGCCTGATTTGATTTCCACAAACAATTTTACAGGCCCTGTTCCGTTTGAGGCCACTTCATCGGACGGGAACGGTTTTCATTTCCCGCAGTTTGGCGTGCTGCTGACGAACCGGTTGCAGGTCTTCATGCTGGATTTGACCAACGGCATTTATCACGTCATTGATTATGTCCATTTTGAAGGGCCGGACAGCACTTTCAACGTGAATGCAACTCTGGCTGACAATGACGCCCTGAATAATTATGTGGGCGTGTGGGATACAAATTATCCGACTGGCAGTGTGCCGCCATCTGGGCCGACTTATGGCATATACAATCAAATTAGCATCTCAAAAAGAGGCGCAAATAGTGTGCCGGCAGAAGACGGCCAGTGGCAGCCGGATACTGAAGCTGTTCCTCTTGGCGGAACCATAGCCCAACAAGCGGCCTATTTTCAGGCATTTTTCCTGCCGGGCAATCATTATGGCAACGTAACGAATCTGCAATTAAGCGTTGTAGCTCCTTATTCGCCGACCCGCTATATTGTGCAATATGCCACATGGCAGGCCAACGATCCGCTCGTGCATTATCTGGCCAGCGACATTGATGAGCTGCCGCTTAACAATACAATCGCACCAATCCAAGGCGTGAATCATTACAATATCCCCGTCGCAACCGCATTGACGAGCCTTAATCTGGGCCGGTTGAATGATCGTTATATGCCGTGGGGCGGCAATCCTCTGTTGGCGGCGGAAGGACAGACGTTGCAATTTGATTCCAATGCCTACAACTTGGCGGAACGCGATCCGCTGGTGTATTCGCCGGATGACTGGAATTTTCCCACAGGCCAGCCGTTGAATTCAAGCTGGCTCGGCCAGGTGCATCGCGGCACGCCGTGGCAGACGATTTATCTGAAATCGTCTCCGATAGACGGCAACACCTGGGCGCAGTGGACAGACGATTTTTATGCAACCGATGCGGCGGCAATGACTCCGGTGCGGGACTGGCATCTGGCAAGCCTGCTCGCGTCGTTGTTCAACACCAATGATTTCACCACGCTTTTCCGTGTCAACGATCCCAATCCGAACGACTGGCAGGGGCTGCTCAACGGCCTGACGGCCTTGACCAATGACGACCTTGGAGTGACCCCAGTTTTAATCTCGTCGAATTCGCCCCAGGCATCGGTCATTGCCGGCGCCATCCAGTCGGAACGCGCTTTGCAGCCCGGACAGATTTTTTGCGACGTGGGCGATGTTTTGGCAACGCCGCAACTTGCGGAACAATCGCCGTTCATAAACGGAGCGAACACGAACAATCTCACCGATGCGGCCTGCGAAATCATTCCCAGCCAGTTGTTGTCATTGCTGCGCGCGGATTCCACCGGCTCGATTGTATTAATGAACCGGCAGCCGGTTGTGCGGTTCACCGGCTACGACGGCCATCCTTACGCAGTCCAGACATCTTCCGACCTTGTGAATTGGGTGAGCATCGGCACCAATTCTCCGGTGAACGGGGCGTTCAGCTTTACAAATTCAACGCCGTTGAATGTGTCATCGCAGTTCTACCGCTCAATTCTGTTACAATAATCAATCCATCCGGCTCGCGTTATTTAGAGCCAAAATAATTGCAGCCGTGCTTCGGTTTTGCGGCGCGCGGCGGCGTGAAATTACTTTGCAACCGGCCAGCGTTCGTGATCGGTGAGGAACAATTGTTCAGGGAAAAATCCGGAGGGCGACTTGGTCAGCGGGAAATTGTCCGGCACACGCTGGTCAGTCAAAACCTTGATTAAAAAACTGCCCCAGCCGCGCCCGCTGCCCTCCAGCCATTCGGTGACGAATCTGCCGTCCATGGTCTTCGGCGTGAGATAAAGCGCCTGGATTGGTTTCAAGTTTTTGTTGATGTCAGTGAAATCATTCTGCCAGTCAAGCGTCAGCCAGACGCATTGGCGCTGGCCATACCACGCCACGGCACACGGCACGTCGCTCATCATCAATTCATTTTGGTTCATCCACCCGGCGGCCTGCCGGATTTTCGGCGGGAAATACGGCGGATAGACCACCGGCGATATTTTGGGCGGACACAGCGCGGCAATCATCGGCAGGCATGACACCGCGAAGAAAATAGCGATGACGAAATAGCGCAATTGCGCCGCCGACAGGTCCATCTGATCCAGAAACGTCAAAAAAAGGCTTGTGCCGTAGATGAACACCAGCGGCGCGAGCAGCACCAGAAGGTTTTCGGAATTGACTTCAGGAGATTCCACGGAAAGCTGCGTCTGTCCCAACGCCTGGCAGACGATGAACATGCCCAGACACATCAGCAAAAAATAGCGGATCCGTCGCGCCGCGATGCTGCGGAATCCCAAAAGCAAACCCGTCAGGAACAACAATGTCGCCCAGCTTCCGCCAAGTCTTGGCAGGTCGGTTTCGACGATGCCCGGCAAATTGCCGAGCAGCTTGTAGATATACGGCGTCAACCAGAACACACGAGACAGATCGGGATGCAAAGACCGTTCCAGTTGGAAATTCTGTGAAAGGAACGTCCCTTCATATGCCGCAAAACCCGCCGTGCCAAACGGCGTGCCGCTCACCACGCAATTTCGGACGATCCACGGCGCCAGCACCAGCACGAACACCACCAGTGCCGCCATCGCGTGCAACACCCGCCGTTGCCCGCTGAAAAGAACCAGAAACAATATCACCGGAATGATGACCCAGCCGAACGAATATCGCGTCAATGCGCCGACGCCCGTCAACACCCCCGCCGCCAGCACCCAAAGCAGCAACCGCCGCGCATCCGGCCGCTCGTCCCGCGCCGCTTCTTCGATTTTCAACACGCACCACACCAAACCCATAAAAATCACCAGCAACAGCATCGTGGACAAACCCGACACGCTGAACTTCCAGAGCAGATCGCACCCAATCGTCAGCAACGCCGCAAACCAAGCCACGGTCTGGTCGAATAATTTGCGCGCGATCAAAAACGTCAGCACGGCCACTGTGAGCAAAAGAAATTCGTTGAACATCGCAATCATAAAATCCGGCTGGTAGACCGAAAATTTTCCGTTGTTGCTCCAGAACGGCTTGTTCAGTTCGACGGGATAATGAAACGTCCGCACTTTCATCAGGCCCGCCAGCACCACCGGATAAACCGGTGCATTGGCGATGTCCGGGTGCGCCGTCTTGATCTGCGCATAATCAAAACCCGCGTTCGTCACCGTGCCCGTCACCCCGGCCTCGTTGTGTCGTTGAACGAGATAAAGGCTGAACGGGCGGATGAACAGCGTCGTGTAGCCCTTCCCATCCGCGATGTTGCGCGCCAGTTGCGCCGAGTCCATCGCCTCCGGCGTCGAGAAGTTCCGATACGCGCGCAAGTCAAACACCAATGCCAGCGCCAGGACCGCCAGCACCAGCGCGGCTGCGCGCAGAAAACGCGCTCCGCCGCCCACTTCCATTTTGTGGATGAAAGTTTGGAGTCCCTCCTCAATTTGCATAAATCAAAATCCTTCCAGATGATACGTGTGTAATTTCCGATGAAACGTGCGCCGGCTCATGCCGATTTTGTCCGCCGCCAGTGTGCGGTTGCCGTCCGTTTCTTTCAAGGCGCGAATGATCAATTGTTTCTCGGCCTCCTTCACCGTCAAAGCTTTTTCCGGTGACAATTGTGTTTCAACCGCCCGCCCGCCGCGCACCGACGGCGGCAGGTCGCGGGCGGAAATTTTTTCGCCGCGACAAAGAACCACGGCATGCTCGATGGCCGTCCGCAATTCGCGCACGTTGCCCGGCCACTGATAATTCATCAACGCTTGGAGCGCGTCCGCCGTAAAATCGTTGACCGGTTTGTTGTTCTCATCCGCAAACTCGCGCAAAAACTTTTGCGCCAGCAGCGGTATGTCGCCCGTCCGCTCGCGCAACGGCGGCAAATGGATTTCCACGACATGCAGCCGGAAAAACAAATCTTCGCGGAATTTTCCGGCTTTGACCAGTTCTTCCAGATTTTTATTTGTCGCCGCAACCAGGCGCACGTCCGCCATCAAAGTTTTGTTCGAGCCGACCCGTTCAAACGTCCGCTCGCCCAAAAATCGCAGCAGCTTCACCTGAATCGTCGCGTCAATCTCGCCGATTTCGTCGAGAAACAGCGTCCCGCCCTGCGCCTGTTCAAACCGGCCAATCCGCCGTTCATGTGCGCCGGTGAACGCGCCCTTTTCGTGGCCGAACAGTTCGCTTTCCAAAAGCGTCGGCGCAAGCGCGGCGCAATGCACCGTCACGAACGGCTGTTTCATGCGCGGGCTCAATTGATGAACCGCCTTCGCGACAAGCTCCTTGCCCGTGCCGCTCTCGCCGCCAAGCAAAACAGTCGCGCGTGTCGGCGCAACCTGCCGGACGATTTCAAAAATCTCCTTCATCACCGGCGATTCGCCGACGATGTTCTCCAAACCAAATTTTGAATCGAGTTGCTGCCGCAGCGAAACATTTTCCACCTCCAGATTTTGCTGCTTCAACGCCCGCGCAATCCGCATTTCCAGCTCGTCAATCTGCAAACGGCCCTTAGCGATGTAATCGTCCGCTCCGCGCTTCATCGCATCCACCGCGAGTTCTTCCGAGCCGTAAGCCGTCATCAAAATGCAAATCGGCGGTTTCGACAAAGATTTCGCCCGCGCAATCAGTTTCATTCCATCCTCGTTCGGCAGCCGGAAATCCGTGAGCATCACGTCAAAGTTTTCGTTCTCGAGCAGGTTCATCGCCGCCTTTGAGTCCTCGGCCACATAAACGTCGTAGCGTTCTTCAAGCGCGGCGCGCAATCCGTCGCGCGTCGTCTTTTCGTCGTCCACAATCAGCAAGGTTGGTTTATTCATGCACTTTTGCCTCCAGCAAGCGCGGCCTTCGTTCGTGCAACGGCAGCCAGATGCGAAACGTCGTTCCGCGACCGACGTGGCTTTCCAGTTCAATCCGGCCGCCGTGCGCGCGGACAATTCTTTGAACAATCATCAGACCAAGACCGCTGCCTTTTTTCTTCGTTGTGTAAAACGGCTCGAAAATGCGGTTGATCTGCTCCTGCGGAATTCCGCCGCCAGTGTCGTTCACGCTCACCCAGACGCCGTCGTTCGATTCGCCGGTCTGCAACGTCAGCGTGCCGCCGGTCGTCATCGCCTGCGCAGCGTTTTTGACGAGATTAACCAAAACCTGCTGCAACTGCGTCGCGTCAACCGGCGTGGCCGTCAGATTTCGCGCCAGTTTTGTTTTCACCGCAATGCCGCGATTTTCAACCTCCGGCTGCAGCAAATCCAAAGTTTTTTCAACCACGTCGTTCAACGAAGACAGTTTCAATTGCAGCGGCGCAGGCCGGATCGCCTGAAGAAATTGCGTGATGATGTAATCCAGCCGCGCAATTTCGCCTTTGGACACGTCGAGATATTGCTCCAATTTTCTAAAATTCTCCGGCGTGATGTTTGAGACGTTTTTCTTGCCACTGGTCACCCGCCACTCGCCATCTGTGAGTCTTTTCACTTCGCGCTCCATGAGTTGCAGGTGAATGTGCAGCGCATTGAGCGGATTTCCGATTTCATGCGCGACGCTTGCCGCCAAAAGTGTGAGCGCCTGGACACGCTCGCTTTCGATGGCTTCAAAAGTTTTTTGCCGCGCCTCCGTCGCGTCGTGCAAAATCAGCGCGACGCCCGCGCTGTCTTCGAGCGGCGCGGCGTAGAGCCGGAGAAACCGGGGACGCGGATAATGGATTTCAAATTCATGGCGCACGACCCGTTCGCCGCCGCCAGAATCGGTGCGCGAAATTTTCTCCCAGTCCATTTCCGGCAGAACTTTCGAAATGTGCCGCTCCTCATCGCCGGACTGCAAACCGATGAGCCGCGTGACGGCCTGGTTGAAGTAAATCACGCGCCCGTTTTCGTCCACCACCAGCACGCCGTCCTCGATCGTGTTGAACAGCGTTTCGAGAAAACTGCGTTCGCGCGCGAGCCGCTGGACGACGGTTTGCAACCCTTCCGCATCCAGCCGTCCGATGCGGCCAAGCACCTTGTCGAGAAAACTAGATTTGGTTGCAGCCATTGGATGAAATCAGGATTTCAGCGTGACAAGTTGGCACAAACAGGAAATTCGTCAAGCTTAATGAAAGTGATTTTTGGCACAAAGTAAAATCGAATTAGAAACCGCGAACTACTCGAAATACACGAAAGGATTCGTCAAATTTTTTTGTATTTGGAGTAATTTCGCATCGAAATATTCTGGCGTTTTTTTATGGACAACCTGATTTGCTAGAAGCAAAGTTAAAGTTGTGGATATAAAATGTCCAAACTGTAAGACGGCGATTTACAATCGCGCGCAGAGACATTGCCGGCTTGCGGTTTTAAACTTCCCGCAGAACTGTTATTACCTGCCGCAGAAATTAAGCATTTTGAGGAAAGCATCGAGCGCGACAGGAAGGCAAACTGCACAACAGACGTAGCTATGCCAGACATTTCAGCAGCTGCGCCGAATAGCTTTTAGTCCTCACTTCTCACCCGCCGTCAGCGACAGAAAAATTTCTTCAAGCTGGCCGGAGTTGCCGCTTTGTTTGCGGAGTTCGTCGCGGTTCGTTGATTCTGCCTTCACGTTTGCTTGCGCCTCGACTCGCGTTTTGAAAGTGATATTTTGGCGGCGTGAACAACGTCGCTTTGGGACTTTTGAGCGCGCTGCTGGCCACCAACCAGCCGCAGGACGCCAGCAATCTGTCCCCGCAAATCACCCGCGTTCCGTCCGCCACCGTCAATACCAACGACGCGGCAGAACTGGAATTGCAAAAGCTGATGATGGACGACGACGCGGCGGCGGACGAAGTGGACAAATGGATCCGCGACAACGACGCGCTTGCCGCCAAGGGCGCGGGCGAACCCAAGACGGAATTGAACAAGCGCATCCGCACACGCTTCGACATCGTCCGCAAAGGCTACGAGGATTTTTTGTTGCGGCATCCAAGCTCCGCGCACGGCTACATGGCCTACGGCAGTTTTCTCAACGACATCGGCGACGAGGAGGAGGCGAAGGCGCAATACGAAAACGCCAGGCAGCTCGACCCGAAAAATCCAGCGGTCTGGAACAACCTCGCCAACTATTACGGCGAAAACGGCCCGCTCACGAACGCCTTCGCGTATTACACCGAGGCCATCCGTTTGGATCCCGCCGAGCCGGTCTATTATGAAAATTTTGCCACGACGGTTTATCTTTACCGCAAGGACGCGGAGGAATTTTACGGCATCACCGAGAAGCAGGTTTTCGACACGGCGCTGGAACTTTACCGCAAGGCCATCCGGCTGGACCCCGATGATTTTTCGCTCGCGACCGATTACGCGCAAAGTTACTACGGCATCAAGCCGCTCCGCACCAATGACGCGCTCGTCGCGTGGACGAACGCGCTGCAAATCGCCCGCGACGACAACGAACGCGAGGGCGTTTTCATCCATCTCGCGCGCATCAAAATCGCCGCCGGATATTTCGCCGAGGCGAAGGCGCAGCTTGACGCCGTGACCAACACCGCCTTTGGCGACATTAAAAAACGTCTTGAACGCAACCTTGCCGAGCGCGAAAATCCGACGACCAACAAGACGCCCGTAAATGTTTCGACGCGCGTTGCGGTCGCGACGAACATTCCTGCGGTTGTTCAGGCGAACATCGTGATTGCCGCCACAAATGAAGTTGATGTCCCCACGGATTTCATGGTCTCCCCGCCGGCGCTGCGCGGACAATAGGCGTGGTGGGCTGGACAAATTACGGCTTTCTGCCGCCGCGCTTTTGTGGTGAAATGACCCGATTATGAGTTTCTACGACAAATTGAAATTTGACGCGCATGGTTTGATTCCCGCAATCATTCAGGAACAAAAAACCGGCCGCGTTGTAATGATGGCTTGGATGAATCGAGCTTCACTCGAAAGCACCATCAAAACCGGCAAGACACATTTCTGGAGCCGCTCTCGCCAGAAATTCTGGATGAAAGGCGAGGAGAGCGGCCACACGCAGGCCGTCAAGGACATTGCGTTCGATTGCGACGGCGACTGCCTGCTGATTCAAGTCGAGCAGACCGGCGCGGCGTGCCACGAAGGTTATCAATCGTGCTTTTTCCGCTCGGTCGAAAACGGCGGTTTCAAAATCACCGGGCCGCAATTGCAAAAGCCGGAAGAGATTTATAAAGAGAAATAAAATTTTCAGCCAATGAATCCAATTCAACAACCAGAAACTGCCGAAGCGATAAATATGCGCAATAGATGCAAATTTGACGCCACCCATTTCAGCATTAAATATTCGGCTAAACTCGTGGCGAGTGCTGCAAGGCGGTGTCATCCGCGCGGGCGATTTGGTGCAAATCGAATCAAATAAAAGCGCGCCCCTCCGCGTTCCCGTCTTTCTCTTTGACAAAGCGGGCCGGCAGTTTCATTTTTGTGCGCGTCGCAAGGCGTTTCAATGGCTCAATGCCAAAGCGCTTTGCGGAAGATTCGTTTGCGTCATGAAAAGGAAAACTGCTTCCTCCGGTTCAACCGCCTTGCAGACGCGCTTGCGAATTACGCTCAAAAAGAAAATTGCTTTTGGCCCCGGCAACGCGAAATTGCTGCGGCTCGTGGACGAAACCGGCTCCATCGGCAAAGCCGCGCCACACAAAACCGAATTGTTCATGGACACGAAGAAATTCCCAAAATATCTCGTCCTGCTGGCAGTCGCATTGATGACTTTGTCGCTGCCGCTGCGCGCGGCGGAAATCACCGTGTCCGCCGCCGCCAGCCTGACTGACTCGCTGAAAAAAATTGCCGCCAATTACGAAAAACAATCCGGCGACAAAATCACTTTCAACTTCGGCGCGTCCAGCACGCTCGCCCGGCAAATCGAGGCCGGCGCGCCCGCCGACATTTTCTTTTCCGCCGACGAGGCGCAAATGAATGGTCTGGCGAAAAAAAGCTTGATTGATCCGGCCACGCGCAAAAGCATTCTGGGCAATTCACTCGTGGTCGTCGTTCCAAGCGACAGCCCGCTGCAAATTAAATCCGCGAGCGGCCTCACCAATGCCAGCGTAAAACAAATCGTCCTCGCCGATCCCAAGGCCGTGCCCGCCGGAGTTTATGCCAGGGCGTGGCTTGAAAAATTGCAATTATGGCCGGCCATCGAGCCGAAAGTTGTTCCGACCGAAAACGTCCGCGCCGCGCTCGCCGCTGTTGCGTCCGGCAACGTGGACGCGGGCCTCGTCTATAAAACCGACGCCGCCATTTCTAAAAAAGTTAAAATCGCCTGCGAAGTTCCGCGCGCCGACGGGCCGGACATCAGTTATCCGATGGCGCTGGTGAAAGGTTCGCCGCAACTTGAAGCCGCAAAGAAATTCCTTGATTACCTTTCGTCCAAAGAAGCCGGACAGGTCTTCACTCATTTTGGCTTCCTTTTGCAAAAATGACTTCGCCAGAATGGCAGATTGTCGGATTCACCGTATGGGTGGCCGCGTTGAGCACGCTGGCGATTCTGCCCTTTGGCCTTGCGCTCGCGTGGGCGCTGGCGCGCGGCAACTGGCCGGGCAAATCGCTCGTCGAAACTTTCGTCACGCTGCCGCTTGTCATGCCGCCGGTGGCCACGGGACTGATCCTGCTGACCGCGTTTGGAAAGCACGGCCTCGGTGGACTGTTTGATTTTAGAATCGTCTTCACCTGGCGCGCGGTGCTGCTGGCGTTGAGCGTGATGTCTTTGCCGCTGCTCGTCCGTTCCGCGCGCACGGCATTTGAGGAAGTCAATCCGCGGCTGGAGCAAATCGCACGCACGCTTGGCGCGGGCGGCTGGCGCGTGTTTTTTACCATCACCGTCCCGCTGGCGGCGCGTGGAATCGTCGGTGGAATGTTGCTCGCGTTCGCCCGCGCCCTCGGCGAATTCGGCGCGACGATCATGGTCGCCGGAAATATCCAGGGCAAAACCCAGACCATCTCGCTCGCCATTTTTGAAAACGTGCAAATCGGCGACGATGCGCACGCCTATCACTTGCTCGGCGTGTCGGTCATGCTTGCCTTCATTGCCGTGTGGAGCAGCGAATTTTTTCTGCGCCGCAAAAAAACGACATGAGCCTGCTGCTGAAAAACGTTTCGCTGCCGCTTGCGCATTTCACACTCGAAGCGGATTTTGCGATGCAAAGGCGCGTCACCGCCGTCTTCGGTCCGTCCGGCGCGGGCAAAACCTCACTGCTTGATCTCATTGCTGGATTGCGCACGCCGCGTTCGGCTTTCATTCAACTGGATGACGACGTGCTGACCGACACGGCGAAGAAATTTTCCGTTGCCACGCATCGTCGCGGCATCGGCTACGTGCCGCAGGATCTTGCGCTGTTTCCACATTTGTCCTTGCGCCAAAATTTGCTTTACGGTTGCAAATCCGGCGGCACGAACAATTCACGGTTCACTTTCAATCATGTGATTGAAGTGCTGGAAATCCAGCCGCTCATCGCGCGCGGCGTGACGGAACTTTCCGGCGGCGAAAAACAGCGCGTCGCCCTGGCTCGTGCCTTATTGTCATCGCCGCGACTGCTGCTGCTTGACGAACCGCTCGCCAGCCTTGACGCGCCGCTGAAGACAAAAATCATTCCCTACCTCGCCCGCGTGCGCGACGAATTTCAGATTCCGATGCTCTGCGTGACGCACGACCGCCATGTGGCGCTTGCGCTGGCCGACGAAATTGTCGTGCTGATGAACGGAAAAGTCATGCAGACCGGGCCGGTGTCCGAAGTTTTCGCGCGCCCAGCCAATGCGGAGGTCGCCAAATTTGTCGGCGTCGAAACTCTTCAGCCCGGCACGGTCACAAGCGTGAACGAAGGACTCGCCACCGTAACTGTCGGCAAGGTCACGCTTACCGCGCTTGCGCCGCCACCCGCGTCGCGCGACGTGTTTGTCTGCATTCGTGGCGAAGAGGTGATTCTCCAGCGCGACGTTGCGGCGGCGAGCAGCGTGCGTAATCGTCTGCCGGCGCGCGTTCTTTCCTTGAGTCCCGAAGACGCGCTTGTGCGCGTGGAACTGGACGCTGGATTTCCTTTGTTCGCGCTGGTCACACGCCCCGCTTGCGCCGAACTCGCGTTGCGCGAAGGCGAAACGATCATCGCGCTCATCAAAGCGCCGGCCATCCATCTTGTGCCGCGCTGAAATTGCTGTTAAAAAATCCAATGCGCGTTTTATTTTTCGCCCAACTCAAAGACGTGACCGGCTGCGATGCCGTGGAGCTTGCGCTGCCGTCGCCGCTGAACCGCGAGCAGTTTTGGGCGGCGTTGCTGGAAAAATTTCCCGGCCTGCGCGAGCATCTCGGAAACGTCCGCCTGACGCGCAATTGGGAATATGCCGACGCCGGAACGCAGTTTGCGGACGCCGATGAAGTGGCGCTGATTCCGCCGGTGTCGGGCGGTTGAAATTTTTGTCTCATGGAAATCGAAGTTCAACTTACCGGCTCGCCCATCGCGGAGAAAATTTCTCCGCCGCGACTGGCCGCGCACGGCGCGTGGCTGGAATTTCGCGGCGCCGTTCGTGATGAGGAAAATGGCGTGAAAATTTCCGGGCTGGAATATGAAGCCTATGCCGAAATGGCCGTGCGCGAAATCCGGCGTCTGCTTGAAAAGCTTTCTGCGCTGCATCCATGCCTCGCGGCAAAAGTAATCCACCGCATTGGCATTGTGCCGGCGGGCGAGGCTGCGATTTACGTTGGCATCGCGTCGCGGCATCGCGCGGAAGCCATTGCGTTGCTTGGCGAATTTATGAACGGCCTCAAGCAAGCCGTGCCGATCTGGAAACGCCGCGCGCTGCCGTTCAAATCCATAGAAGACGACGTGAGGAGTCTCACTTTCCCTGGAAAAATACCAGAGACTCCTCACGTCATCTCCTGCAAATCGCTCGATGAAGCGATGGCCGAAATCCGTTCGCATTGCCAGGCATTGCCGGCTGTGCGCGCGCCGTTGACGGCTGCGCTTGGCCGCGTGCTGCGCGAGGCGGTTTGCGCTCCTTCGGATATTCCCGATTGCGACCGCTCGACGCGCGACGGCTTCGCGATATTGTCGAACGGCGAGTCGGAAACTTTTTTCATCGTGGACAAACTTCACGCCGCCGACTGGAAACCGCGAATGTTGAAATCTGGTGAAGCGGTTCGCATCGCAACCGGAGCGTCGCTGCCGTGCGAGGGTTTGCGCGTCGTGATGCAGGAAAATGTCGAACGAAACGGCGACAAAATCAAAATTTTGCGGCGCGAAGATTCGCCGAACATCCGACTGCGCGGCGAAGACGTGAAGGCGGGTGCAACGCTCGTCCAAACCGGTGCCCGTCTTGATGCGGGAAAACTGGCGTTGCTGGCGTCGGCAGGCCGTGCGCAGCTGCTGGTCAGCCCGCAACTGCGAATCGTTCATTTCACGACCGGCGATGAAATTGTTCCGCCCGAACAAACGCCCAAGCCGGGACAAGTGCGCGACAGCAATTCGATTTTGGTTCGCGGCCTGCTGGAAAAATTTTCCTGCGACTTGCAGCAAACACATCTGCCGGAAAATTTTGAACCGGCAAAATCTCAAATCTCAAGTCTCAAATCTCAAATCGAAAATGCCTACGTGCTTCTGGTTTCCGGCGGCGCGAGCGTGGGCGAAAAAGATTTCACGCGCCCGCTGCTGGAATGGCTCGGTTTTGAAATTGTTTTCTCGCAGGTCAACGTGCGTCCCGGACGTCCGCTGATTTTTGGCGTGAACGGAAATCAAATTGCGTTCGGTCTGCCGGGCAATCCACTGGCGCATTTTGTCTGTTTTCATCTGTTCGTCGCAGCGGCACTGGAGAAATTGACCGGCGGCAGCCCGCGACAATTTGGTCGCGGCACGCTCGCCGTCAGGCTTGAAGACGCGCCGAATCCGCGCGAAACTTTGTGGCCGGCGCGGCTGGCTGGGGCGGGTTTGGTTCCGCTGAAATGGTCGAGCTCTGGAGACGTGACTTGTTTGGGGGAAGCAAATACGCTGATTCGCGTGCCGGCGAATTGTGGTGCGATTCAAGCGGGCGCGGAGGTTGAATTTTTGGCGGCGGATTTTTAGAACCACGAAAGACACGAAATGACACGAACTAAAAAATTTTCCCATCTCGGCGCGGACGGCGCAGCGCGGATGGTGAACGTCGGCCACAAGCCGGTTCAGCGGCGGCGCGCGGTGGCGGAAGGAAAATTGATTTGCCAGCCTGCGACCATTCGTGCCTTGAAAAAAAACGCGCTGCCGAAGGGCGACGTTTTGACCGTGGCACAAATTGCCGGAATTCAGGCGGCGAAACGGACAGGTGAATTGATTCCGCTGTGTCATCCGCTGGCGTTGAATCATGTGGAAGTAAATTTCAAAGTGCGCCGCGACGCGATTGAGATTTTTTGCACGGTGGAAACGAGCGCGCAGACGGGCGTGGAGATGGAGGCGTTGACCGGCGTGAGCATGGCGGCGCTGGCGCTTTACGACATGTGCAAGGAGGTGGACAAGACGATGCGGATCGAGGACATCCGCGTCGTGGAGAAAATGAAGGAATGAAAATCGGGCGACTCACCGTCAGCGACCGCGCGAGCGCGGGGATTTACGAGGACCGCAGCGGGCCGGAGATTGAAAAAGTGCTTGGCGAATTTTTCGGCGGCGAAATAAAATTTGAATCGGCCATCGTGCCGGACGAGGTGGAAATGATTTCGGCGGCGCTGAAAAAGTTTGCGGATGAGTCGAAATGTGATTTGTTAATCACGACGGGCGGCACGGGAATTGCCGCGCGCGATGTGACGCCGGAGGCGACGCGGGCGGTTTTGGAAAAGGAACTGCCCGGGTTTGGCGAGGCGATGCGGATGCAGTCGCTGGCAAAAGTGAAGACGGCGATTTTGTCGCGGGCGGCCGCCGGCACGCGCGGCAGGACTCTGATTGTGAACCTGCCGGGCAAGCCGTCGGCGGTGCGCGAGTGTCTGGAGATTCTCGCGCCGGCGATCCGCGAAGGCACGGCGCATTTGCGCGGCGAAGATGCGCACGCGAAATAGTTGATGGATGATGAAAAAATGAATTTGAACCAGACAGATTCGTTCGGGCGGATTGTGGATTATTTGCGCATCTCGATCACCGACCGGTGCAACGAGCGGTGCCTGTATTGCCTGCCGGAGAATTATTCGGACTGGCTGCCGCGCGGGGAAATTCTGGCTTACGACGAACTGCTGGCCATCGCGCGGATGACCGCGGCGCTGGGCTTCAAACGCTTTCGCGTGACGGGCGGCGAACCGCTGATCCGGCCCGGCGCGGCGGGATTCATTCGCGATCTCATCGCCACGCCAGGCGTCGAGTCAGTTTTGCTCACGACCAACGGCACGCGCCTGCCGGAACTGGCGAAACCTTTGTTTGACGCGGGTTTGCGCCGCATCAACATCAGCCTCGACGCGCTTGATCCGGCGATTTACCACGCGATCACGAACGGCGATGTCGCGCCGGTGTTGCGCGGCATCAAGCTCGTGAAGGAACTTGGCTTCGAGTCGGTAAAATTGAACACGGTCTTAATGCGTGGAAAAAATGACGGCGAAGTTTTCCGGCTGCTGGACTTTGCGGCGGAACACGACATCGCGATCCGTTTCATCGAACTGATGCCCGTGAGCCTGACGGAAATGTTGAGCGAAAAGAATTTTTTCCCGGTCACGGAATTGCTCGCCAGATTGCGGCGCGAGGATGAACCGGAGCCGCTCGCGGAATCGTTCGGGTTCGGCCCGGCGAAATATTTTCGTCTCAAAAAACGCGGCGTGACCGTGGGTTTGATTGGCGCGTTGAGCGACCTGCATTTTTGCGAACGCTGCAACAAGATGCGGCTGACCTGCGACGGCAAACTGCGCCCGTGCCTCGGCAACCATCTGGAGACGGATTTGAAACCGGCACTGCGCCCGCAGATTGACCCGGAGCGACTGCGGGAATTGATCCGCGCGACGCTCGGGCAAAAGCCGTCCGAGCATCTGTTCCGTAACAATTACCAGCCGCAGCGCGTGATGACGGCCATCGGCGGGTGAAGGGAAGCCCGCAAGTTTTGTTTGAAAGCCCGGCGGCGACTGCTATCACTTCTGCATGGCCCGTTTCTACGAACAACTCGCCGCCGCCTGCGCCGCGAACCGGACGTTCGCGCTCGCGCTGATTTCCGGCACCAAAGGCTCCAGCCCGCAGCGCGCCGGGGCCAAGGCCATTTTTTTTTGCCGACGGAAAAATCGCTGGCACGCTGGGCGGCGACTGTCTCGAAGCCGAGGTTCACGCCCGCGCGCTTGCGGCGTTGAAAACCGACTGGCCCGCCGAGTTTGATCTGCTGCTCGACCACGATTCCGGCTGGGATGACGGCTTGATTTGCGGCGGCAGCGTGAGCGGCCTGATTTTGCCGCACGCCGCGCAGTCAAAAGATCTCTGGCGGGAATTGCCCAACGTCGCCGCGCCCGTCTGCTGGGGCGTGAAAAAGGATTTTTCCATCGTGCACGCCGATTCAACGATTCAACGATTCAACGATTCAACATCTTCCGAATGGTTTTATCAGGAAACGGTTTCACCGCCGGTGAAATTGTGGATTGCCGGTTCCGGCCATGTCGCGCAGGCCGTCGCGCCGCTCGCGCTGCAACTGGATTTTGCCGTCACCGTTTTCGACGACCGCCCGGAACTTGCGAACCACGAATTTTTCCCGGCCGCCGTGAAATTGTGCGTCGGCGGCTGGCACGAACTGTTGAAATTCCGTCCGCCGGAAAAAGCCTTTGGCCTCATCGTCACGCGCGGCCATCAGCATGATGCGCTGGCATTGTCGGAATGGATTCATTTTCCGTTCGCATTTCTGGGGCTGATCGGCAGCCGGCGCAAGGCGCGCATCATGCGCGAGCAGTTTTTGAAGCAAAACATCGCCACGGCGCCGCGCTGTTCTTTTTGGCGTTCTGTCAGGTTCGATAATTCATTCATCTTCCGCAGATGGTCAAAATGCGATTTTGTGATTTCAGCGATTCGCGCCGCCTTTTCCGCTGCGCTGTCGTAAAGATCGTTCTGCTTTTTGATCTCGTCGTTGATGGCACGCTGCACCTCCAAAGCCTGATTCGCCTTTTGCAGATACTTGGCGATGTATTCCGGCTTCCAATCCGGTGGTTTGATGCCTGACAATTTTTCAACAAGCGCCTTTGACAGTTTGTAGGCCGCAAACATTCCAACGCCAACGGCAAGGACAATTCCAAGCACAACGCCAATCGGCCCGACACCGGCAAATTTGTTGTTTGCCAAAGAAACTTGCGCCTGTTCCGTGAGCGCCTTGGTTTTTAATCTTTGAGCCTCATAATTTTCCAAGGCAGCAGCAGCAGCCATTTGATCTTGTTTGGCATTTGCGGCGGTCGCTGATCCGGCTTCTTTGCTTGTGACAGCCACGGCTTCCAAGGCGACAGCCTCTTGTCCAAGTTTTTGCTCCAGTTTTCCAGCCGCCATTGCCGCGTCCACATCCGCGTCGGCGGTCGTCTTGATGATTTTCCGAAGCCATCCCATGCGCTGCCCTAAAATCGTGACAGAACCGATTATTCTGCCGGTTCCACGACCCTGAATCGCTTCATGGAACAAAACGGCTATTTCCTGAACACGACCTCCAAAACTTGTTGAGCCACTGTGCGATCCAAGCAATCCGCGTCCACCGCCAAAACCTCTTGCGGAAATCGAAGCCTGTTCCAGCATCGCCACTTTGGTCAATTTCGCCAGTTCTTGGGCAGCAAGCCTGTCTTTCTCGAATTTTTCAAGCATTGCTCCGGCGGCGATTGCCTGTTCACTCCAAAGCGCTCCTTGCGCCGCCTTTTGAGTCAACGCCCAATCAATGCTTTCTTTTTCAAGTGCCTTGCGCGCGGCAACGCGCGCTTTGGCTTCGGCAAATTTCTTTGTCCACTCTGGATCATCCAGCAATGCTGATGGACGATTTTTGCCAACTGTGCTTAAATTCTGACCGCCTGCGGCCAATGCCGCCTCGTATCTTGAAATTTCTTCCTCGTCCTTTGCGTGCGCGAGACGGCGGGCTTTGTATTGTCCAAGCGTGGACATATCCACCACTGCGCCAGAATCTATTGCGTTCTGTTTTGCCGCCGCATTGCCGAAAATTCCTGTGTTATTTATTGAACCTGGGCGATTCACCTGAAATGCCGCTCGTTCCTTGTTCAGAATCGCCAGTGCCGCCGCCGATTCCGCATAAGACTTCCCTTCAAGTTTAGACAATGCTATCTGGCGCTTCAAAGCTGCTGCCGTTTTATTCATGCCTGCGACAATGGCATCGGAAACGGCTTTCGCGCCGGAAGCCGACTTGGTGTAGACAGCATCGAGATTGCGTGTGTCCCCTAAAAATGTTGCATTTAGCGATGGCATATTGACAAAAATCCAATTTCGATTACTCTGTTTTCACCATGAACCCGCAAACCCAAGTCGCCAGAAGCACAATCATTTGCAGTTACGTCTTGTCCTTCTGATTCCGATTGCCGGACTCGGTTCGGGACTTTATTTGTTCGCAAAAAAAAAAAGTGCATGGCAGTTTGTGCATCGTCATCAGTTTCTTTTTCATGCTTGCGCTGGCTGCGATTCTTCTTTGATTTCCATCGGCGGCAACTTGACCTCGCCGCGCGCTATTTTTTCTTCCATCTCATTGCACCAGTCGGAGAACGACTGCACAAAATCACTTTTCAACGTAACTTTGCCCTACGATTCCAGCAGCGTGTAATACTCATACCGCGCCACGGCAATCGGGAAGTCCAGTTCGCTCGCGCCCCATTCATCCAGCCTCGATTTTGGCAGCGAACGGACGTAATGCAGCAGCATCGCCATTTCTAGCGCACCCACGGGCGTTGTCGGCGCGTCGCTTTCCGGTTTGGCGAACTCCGGCCCGGTCTTGCCGGCGCATATGTATTGCCAGAACTTTTCCAGTTCCGTCGAAGGCCGCAAATCTGCCGGCACTTCCGAATGGATCAAAAATTTCGGGATCGCCGCCTCCTAATCGCGCCAGATTTTTTCAAGGCGCAATTTCCGCGTCATGTTCCGCAAATCCCACCAGCGGAAATGTCCCGCCAGCAGCCTGCCCATCACGCCGGCCAAAGTGCTGGCCGCGCTTGGCAAAGTTCCAACCGTTGCAAAATCATGAATGCCTTCGCCTACGCCGCCGCGCTCTCGCCCGACAGCGCCCGCGAACTGGTCGCCGACCACGGCGCTTATCTAGCCGGCGGCAACGACCTGCTCGGCCTGCTCAAGGATTATCTCGTCCCCGGCCCAAACGTTCTCGTCAACATCAAGTCGCTCCCCGGTCTGAACCAGATTGAACGCGGCGACAAGAATTGGACCATCAGCGCGCTCGTCACCATTGGTGAAATCGAGCGCAACGCGGAAATCGGGAAGGTTTTCCCCGGTCTGCGCGACGCCGCATCGGAAATCGCCTCGCCGCAAATCCGCAACGTCGCCACCGTCGGCGGCAACCTCGCGCAACATTCACGCTGCTGGTATTTCCGCCATCGCGACGTGCTTTGCATGAAGAAGGGCGGCGATCTCTGCTACGCCCGCGAAAGCGAAAACCGCTATCACAGCCTGTTCACCGGCACCGACTGCATCAGCCCTGTCGTTTCAAGTCTGGCCACGACGTTTGCCGCGCTCGACGCCACGGCGATTGTGCTGCGGGACGGCCAAAAGACGCGCATGAGTATGGCCGACCTTTATCAGAAGGCGTTCACGGACACGGCCGCGCACAATTCGCTCAACCCCGGCGACCTGATTTTGCGCGTGGAAATCCCGACCTCGCGCAGCCGCAGCGCTTATATGCAGGTCAGCGACAAACACGCATTCGACTGGGCGCTGGTCAGTTGCGCGGCGGCGGCGGAAATTGCGGACGGAAAATTGAGCCGGCCGCGCGTCGCGCTTGGCAGCATCTCGCCGGTGCCTCATCAAGTCCAGGCCGCCAACGATTTTCTGGACGGAAAAACCCTGGATGACGCCACGGTGTCGCAGGCGGCGGACCTGATTCTGGCCGGCGCGAAGCCGCTGGAGCACAACGCCTACAAGGTGCCCCTGGCGCACGCGCTCATCCGGCGCACGCTGCTCAAATTGAAAGGCGACGCATGACCAACAATTTCATTTACTGCAAACATCTGCGGACGAAATCCATGTTCACCGGCGCGACACAGGAGGAGGCATTCGCGGACAAGGAAGACGGACGCACCATGCCCTGTAATTTCTGGTGCAACCGCACGCAGACCGTCGTGGGCGTGGACGACCGGCCCGTTCACAAGAACGACTGCAAGCCGGGGCGTTCGTGTTTTGAAGAATGAAGCCGTCTGCCTGACGGCGTCTCCCAAACCTGCGCGGATTCATTTGCTTTGAACCGCAACTGGCGTTTCAATTATCCGCGTGATTGCCAAACGTGTCATCCCCTGCCTCGACGTCCACGACGGCCAGGTCACGCGCGGCGTCCAGTTCGGCGTGGCCGAGCAGGGCGGCCTGCGCAACGTCGGCGACCCCGTGGAACTCGCACTCCGCTACAACGAGCAGGGTGCGGACGAAATGGTCTTCTTCGACATCACCGCCACCGCGCACGGCCGCGGCACGATGGTCGAAGTCATCGAGCGCGCCGCCGACCAATGTTTCATGCCGCTCACCGTTGGCGGCGGCATCAAATCGGTGGACGACATGTTCACCCTGCTGCGCGCCGGTGCGGACAAAATCAGCATCAACTCCAGCGCGCTCGCCCGGCCCGAACTTATTCTCGAAGGCGCGGAAAAATTCGGCAGCCAGTGCATCGTCGTCTCGATTGACGCCAAAAAAATCGCGCCGGACAAATGGGGCGTGTTCTCGCATGGCGGACGCAGGGACGCCGGCCTCGACGCGATTGAATGGGCAAAAAAAGCCGTGTCGCTCGGTGCCGGTGAAATTGTTTTGAACTCAATTGACGCCGACGGCACAAAAGCCGGTTTTGATCTCGTCATCACGCGGCGCATCAGCGAAAGCGTGGGCGTGCCGGTGGTGGCCAGCGGCGGCGCCGGCACACTGGAGCACATGGCCGCCGTGCTGCTTGAAGGCCGAGCCGACGCCGTCCTCGCCGCGAGCATTTTTCATTTCGGCACCTACACCGTCGGCGACGTAAAACAGTTCTTGAAGAAACAGAACATTCCGGTTAGACCGTGAGGAAGTTCACAATTAACGGCCATGAAAAAAATCATCCTTTGGAGCGTTGCTTTAATTTTAATCGCCGGAATCGCCATCGCCGGATTTTGGTGGCTGCGGCGTCCGCAAATCATCAAGTTGAACGACGGCACAAAGCTGACCCTTCTCGGCGTCACTTATGGCAAACATCACGTCGCACCGAAAATCACGGTTGCCGGCGAACGCGCCCGCGGCGGCGGCGCGCGGATAGACAGCCCGAACGACACGCTCGTTGTCTGGATTGAGGCCGAACACAAGCCAAACCAGTATCCAAACTACCAGTTGCTGGTTTCCGACATGGCGAACACGGCTTGCGACAGCACTTATGCCAGAAACCAGTCGCAGGTGAAGCCGGGCGTGGAAATTCAAGGTTTCATGCTGGATGCCTATCCGCGTTGGGACCGAAAAATCATGCTCCGCATCTTTTCTTATGGAAACGGCGGCCAGCGCATTTCCAAAGAGCATTTTGTTGTTTCCAATCCCGTCCGGCGTTCGTTTGCCAAGTGGCCGACTGAACCGCTGCCGGATTCGCAGTCTGACGGCGATTTGACCGCGACGCTCACCAAGCTGGTCGCCGGAGCGCAACTACCTTACAACCGCGGCAACGGCGTGCCGAAAAATGATTCCTACAACAAAGGGGTTCAACTTGATTTTGACATCCAGCAGAATGGCCAGATTACGATGAACTGGGGTCCGGTGCACATGGTCACGTCCGATGCCGCCGGCAATTCGCTTCAAGGGTGGATCAACCCAAATTATCAAAACGGCCAGTCGTCCGGGTATTTCTGTCAGCAAGGCCTGTGGCCGGACGAGCCGGCGTGGAAATTACGCGTGGAATTTTCCCGGCAGTCCGGTTTCAGTGACGACGAAATCTGGTCCGTGACCAATCTTCAAATAAACGCAGGCACACAGCAGGACGTGCAGAATGCCTGGAACAACAATTTTAACAATTCAGGCAAGTCAAATCCCGCCTTCGCCGAGACCACGGTCAACGGCATTCATTTGAAACTGTTTCCCGCCATCCGATATCAAGACCCGAACAACAATGACACTCCGTCCGTCAGCTTTTCCCTCAAAGCCGACCCGGATCCAGAATCCAACGGACTCGGACTACGGATGACGGTGCTCAAGGCGACCGACGACCAGGGCCATGATTTGCAAAACCGTGGCTCGAGCTCGGGCGGCGGCAATTATCAATACCAATATGCCAACGCGCGCAATGTCAATTCGCTGAACCTCACTTTTGCCATCCACAAAAGCCGGTTCGTCGAGTTCACCGTCAAGCCGCAAAAGGCCGTCGCCGCCAACGGCCCTTGATGCAAACGCTCGTAGAAGATTTTCTGCAATACCTGCGCCACGAACGCGGGCAGTCGGATAACACCGCGAAAACCTACGCCGCGCTGCTCGGCAAATTCACTTCGTGGGCGGCGAAACAAAATCTCACGGACTGGAAATCGGTCGAGCTGAAACATCTCATGGCGTTCCTGCAAGATGAACGCGCGCGAAACCTGTTGCCGGTGGGGCGAGCGTCCCCGCGAGCCACTGCTGACACCGGGCAA
>Ga0207933_1001064_pt1 | contig 22637 bp, 13 predicted proteins | sample NGESurdeep092012_4_FD_184488 | JGI IMG/M metagenome (GOLD analysis project Ga0207933, IMG submission 184488) | Arctic peat soil microbial communities from Barrow, Alaska - NGEE Surface sample F53-3 deep-092012 (SPAdes) | ecosystem: Environmental > Terrestrial > Soil > Wetlands > Peat ...
CGCCAGGACGACCCAGGAACGATCCGCGAAGGTTGGTCGATGGTTTTGCATCCCCCGAATTTCGCTCTTTCGCCTTCCATTTGGAGTTTTTCCGCAGCCTGTTTAGCCCCCGAGGGAAATACTTCTCAAACTGACCACTTCCTACCGCCCGTTATCTTCGACACTGAAGGATGCAGAAAGGTTCCCAATTAAATTCTTGCCGGCCCACCTGCCGAGAGTTGCTCACACACTCCCGATTGCGCCCCCAACATACGCCTGCAACGGGTACAGGATGTCTCCCAGCGCCTTGTACCGGCCGCCGTAGAAGATCAGCGCATACTCCCGTATTCCCGTGCTCAAAGGCCCGCCCAGGCAAATGCCGGCTAGTAACGCGAATCCAAACGCAACCACGCCGAAGAACGCCTCGAGAGCAACGCCCACCATCCACGATGCGCCTGTCGCGTTCGCGATCATCGAATGCATTCCCCACTCAACCGCGGCAAGTGAACCTGCCAGCATCAGTCCCGGAAGGAGCATCACGATAAACAATCCGATCGAGGCAACCGCCGGCAAAATTATCCGCAGGATCGCGTAAACAAGAAACTGCCGCTGCTCCGCCTTGATCCGCGCACGCACTTGTCTCCATGCTTCGCCCGCCGTCGCGTTATCCAGCGCGAAATGCGGCATCATCAAGTCGCGCAAGATCAAGTCGGTCAGAAATCCCGCCAGAGCCAGCAAAATGACGACGGGAATCAACGGCAAAACCAGCGGCAAGAACAGCCACACGTCGAAATGGCCAGCTTGTTGACTCTCGTGGAACACTCGCCAGAATCCGGCTGCGAATGGAAGCGCCACCGCAATCAGCAGCAGCATAAAGCAGATTCCCACAACAATGTTCAGCCAGAAAAATCGCGACGCCTGCTCGCTGTAGAGCCGCCAACCCGGTCCGATCTCTTTTGTGTTGTGGATCAGGCAATTGAAGTAGGCAAAGCGCAGCCGCGTAACCAGGTAGAAAACAAAGATCGCGATCATAAACGCCAGCAGCACCGCCGCCGCGATTACAACGACACTTTGCGGCGACAGGTGGAACGGCCAGTCCCCGACCGTCATATGAATCGGTCCCTGGCCGACCATATAGCCCGGCATACGGAACGGCGAAATCGCGCCTGACCCATCTCCCACCCTATGGCTTTCGTGCGAAGTCGAAGAGCGGAAATTCCTACCTATTCCTTCCGTAATCATGGCCACCAGTCCAAGCTTCAGAAAGGTGCTCCATTTGAATGGCCTGAAGAGGAACTGTTTGGTTCGTTCAATGGCAGGCGAAACAGCATCGACAGCGGAGATGGGCTGCATGGGCGTCCTTTCGGCGGAAGCAACAGCGTACTACAGAATTACGCAGTTCTCACGCGCGAAGTTCCGCCGCCCGATTACGCAGTTCTTAACCGGGAAGTTCGGCCGCTAACGTCGGGCGCCATCGTCAGAACCTAACTTTGCTCCGAGAGGTAAAGTGCCTTCGCTTCCTGTAGGTCGATCTTTGCCCGGTGACCGTAATCGGCCAGTAGCGAAAGCAACTCGCTGCCGCTCAATAATGTGAGCGGCTTGTCCTTTGCGAACTCGTAGGCATCCGGGCCATAAGTGGCAGTGGTTACAAGGATTCCTTTAATCGCCCCCTCATTATGTACCGTGCCAAAGAGATCGCGAACCGCAGATACGCCAACTACATTCGTATATCGCTTGGCTTGGATAATGATCTTGCCGCCACGTATTGGGTCCGGATCGAATGCAATCGCATCGACTCCGCCATCCCGGCTCGCCTGCGTGATTTTGACTTCGCCGCCGTTCTTACTGAAGACCTTCTCAAACAGCTCGCGAATGAGATTCTCAAAGTCTATCCAGTCCATAGCAGCCAGATTGGTCCGATCATCTAACCTGTCGGCCACCGCATATCCCTCTATGAACCGGTGATCCTCTCTGCTGATTGACAAGATTGGGCGCACAGGCGTTAGTTCAGCGAGCTTGCTACTCGCGACTCCTTTGAGTTTTCTAAAACATGCCCTTGGTTCAACCTGGCTGAGGTTAATCTCTAGGAACTCTTCACGGCTTGCCTGAACGGAAAGAATACAGCCATGAGTTTCAGCGCCGGTCGCCTTATCGATGCTCTGTACCCATCCATTAAAAACTATGCTCTTTAGCACCCCCGATTCATCGGCCGCATAGAGCTCGTGAATCGTCCTCAAAGCAATTTGATATAGAACCTCATCGTAGGTTTTCTTCAACCATGATTCCGAGACTGCAATTTCTTGAAACTGTTGGCGTGCTGCGATATACCTCACTTCTTTAATGGCTGGCAATGCTGATTGATTCGGGAGCTCAAAATCGACGACCAGCACTCCACTGCTCTGATTGAAGCTAAGCGTGTTTCCTTCGGGAAAATTCCTAGGGTATTTAGAGTGATCCAGCACCTCCGCAAGAAAGTATTCCACTGCCGATGCTTCTCCGGCCTTATACTCCTCGCGAAGCGCCTTTACCTGAGCATTTTGTGTTATCTGCTCTTCCTTGTGTCCTGCCTTTGCAGACTCCCATGCATGAACTGCGGCAGCATGATTCGTAAGAGCCTTTAGGTGCGTCTCTTCATGCGCAGCGAGGAGTTTCTCGTACGATGCATCTATTGCAGCGCACCTCGCGCGCCACTTTGCACTCGCCTCTTCAAAATCGCGTTCTGTCTGATCCACCTTCGCGCGCCATTCTGCCCTTGCCTCTTCGAACGGGCGTTTCGCCCAACTTATTTCTTTTGACCCGAAGACTGTTAAAACACCCCCAATCAGCTGACGGATCGTTGAACCGAAGGCGAAGAAAACAGTCGCCTGGCCGTTGAAAACACGACGGGCCCCCGCTACAGACCATCGAAAGATATATGCGTCCGGATTTGGTTCACTCGGGAGGTTTGGCTCAGTGGGTTCAGCTGGATAGTCTGGTCTTACGGGCTTGGTTGGAGCGACTGGCGGATTCGGACGAGGCTGCGCAAACGTCGTTGTATTTGTAAGGCTCGACCAGCGAAATGGCTCCTGCTCGATGCCCGTGATCAGAAGGGACCCAAGTGCGTTCAGTTGCCATTCGAGCTCCGCCGTCCGCGCCCTCGCAGTTTTCTTATTCGTTTCGAGGTCCCAAGATACCTTGAGTTTCTCCTGCTTGGCATTCAAGGCCAAGAGTCTATTTGCCCAACGCTCATTCCAAACCGCGACCTGAAGGTTGGCCTTCAACTCGGCCTCTTGCTGTGTAACTCCACGAACGACGCGGTAGGCTTTCAGTCCGGCGTGTTGCACCCTGACTTCCCACATCTCTTATGTCTCCCAACGCGGAAGGATAAGGATACAGCTCAATCGCAGCTCCCGCAGTCACAAATTGGTGCAGCCGTTCAAATAAGGTTCAACGGCCGATTGGAGTTAGCCGCTCCATCGCCGCCCGCCAACCCTCAAACGCCGCCAGCGCCCGCTCGCACACCATCCGATGACGCTCCTTTTTATCGCGAACCCGCCGCAGCGTTTCCTCATCCAGCGAGTCGAGATCCAGCGGCTCCAGCAGGTCAAATGTGATGTTGGCCGGCTGAAAATTCTTCGCGTCGGCATGCGTAATGTAGTGAATCAGCGATCCCAGCGCCGTCGCGCGCGGCACCGGTGTAGGCTCCTCGCCTCGCGCCAGCGACGCCGCGTAAATTCCGGCCAGCATGCCTGACGCAATCGACTCCGTATATCCTTCCACTCCGCAAATCTGCCCAGCAAACATCAAACCCGGCGAGCTTTTCAACCGCAAGCATTCGTCGATCAGCGCCGGCGCGCAAATGTAAGTGTTGCGGTGGATCTGCCCGTAGCGCAGGAAGCGCGCATTCTCAAGCCCCGGAATCAGCCGCAGCACCTTCGCTTGCTCGCCGAATTTCAAATGATTCTGGAACCCCACCAGGTTGTAACTGTCGGCGCGCAGATTCTCCTTGCGCAGTTGCACCACAGCCCACGGCGTTTTCCCCGTCCGCGGATCGCGCAGTCCCACCGGCTTCATCGCACCAAAGCGCAGCGTATCGCGACCCCGCCGCGCCAATACCTCCAGCGGCAGGCAACTCTCAAAATAATCCAGCTTCTCCCACTCTTTTTCTTCCGCCGCCTCCGCCGTGATCAGCGCATCCAAAAAACGGTCGTACTCGGCGCGGTCCATCGGGCAGTTGATGTAGTCCGCCGTTCCTTTGTCCCACCGCGCGGCAAAATAAACCCGGCTCATGTCTATCGACTCCGCATCCACAATCGGCGAAATCGAATCGTAAAACGCCAGATGCCCCGCGCCGGTCAGCCGCTCAATCTCCCGGCTCAGCGCATCCGAAGTCAGCGGTCCCGTCGCGACGATCGTCAGCGCCGTCTCCGCATCGCATTCCAGGCTCGTCACCTCTTCCCTGATCACGCGAATTCTCGGCTCGGCCGCGATCGCCTCGCCAATCCGCCGCGAAAACTCCACGCGATCCACCGCCAGTGCATGTCCCGCCGGAACCGCCGTCTCATCCGCAATGCGCAACAGCACAGAGCCCCCGCGCCGCATCTCCTGTTTCAACAGCCACGGCGCAGTATTCTCCGACTCGCTCTTCAGCGAATTCGAGCAGACCAGCTCGCCGAATTCCGTTGTCTGGTGCGCGGGCGTTAGCCGCGGCTTGCCGTCGACCATCGCACGCATCTCATACAGATCCACATCGCAGCCCAACCGCGCCGCTGTTAGCGCCGCCTCTGGCCCAGCCAGCCCTCCGCCAATCACGCGAACCAACTGCAGCGGGGCAGCCGCCTTCGGCTCGGAGAATGCGGTGCGAGGCTCGTCCGTGCGGTGGTCGCGGCGCAGGTTCATGCCTGCTGTCCCTCCATTCCAGCCAGCCGCTGGATCGCCTCGCTGCTCAGCCGCACGTTCCTCCACTCATCCAGAAACTCAGCTCCCAATTCGCGATAGAAATCAATTGCCGGCGTATTCCAGTCCAGAACCTCCCATTGCAGACGCTGGCAACCGTGTTCCACCGCGATTGCGGCCACCTGCTTCAGCAGCGCCCTGCCAATGCCCAGGCGGCGAAACTCCGGCAAAACAAAAAGGTCCTCAACGTAGATCCCCGGCCGCCCCACCCAGGTCGAATAATTGAAGTAGTAAAGCGCGAACCCCACCGGCTGCCCATCATAGTCGGCAATCAGGCACTGGAAAAACGGATTCGGCCCAAATCCATCGCGAATCAGCCCATCTTCCGTTGCCACAACCGCGTCCGGCTCCCGCTCAAATGCCGCCAGCGCATGAATAAACTTGAGAATCTGCCCCGAATCTCTGGCGGTTGCCCTGCGAATAACAGTGATCATACCCAAATTCTAGTGCTTAATCCGCGCTGCAAGCGGCTCCGCGCCCCAGGCGCCCTCGCGCCCGGCAGTACCGTTGCAAGCTCCGCCGCACCATCGCAATCCCTGCGCTGCCCTTGTAATTCCTGCACACTCATTTCAATTTTCGCCCCGCGAGTCGTTGGGCGGCATCGCCCCAAACCTGCCAGAACGCTGGCCAACGCCTTCATTCGCGAACCTTGACAGCGGTGGCGCCCAAGTCTCAGATGGGACGATTGGCCTCAGTCCCCTTGTGCTGGGCGCAGGGTTGGATTTAACGTTATTCCTGCTGGAAATGTGCCCTGCCCGATGGAGTCGTGCGTCAATCTTCCGGCAGGTGGCTGAAATTTAAATTTTTTCAGAGACTACGGGCAGCACTCTTCCCGCCGCTCTCAAGGAGAAGACATGAAACGCACTCTTTCACTTTGGCTGGGCATGACCGCCCTCGCTGGCATGTTCGCATTGGCTCTCCCATCTGCCCAGGCACAGACCCCGCCCGCCGAAAAAACGGGTAAGATACACGGTCATGTCATCAATCCCACCGGGGAACCCCAGGGTGGCGGCACAGTGAGCCTTTCGACCGACGGCGGTCATACGCTGCTATTCACCTTCCCCGTCGATTCCACTGGCGCATTCTCCGGGGAAGCGAAGCCCGGCACCTACACACTGGTCTATCGCGCGGCCGATACTCCTGAAGGCAAAATGGTCGACTCCATTCGCGGCATCAAGATTGTCGCCGATGTGGATCTTGCCCAGGATGACGATATGTCTCGGCAGGAATACATCGACTCGATGTCGGCGGACGACAAGAAAAAACTTGAGGATCTGAAGAAGCAGAATGCCGAGGCCCTCAAGGCGAACGCGCTGATCAACGTGCTCAACGCCGACCTGAAAGCCGTTTCACAGGACAAGAAAGACATCGACGCCGCTTTTGCAACCGCGAAGCAGACGCTCGGCGCGAGTGCTACCAAGGCGGACCTTACGGCCAAGACCGATGAGATCAAAACCGCCAAATACACCGACATCCAGAGCCTGATGACCAAGGACACGGGGCTCAAGCCTGACGAGCCCTTGCTGTGGAACAACCTGGGTTTCGCTCAAGCCGGGTTGAAAGAAAATGACGATGCTATCGCGACCTACAAGAAATCCATCGACATGGAGTCGGCCTCAAAAAAGCCGCGCTTGCCCGTGATCGGTACGGCTCAAGCTGGTTTGGGTGAAGTCTATGCGCGCGAGAGCAAGGTTCCTGAGGCCAACGCGGCCTTTGACGCAGCCGCTAAGGCCGATCCTTCCAACGCGCCTCTCTACTTGAGGAATGAAGCGGTCATTTTCTACCAGAATAACGACAATGCCGCCGAAACAGCCGCCGCCGATGAGGCCATCAAGATTGATCCCAACCAGGCCATTCTCTATTACATCAAGGCCCAGGGTTTGGTCGCCAGCGCCACCGTCGATCCCAAGACCCAACGCATCATTCTGCCTCCTGATTGCACAGCTGCCTATCAGAAGTATCTTGAGCTGGCGCCAGATGGCCCCTATGCCAACGAAGTGGCCGGCATTCTGCAGCAAGCGGGAGAAAAAGTCAGCTCCTCCTACAAGGCGCCCAAGGCTCACTAGCCCAGTTCTTGCGAGTCCACCCTTGACGAACTTAACCGCCTTCGCAATTCGCCTCCGAGGGCGTCCGCCATGCAGGCGCCCTTTGTTTCTGCCTTTTTGTTTCTGCTTTCTTGACCATCCTTCCAGCGCACCCCCATTCGGGCAGCGGTTCAGTTTGGATCCGCTCTGAAGGGGCACGACTTCAGTCGAGCCGTATATTGCACCGAATGAATGTGGGCTTTGGCCCCTGAAGGATGGTTCTTTCAAACTGACCGACTACTCCGATTCCTCTCGCAGCGCCTGGACCTCTACAATCCATTGCATGCGTTTCTCGCTGCGCTTGCGCCTGCCTACCTTGGCGGTTCTCTCCGCCCTGGCGGGACTGCTCTCTATTGCCTTCGCGCCCGCGCAGCAGCCGGCTACCGCACCCACAGGCACGGTTCATGGCCTCGTCATCAATCCCTCCGGCTCGCCTCAAAAGGACGGCACAGTCAGCCTCTCTGTCGACGGCGGCGTGACATTGAGCTACAACTTTCCCGTCTCTCCCACTGGCAATTACTCCGGTCAGTCGCCTCCGGGAGAATACACAATCGTCTACCGCGCGCCCGATACGCCCGAGGGCAAAATCGTCGATTACATCAGCGGCGTCGTGCTCGTGGCTGGCCAGGATACTGCGCAGGACATCGATATGACTCGCGAGGAGTTCGTCGCCCGCCTCCCGCCGGATCAGCAAAGGCTGTTGCACGCGCTGGCTGAGGCAAACATCGCCGTAGCCTCTGACGCTAACCGCGGCGCCCCCGCCGTCAATGCTGACCTGCAGATAGCGAGCCTCGACTTTCAGGCTGCGGGCAACGCGCGCGTCACCGCTGCTCAGAATCTGGGAGCGGCAGCTGGCCCCAACGACGTCGATGAAATGAATTCTGAAACCGAGAATGCCAAGCTGACCGAGATCGAAACCCTCATGACCAAAGACGCGTCTGCCGATCCCAACGAGCCCGTGTTCTGGATCGCTTTGGCGCGAGCCGAAACTGGCCTTAAGAACTATCTCGATGCGGAAACCAACTTCAAAAAGGCGCTCGACCTCGCACTGAAAGAGGATCCGCGTCGGCCTGAAGTCATCGGCGCGGCTCAGTCTGGTCTCGGCGAGATCTACGCCCTCACACTGATGGTCGACGACGCCAACTCCGCCTTCGATGCCGCCGCCAAGGCCGACCCCTCAAACGCCAGCCGCTACCTGCGCAATCTGGCCATCCTCTTCTACAACACGAGAAACTTTCCCGCTCAGATCGACGCTTCCGATACTGCAATCAAAGCCGACCCGAATCAGGCCCTCCTCTATTTCATCAAGGCTCAAGGCCTTGCCGAAGACGCCCGCGTCGATCCCGAAACCAACAAGCTCGTTCTGCCCGCCGGTTGCGCCGATGCCTATCGCAAGTACCTTGAACTGGCTCCTACCGGCCCCCACGCCGCCCAGGTAACGGCATTCCTCCAGCGCACAGGCGAAGACGCAAGCCCTCCCATTCCGGCTGCTGCAAATCCAAATCCCGGCAGCTCAACTCCTTCCAGTCCAACTCCTGCCGCTCAAACCCCTGCCAGCCCAACTCCCGCCGCCCCAAATCTCGTCCCTTCCACTCCAAACCCCGAGAAATAAGGGGTGCCCCATGTCTCGATTTTGAGACCTGGGATAGCACAATGCCTCAGTTTCAATCTCACGCAGTGAGAACCGGCCGCTTCCCGTCTTGAACCCTCTACAATCCATTCCATGAGCTTCCGCACATGAGTTCTCGTCTATGAGTCCTGCCAGTCACCGTCACACATTATCGAATCCGGTTTTTCCAGGCCCCGCTTTGCCAAGTCCCCTCTTGCCGAGTTTCGACGAGGCCTCCGCGCTGGTCGCTGTCTACGCCGCAAAGCTCGCCCGCATTCGCCCAGGTATCGAGAGGGTCCCGCTCAATCAGGCCGTCGGTCGTGTCCTCGCTGCGTCGCTCCGCGCTGACTGCGACCAGCCGCCTTTCCCTCGTTCCACACGCGACGGCTTCGCCTGCCGAGCCATGGAAGCCTCCACGCATCGCCCACTCGCCGTCGCCGGCTCAACCCGCGCCGGGCAAACTGCTTCGGGCTCGCTTCCCCGCGGCGCTGTCTGGGAGATCATGACCGGCGCTCCCGTCCCAGCAGGCGCTGACGCCGTCATCATGCTCGAGCATGTGGAAGATTCTGATGCCCACACGGAAGAAACTGCCGTCACATCGATTCGCACCATCCGCCTCCTGCCTCCGCGCACTTTACACAAAGGCGAAAACATCATCGCTCGCGCCGCGCAGGCGCGCAAAGGAGAGGAACTCCTGCCCACGGGCGCCTCAATCGCCGCCGCACAGATTGCGCTTGCAGCGTCCTGCGGGATCACTACCCTCAGTGTCTACGCGAAGCCTCGCGTCGCCATCCTCTCCACGGGCGACGAGCTCGTTCCCATCCACTGCACTCCCGGTCCCAGCCAGATTCGCAACTCCAGCAGCGCGATGCTCGCAGCCATGATCGCTGCCGCCGGTGGTGATCCCTGGATTCTGCCCATCGCCCGCGACACCGCAAAGTCCCTTGACGCCGCTCTTGCCCGAGCCTCAACCGCCGATCTTCTTCTCATCACGGGCGGCGTCTCCGCCGGCAAATTCGATCTCGTCGAGCCAGCCCTCATCCGCGCCGGCGCGCGCTTTCACTTCACCGGCGTCCGCATCCAGCCCGGTAAACCACTCGTCTTTGGCGAGATGCTTTCTCGAAGCACCAAGGCCAGTCCAAAACTCCGCCGCACGCAGTGCTGCTTCGGCCTTCCCGGCAATCCCGTCTCCTCCGCAGTGACATTTCTCCTCTTCGCCGCGCCGGTTGTTGCCGCGCTCGCCGGACGCAGCACCTTCGGCCCGCGCTTCGCTCTCGCTCGTCTCACCGAGAACGTGAAAACGAAGACCGGCCTCACACGTTTTCTCCCCGCCGCTTGCACTTTCTCCGGCCCCACCCCTGAAGTAGCTCTCGTTCCCTGGCAGGGATCGGGCGATCTCGCCGCCATGGCCCGCGCCAACTGTTTCCTCGTCGTGCCTGAAGATGCCGATCACCTTCGCGCAGGCTCGACCGTGCGCATTTTGCTTTCCTGAGGAGCGCGGCGATTGAGCCAAAATTGTGGGTGCCCGATCCTCGCGGCGTTTTTGTTTTTGCCGCCAGGGTGGGAAACTTTAAACAGGAGAGTCTTATGGCTCGAATTGCAAAGGAACACCTCTCACACTTCACCGCGTCCGGCCACGCCGCCATGGTCGACGTGAGCAGCAAGCAGTCCACTCAGCGCTCCGCAACCGCGTCCGCCTTTGTCGAGCTTTCTGCCGCCGTCCTCGCGGCTCTGCCCAAGAACCCCAAGGGCAATCCGCTTGAGGTCGCGCGCTTCGCCGGAATCCAGGCCGCCAAGCGCACCGCCGACCTCATCCCCATGTGCCATCCTCTCGCGCTCACCCACGTCGACGTCCAGGCCGCAATCGTCCCCGGCGGCGTGCGCATCACGTCTATCGTGTCGACAACGGGCCCCACCGGCGTCGAAATGGAAGCCCTCACCGCCGCAGCCATCGCAGCGCTCACCGTCTACGACATGACCAAGGCGCTAGACAAATCCATCGTCATTCGCGACATTCGACTCGAAACGAAATCCGGCGGCAAGAGCGGAAATTTTTCACGGGTGTTGAAATAAGGTCGCGTCCACGCGCGGCGCCGGTTGCCCCACCTTAAACGCGCACGTCGGGGTCTCCGCGGACAGGTCCTCGTCCGTGGGGTGGCTGAGCGTTTAGGGTGGGAAAGCACGGCTCATTGCCACCCGCATCGTTTTCACTCTAAACTTGAAATGGCCAGGCACGCCCTGCGCCGCACCGTGCGGAAGTGGTGAAATGGCAAACACACCAGCCTTAGGAGCTGGCGCCCAAAAGGCTTGCGGGTTCAAGTCCCGCCTTCCGCACCAATTCCTGTTTGCGCCACTCGCGCTCCTCTACTCCAAAGAGTAAAAGCGCGGCCCTCTATTTCAGCCGCGCGCCCAGCGGCACATCCTCAAGGAACCCCGCCAGCACCGGCGCTCCGCCTTCGAGCGAGGCGGCCAGCAACATTCCGTTCGACTCGAGGCCGCGCATCTTTCGCGGAGCCAAGTTCGCGACAATCACGATCCTGCGCCCAATCAGCTTCTCCGGCTCGTAGAATTCCGCGATCCCCGCCAGAATCTGCCGCTTCTCGGTGCCCAAATCAACCTCGAGCCGCAACAACTTGTCGGCCTTCGGCACGCGCTCGGCCACCAGAATCTGCGCCACGCGCAGCTCCACCTTGGCAAAATCGTCAATCGTAATGTGCTGCGGTCCCTGCGCCGCAGTCTCCGCCGCAGCTGGCGCCGCAGCCGGCGCGGGCACACTCGCCGCCGTAGCTTGACCAACTGCCGTCGCCGAAGGCGCCGAATCTTTCGCCGCCGTCGGCGCTGCTGGCTTCACTGCGACCGCAGGCGCCTTCGCCACGGCAGGCTTCACTTGCGCCGCAGCCGGTTCCGGCTTTTGCGCCGCAATCGGTGCCTTCACTTCCTCAACTACACTTCCGCCGCCCGCCGCTTCCACCGCCGTCCGGCTATTCTCGTCCTCAAGGCTCTGCATACTTTCAATTGCTTCCTTTTCCGCGCGTGGAAACAGCGGCGCAGGCTCGCCAAACTTCGTCTCCGCCTTCAATCCGCCCCACGCGAGATCACCCAAAAATCCGTTCTTCGCAGCAGCCGCCAATTCGCCCAGCCCAAGCTGCGCCCAAACCTTCGCCGCCGCGTCCGGCACAATCGGATACGCCAGCGCCGTGATCACGCGAATCGCCTCCGCCGCCGTCGCCAGCACTCGCGCCTGCAACCTCGCGTGATCAGCATCTGACCGGCCCTCAGGCTTTTTCCACGGCGCATTCGCCGTCAAATACCCATCCGTCTCTGCCACCACCGCCCACAGCAACTTCAGCGCGTCAGAAAAATTCAGATCATCGAACGCAGGTCCGAACGCCGCAATCGCCGCCTCTGCATTCGCGTGCAGCGCCGCTTCAGCCGGCGTCTCCGCGCCCGCCTCAGGCACAACGCCACCAAAGTATTTGTGAACCATGTTCACAACGCGGCTCACCAGGTTGCCGTAGCCGTTGGCCAGGTCGCCGTTGTACCGCTGCACCAGTGCATCAAACGAAAAATTCCCATCCTGCCCAAACGGAATCTCGCGCAGCAAAAAGTACCGCAGCGCATCCGCGCCCAGCACGTCCTGCACCGTCTCAGCCCGCACAATGTTTCCGCGCGACTTCGACATCTTTCCCTGATCGAACAGCAGCCATCCGTTCGCGCGCACCGAGCGCGGAGTCGCAATCCCTGCCGCCATCAAAAACGCAGGCCAATAAACGCAATGAAACCGGCTGATTTCCTTTCCGATTAAATGAATGTCCGCCGGCCAGAATTTCTTGAATTTCTCGTCGTCCTCTGCCCCGTAACCAAGAGCAGTAATGTAATTCGCCAGCGCATCCAGCCACACGTACACCACATGCTTCTCATCGCCAGGAACCGGAATGCCCCACGAAACACTCGTCCGGGTTACCGACAGATCCTTCAAACCGCCGCGCACAAAGCTGACCACTTCGCGCCGCGTCGACTCCGGCCCCATGAACCCCGGATTCACCTCGTAAAACTCCAGCAGCTTGCGCTCAAACGCCGACAGCTTAAAGAAATAATTCTCCTCGCTCACCGTCTCCGTCGGCCGCCCGCAATCTGGGCACGGCGTCCCCGGCGGCCCGTCCACATACGCCTCGTCGAACACGCAATACTGCCCCGTATACGAGCCCTTGTAGATGTACCCTTTATCGCGCAGTGTCGTAAACAGTTTCTGCACGCCGCGGATATGACGAGGTTCCGTCGTGCGGATAAAGTCGTCGTACGTAATCCCCAGCCTGTCCCACAATCCACGAAACTCGCCCGCAATCCTCGTCGCAAATTCCTCCGGCGTGCATCCGGCAGCTTTAGCGCTGCGCTCAATCTTCTGCCCGTGCTCGTCCGTCCCCGTCAAAAACCAGGTCTCAATCCCCAGCGCCCGCTTGCGCCGCGCAATCGCATCGCACACAATCGTCGAGTACGCATGGCCCAGGTGCGGCCGCGCGTTCACGTAGTAAATCGGCGTGGTCAGGTAAAACCGGCCCGAATTCGTTTCCGTTTTTGAAGTTGAATCAGTCATAAACAGTTCGCGCACACAGGAAAATGCGGCGTGATCGGCGATCACTCTCCATCTTAAGGCATCGCGCCTCATGGATCGCGCTTCTATAGCCGAGTCCCGCTTCGCTCGTCGCCGCGCACCGTTCCATCAGAACCCACCTCGCCGCAGGTGCTAAAATCACTAGGAAAATCAAGCGTTTTCCTGAGGCTCCAGCGTGGTTCTCGAACTCGAAAAGCGGCTCTCCGATCGTCTTCGCGCCGTTTTAAAAGAAAAATACGATCTTGAGATCGCCTCGATTCCACTCGAGACGCCGCCTGATCTGCGCCTCGGCGAGATCGCCACGCCGATTGCATTTGAGTTGGCCCGCAAACTCCGCAAGGCGCCGAAAATTATCGCGCAGGAAATCGTGGCCGTCCTCATCGCCGAACTAGACTCGCTCCCCGGCTTCGCCAAATTCGAAGTCGCCGGCGCAGGCTACATCAACGCATATCTCGACCGCGCCGCCGCTGCCCAATTAATCGTTCCCGCCGACACCCATCCGCCATCCGAGCAGGGCCATGTGCTCGTCGAGCACACTTCTATCAATCCCAACAAGGCCGCGCACATCGGCCATTTACGAAATGCAATTCTCGGCGACACCTTCGTCCGCCTCCTCCGCGCCGCCGACTACGAAGTCGACGTCCAGAACTACATTGACAACACCGGCGTCCAGGTAGCCGACGTCGTCGTCGGCTTCCTGCATCTCGAAAAGAAAACCGTCCCCGAAGTCCGCGCGCTCCTCGCCGACCTCGCCCGCAAAGGCGAGCGTATCGACTACTACTGCTGGGACCTCTACGCCCGCACCTCGCAGTGGTACTCCGAAGGAACCGCCGAAGAGCAATCTGCCCGCAAACAAATCCGCCTCGACACGCTGCACCGCATCGAACACGGCGGCAACGATACCGCCGAAATTGCCGACCTCATCTCCACCGCCGTCCTTCGCCGCCATCTTGAAACCATGCTCCGCCTCGGCATCGAGTACGATTTCCTCCCGCGCGAGAGCGAAATCCTTCACCTCAAATTCTGGGAAGCCGCCTTCGAAAAGCTAAAACAATCCGGCGTGCTCTATTTCGAAAACGAAGGCAAGAACAAAGGTTGTTGGGTAATGTCCCGCGCAGGCGCACCCACAGATCTGCTCCAAAACGAGAACGGCCCGAAGGGCCCCACGAGTATTGACGACGTCGCCAAAGTCATCGTCCGCTCTAATGGCACGGTCACCTACGTCGGCAAAGACATCGCCTATCACCTCTGGAAGTTCGGCCTGCTTGGCAAGGACTTCGGCTACAAGCGCTTCTTCACTTACCCCGACCATGAGTGCCCCGTTCGCGAATGTTGGATCTCGGCGGAATCAGGCGAGCCGAACCATCCTCACTTCGGCGGCGCCACGGCCATCTATAACGTCATCGATGCGCGCCAATCCGACCCGCAGGCCAATGTCATCCAGGCCCTTCGTGGAATGGGCTACACCGAGCAGGCGGACCACTACACTCACTTCAGCTATGAGATGGTCGCGCTCACGCCCCGCTGCGCCGTCGAGCTTGGCTACAACATCTCAGAAGAAGACCAGAAAAAATCCTACATCGAAGTCAGCGGCCGCAAGGGCTTCGGCGTCAAGGCCGACGACCTCATCGACAAGCTCATCGCCGCCACGCGCGCTGAAGTCGACTCACGCCAAACCGGCGGAGCCGGCGAGAATGCCGAAGCCATGCGCCAGAAGATCGCCGAGCAGATCGCCATCGGCGCCCTGCGCTATTTCATGCTCAAGGTCACGCGCAATTCGGTCATCGCCTTCGACTTCAAAGACGCGCTCAGCTTTGAGGGCGAAACCGGCCCCTACATTCAATACGCCGTCGTCCGCATCCGCAACATCTTCCGCAAGGGCAACACCACGCCCGACGCCGTACTCGCCGATTTCGCCCAGAAGTTTGGCGTTTGGAAGGGGCACGACTTCAGTCGTGCCGCAACGACAACTAAAAATGAGGGGGCTTTAGCCCCCGAGGTTTCCACTCTGACCGCTTATCTCTCCGGCGACGAGAACCAGGACATCTGGTCCCTTTGGCTGCGCGCCGGACGTCGCACGCAAATCCTACAGCAATGCATCGCCACCTCCGAGCCCGCCCATCTCGCCCGGCACGCCTTCCAGCTCGCGCAGGAGTTCGCCAACTTCTATCATCGCCACCACATCCTCACCGAAGAAGATCCCGCCCGCAAAACATTCCTGCTCGCCACCGCCGCCGTCGCCCTCCGCGAACTCGTCGGTTCTCTCGCCCTCCTGGGCATCGAAAGCCCCGAAGCAATGTAAAATCGGTCTCTCGCATCTGGCTCTCGATTGAACCTCGTGGCACCACACCAATCGTCCAAAGCGGCTCGCGCAAAAGACCTGGTTTTGCGCAACATCGCCGCCTCGCTGCTCACGTACAAATTCATTGAGCAGCCGGTGCGAAAACTTCTGCGCCCCAGACCGGCACGAACAAGCTGGAATTTGATAGCTGAGAGTTGAGGGCTAGACTCTTTTCCGCCTCTGATGCGTCGACGGAATGTTCATGTCCTCGCGGTATTTCGCCACCGTCCGCCGCGTCAGTTGAATCCCCTGCGACTGCAGCATCGCCGCGAGCTGATCGTCGGTCAGCGGGTGCCGCGCGTCTTCGTCCTCGATGAACTTGCGTACCTTGCGCTTCAGCACCAGCAGCGGTGTATCCGCACCCTCCGGTCCGTTCGAGCCTTCCGAGAAGAAGAATCGCAACTCCAGCACGCCCTGCGGCGTGTGCGCGTACTTGTTGGCCACCGCGCGGCTCACCGTCGAGGGGTGAACGCCGATCTCCTCGGCCACTTCCTTGATCATCATCGGCCGCAGCCCTTCCACGCCCTTGTCAAAAAACTCCTGCTGCCGCCTCACAATCACGTCGCACGTCCGCAAAATCGTGCTCTTTCTCTGCGCGATATTCCGCATCAGTTGCAGCGCAGAGCGGAACCGCTCCTTCACGTATTCCTTCACTTCCTTGTCGGTCTCCGATGAGACCAGCATGCGCCGGTAGCGCTGGCTCAGTCGCAGGCTGGGCAGGTCCTCTTCGTTCATGCTCACTACCCACTCCGCGCCGCGCTTCACAAAATACACATCCGGCTCGATCAGCCGCGTCTGCTCGCGGTTGTACATCCGTCCCGGCCGCGGGTCCAGCGTCCGTATAAACTCGACAGCCGCGTGCGCCTCATCCGCAGTCACCTGCGCCGCTTTCGCCAGGTCCTTAACGTCCCGTTTTTGCAACAGAGGCAAGTGGCGTTCCACAATCAGCGTCGCCACCTCCATCGCCCGCCGCCGCTCATCGATCTTGGCCTCGGCCTCCTCGCGAAGGCTCCTGTGCGGTTCGGTTCCCGCCTCCACATCAATCTCTTCTGAGCCCGGCCCGTACATATGGCTGAACCCGTGCTGCTGTGCCGCAATCTGAAGCATCAGGCACTCCCGCAGGTCGCGCGCCCCCACTCCCGCCGGATCCAAATGCTTCACCAGGTCCAGCCCGCGCCGTATCAAATCAAGCGCCGCGGCCAGCTCCGCCGCATGGCCGTTGTTCGCGGCCACTTCCAGCGAAACCCCGCAAAAAGAAGAGGCGAGCTCCTCTTCGCTCGCCGCCAGATAACCATCTTCATCCAGATTGCCGACCACAAACTGCGCTGCCTCAAGCAGCTTTCGGACCAGGCTCAGTGCCCCCAGCTGCCACGCCAGATGATCGGACAAGCTCGTTGGCTGGGAGAGAAAGTTCTCAAACGAGGGCTTATCGCTCTCTTCGAACTCCGGCTGTGTACGGTAACCGGGATCGAGGTACTCCTGGAAGTACGAACCAAAATCGATCTCTTCGAATACGTCCTTGGGTGGCGCGGCCGTCTCCTCGACGCTGCGCTCCAGCCGCTCCTCGCGGCCCGCAACCTCATCCAGCATTGGAACCGTTTCGTCAATCTCCTCAAGGACGGGATTCTCAACCAACTCCGCATCGATCATCTCCTTCAACTCGAGCTTGTTCAACGCAAGCACACTCACCATCTGCATCAGGCCCGGCGTCAGCACCTGACGTTGGGACACTTTCAAACTCAGTCTTGGTTGCAGTAATGGCATAAATGCGTCGTGTCCCGTTTTGGCTCAATGCAAGTCTAGTCGTGGTGCGTGATAAAGATTAGTACAGAAACGCTCTGCTATTGCTCCCCCGTTCGTGTCATCGTACCGAATTGGGGCTTGGCCCGTTTCGGAATCATTAGAAGAAAACAACTGAGCGGAGTCACCCTTCCGCCGCTGGAACCTTCAGAATATGCCTGATTTACGTCGACCGTCCAGCGCCCGGGGAGCCATCCAAATGCACCCCAAATGTGCTCTAATTCAGCGAGAATCCCTCGCCCAGGTAGATGCGCCGCACCTCAACGTCATTGCCCAGCTCGCGTGGCGTTCCCGTCCGGAAAATTCGCCCTTCGGCAATAATGTATGCCCGGTCGGTCACGCTCAGCGTCTCGCGCACGTTGTGGTCCGTCACGAGCACCCCGATCCCGCTTGCTTTAAGGTCGAAGATGATCTTTTGCAGCTCCAGCACCGCAATCGGATCGATGCCGCTGAACGGCTCGTCGAGCAAAATAAAATTCGGCTGGATGCACAGGGCCCGCGCAATCTCCACTCGCCGCCGCTCGCCCCCTGAAAGCGCATATCCGCGTGTGGTCCGGATGTGTCCGAGATTCAACTGGTTGATCAGTTTCTCGGCACGCGTGCGCCGTTCCCGGTTGCCCAGAGGCTGAGCTTCCAGCACCGCCAGGATGTTCTCCTCCGCGGTCAGCTTGCGAAAAACCGAAGGCTCCTGGGGAAGATAGCTGATCCCGAAATTCCGCGCCCGCAGATACATCGGCACCCGCGTAATGTCGGTGTCGTCCACCATCACGCGCCCGCTCTCGGGCTGCACCAGTCCCACAATCATGTAGAAACTGGTCGTCTTGCCGGCTCCGTTCGGTCCCAGCAAACCCACCACTTCGCCGCGGGAGATCCTCAGGTTGACGTCTCTTACAACCTGCCTCCCCTTGTAGCTCTTTCCGATTCCCTCGGCAATCAGTGTTTCCATGAGTCTCGCTGGGATAAAATCTGGCGCCTATTTCCCGTGCGCTTCCGGAGCGGTCGTATCCGTTTCAGTCTCGCGGCCGCCGCCTTCGACTCTGACCCTATCATCGCGGCTATCGAAAATCAAAGCCTCGCCCGTCACCGTTCCATGCTCCGGATCGCTCATCTTCGGCGGCGCGGCCGCTGTGCCTATCAGCACATATTCCCCAGTCGCTCCCGTATACACCAGTTGCTCTCCGGTTCCGCGCCGGCCCTGCGACGTCAGTACCACATGCCCTGTTGCCGTCATCCGATCCACTTGCGCTTGCCCGCTCTGCGCCTGCTCGCCGCCGCTTGCATCGTGGCCCGTTAGCGGCATCAGCAGCAATTCCACCGTATCGGACGAAGATGTTGCCGTGCCCGTCTCCGCAACTACCGCGCCCAGCGTGCCTCCATGCATCACCGCCTTGCGCTCGGCGTCGAAGTACCTCAGCTCGCCGCCACGCACGCGAATCACGGAAGCCGAAGCACCTGCATTGTTCGCGCCCGAATTGTTCGCGCCTGCCTGCCCCGCAGATTGCCCGGCCGTCTGAGTTGATCCCTTACCAGCGCCATTCCCGTTCGCGCCCTTGCCCGTTCCGCCCGCGTCCGCTCCGTTGCCCGTGACCGCTTTACTCGCGCTGTTGCCTGAGCCTGCTCCGCCCTCGCTCAACATCACCACCCGCACCGGTTCCGCCGGATCGCTGCTCCTAGCCACCAGCGTTTGCAAATGCTGATTCAGCACAATCACCGGTCCGCTCACAAAGTTCGTCTGCTGCCACAGGCGCGCGTGCCCGCGAAAAGTCGCCTCACCACTCGACTCGTTCAGCTGCGCCTCGTCTGCAACCACATGCGCCGGCCCCTTGCCGCCCAGCGTCACTCCGCCTCCACCCGTCTTCTCGCCAGCGCTGCCGCCCCCTGCACCGCCTCTCGCCTCTTCCTTGCCCGAACCGCCGCCGGCCGCAGCACCCCCGCCCGCCGAAGTCGTCCCGCTTCCTCCTGAGCCCGTCCACGTCGCCTTCACATCGCCGTGCGCGAAAGCGTCCCCCGACTCCTGCGACACATCCACCTTCTCCGCTGTCAACTCCATCCCACCGTTCACCACCCGCGGACTCATCGTTAAATGCAGCCACTCACCCTGGCCCTCATACACCGCTTTGCCGGCAGTCGCGCGTAGCGGTGGCTGCCGCTGCGCTCCTGGCTTTTGCGCTGGGGTCCCCGGCGACAGGTCTTTGTCGCTGGGGCGAGCCGGCTGCTCAAACAGCACCACATTCCCATCCAGCTCCGCCGACTGCACTTCGGTCGCACCCGCGCTCACGCTCATGGGTTCCCCCGGTCTCGATTCTGAGACCCGGGATCCGACGCCTCTTCCAGCTCCCCCACGTTCCCTGTCTGCTAGGTCCCTCGTTCCCTTGGTCCCTTGGTCCCTGCTTTCGTGTCCCCTCGTTCCCTTGGTCCCTGCCGGGGCCCCCGGCGGGCGATTTATGCCCGCTGGGGTGGCTCGGTCTCTGTTTTTCTGATCCCTGATCCCTGATCCCTGATCCCTGTTTTGCGCCGCAGCTGGCGGCGCAAAACTCGCCTCCAGCCGGTCGCCGTTCGCGGTCTGCCGCGTTCCCGTCGCCGTTGTCTCATCGATCTCCGCATGACCCACGCCGCTCAGCGTGCGCAACGCCGAGCCTGCCCCAAAGCTCCCCGTCACTTCATCCGCGCTCATTTTCGACGGAGTCGCCGGCGTATTGCCACGCTGGCTCTCGCTCGTGATCGTCACCCCTCCCGATCCGCGCATCGTCTCCACTTCCAACTGCCCTTCGCCCGTCTGTCCCGGACCCGCACGTCGTCCTGAGCCGTGCCCGCTGCCCCGTCCCGATCGAAATCCAATCTCCACCACCGGCGAGCGCCAAGTCCTTCTCACATGTAGAGTCCGGCTCGCGTCCAGCGCACCTTTACCCGCGTCCTGCCCGGCATTCTCTGCGCTCGTCTCTACGCTCGTCATCTCCACGCCGCGTTCCAAATGCGCGCTCTTCAACTCGCCCTTTGCAGCAAAATTCAGCTCCGCCGCCGGCGACTTCCCATGCATCGTGCGTCCCTCATTCGCGGAGTCCATCGTCACGCCGCCCTCCATGTGCCCATGAACCGGCTCGCTGTGCTCGTCAAAATCCATCCATGCCACCGGCGCAGCCACGTGCCCGCCCTTCGTGGTGGCCAGCGTAAACCCGCCCTTCGCATCCAATCGCTGTGCCGATCCATCCTCGCGAAACAAAATCCTCGCCTCAGCCGCATCCGCTTGCCCACCGCTAAACGCCGCCGACGCTCTCTCCATTTCACAGCTCTGCGCTCCGCGGTCGAACTCCGCGCGCTGCGCGTGAATCTTCACCTCATCGCCACCGCGATTGGTCGTCAGCTCCACTGCCTGCTCCAGCGTCAGGTAGCCACTCTGCGAGTTGTAACTTGCCCCCATCGCGCTCCCGGCTCCCTGCGCCGCGGAAAAGTTCACTCGCTGATCCGTCGTCACCAGCCCGGAATTCCGGTCGAAGGTCACTCCGCTCGTCTTCACGTCAATCTGTACCGCCCCGCCCTTTCCTGCCCCGCCCGTCGCGCCCGCATCGGCAATCACGTGCGCCTTAATCTTGTCTTCCTTATTCTTTTCGTCCTTGTCCTTATCTCCTTTCGCCTTTTTTCCTTTGGCCTTATCTCCTCTTGCCTTGTCCGCCTGCTCCATAGCCGCTTCCGTGCTCGCTGAAGGCCGCGTCAGCAGCATCTCCACCGGTCCCTGCGCCGTTGCTTTGCCCGTCTTCTGGTCGTACTCAAATATGTCGCCGGTGATCTTGTCGATCTGCTTGCCGTCTTCGCCATAAAGGTCAATCTGCACGTCGTGCAACTCTACAAAGTCCGTCTTCAGCTCCACCTCTCGCGAAGCATGAATCCTGTACTGGGAGTGCGCACCAAACGCGTGCACGTAGGTGTATCCATCGGCCTCCTGCACAATGTTTTTGCCCAGCCGCTGCGGCAAATCATGCCGGTTCAGCAGGTTCTTCCACTTCGCCCGCACCAGAAACACGCCCAGCGTCACCAGCAGCAGCGCTCCCGCCACCAGCACCAGCGTCCGGATTCGCTCGATCCTCAACCGCACGGCGTTAGCTAACCTCTAAGCAATTTGACGTTTTGAAAAGACACGAGCTCGAACATGACTCAATCCAAACCGCTTTGAAAAGAGCACGATTCCGACCGCGCCTCAACTCCCGAAAATTTGAAAAGGCAAGACCTTGACCATGCCTCAATCCCTGGCGATTTGAAGGGGCACGACTTTAGTCGTGCCGTAAAGGCAGCAAAAAGAATCGAGGGCTTTAGCCCCCGAGGGAATGTTTGCGATTCGTTCAAAGTTCCCTCAGTTCCCCATCCCCAACCGCGCCGCCAGCCGCTGCGCCAGACTCTCGCCCAGCTCGCTCCACAGCAGCCGCGCCGTCGCGCCCGACGCCTTCTCCACTCCCGCCGTCAGCTCCACCAGTTGACGCACATTCTCTGCCACATGCCTCGCGCCCACTTCACTCAAGTCGACATCCTCCTCAAGAAACGGCGCGTCCGATCCAAAGTCGATCCTGATGTGACCATCCTGTTCGTAGGTGCCTTCGTCAAACAGCGGCCCGTAGCCCGTCACCCGCACCAGCCGAGGCCCACGCGCCCACCGGCCCAAATACTTGTCATCCTGAGCGTCCATTTTTGAATTGTCATCCTGAGCACCTATTTCTTGGCTGTCATCCTGAGCGAGTCCGCCCGCCGCAGCGGGCCGACGAGTCGAAGGACCCGCATTTTCAATCTCCAGCTCCCACAAATTCCACCCAATCTGGAACTCGTATGCATAGTCCTCGTGCAACTGCTCCGTCGCCTCCGCCACAGCCACTCGCGGATCGGCTCCCGGCAGTTGCCCCGGCACCGGCCCAGCGAGCAACCGACCGCCATCCATCTGCTCGCCAACCATGCGCCCGTAAACCCGCTCAAACACCGGCGACTCATTCCAGCTCACCGGCCACGCCGTCGCCGAATACACCTTTGCCTCGCCCCCATGCGCGGCAAAGGCGCCCAGCACCGCAATCAGCTTGTCGGGGAGCGCCTCAAGGCGCAAATTCGGATACCACAGGCTCAAATAAAGCGTGTCTGCCATCTCTCTCGATTTTAGACGTGCTGCCTGTGATTTCCCGAGCGCCGCCGGGTGGTGGGTGAGCTTGAAGGGTACGGGCTTCAGCCCGTACATAATCAGCGGGAAGTGATCTGGGGCTTTACAGGCTGCGGAAAAAGTCTTCGATGAGTCACTTTTTCTCC
>Ga0207933_1001065_pt1 | contig 22625 bp, 26 predicted proteins | sample NGESurdeep092012_4_FD_184488 | JGI IMG/M metagenome (GOLD analysis project Ga0207933, IMG submission 184488) | Arctic peat soil microbial communities from Barrow, Alaska - NGEE Surface sample F53-3 deep-092012 (SPAdes) | ecosystem: Environmental > Terrestrial > Soil > Wetlands > Peat ...
CGCCGTCTTCTTTGACATCGACGAGCTCTCCGATCACGCCACGACGCTGCCCCACATGCTTCCTCAGCCTGATGCGTTCTCTCGCAGCATGTCGGCCCTGGGCATCAGTGAGTCGATGACCATCGTCGTTTATGAGCAGGCGGCCGTCTTCTCCGCCCCCAGAGCATGGTGGATGCTCCGCACCTTTGGAGCAAAGAAGGTCTATCTGCTCGACGGCGGTCTTCAGGCTTGGCTCGCAGCAGGTTTCCCAACTCAATCAGGAGATGTTCTGCGCACCGCCGCCGCCTTCTCAGCAAGGCTCGACCCGGCCGCCGTCAAGAGCTTCACCCAGGTACAGCACCTGATCGCCGAACACGAGCAGATCCTCGACGCACGCTCCGCCGGCCGCTTCAACGGAGCCTTGCCGGAGCCCCGCCCACAAATCCCTTCCGGCCACATGACCGGCGCTATCAATATTCCCTTCACCGAACTGCTCGCCGCAAACCACCTGAAACCGGCAGAAGAGCTGCGCCAATTTTTCAAAGATAGAAACGTAAATTTGGATCGCCCGATCACGACTACCTGCGGCTCGGGTGTAACCGCCGCAGTCCTCAGCCTCGCTCTTGAACTGGCAGGCGCAAAAGATGTCACCCTCTACGATGGGTCCTGGTCCGAGTACGCACAGCGCGCTAACGCCATAATAGAACCCTCGAAAACATAAGCTCTTTCTCGAGGAGCGGCAAACAGAGGTATCGGGTCTCCGAAAACTCGAAGATACATTCTCTGAATCCGAAAGAACATTCATCTGAAGCCATCGACCCTTACCTTGCGGGCCTTATGGCGGGGACGACGGGGCTCGAACCCGCGACCTCTGCCGTGACAGTTATGCTAAGTGATTGTAAACAAATGATTTCATGGGCGTTGATGGCTAACTACAGCACCCTTGAGCATTCAAAAACACTGGGAAAAACGCGAATTCGCAATTTCAGCACCCTCGCCAGCACCCTCGCTCCGGTCTGCCCTTGAAGCGTCTGACCTCTGCCTATGCTGGGCACAGGTCCCTTGAAATGACTTCTCATAAGTCGAGTTGCTTCCCCCTGTCCGATCGATGATGGCTTGGCGATTTGGCGTGAGCTGAGTTGCATCCCTTGAGGGGGCCGAAAGAGTTCGTTGATCAATATGGCGTGGACGAATCGACCATGATGTGGCTCATGCATAAGAGCCTCTATCAAAAGATGGATTCCGCCGCCGAACTCGTGAGTCTCCCACACGGACCAACATTTGATTTGAAAATGACTAGCGCGGAAGATTTGCTCCCGGAATCGCGCGAAGCAGTTCAAGCAGTAGCAAACGACCTTCGGAATGACTGGCAGAGGGCTGTTGTCTTTGAACAGGAGCTCAGTGATCGCATGCCCGACCTCCATGCAGCACTTGAGAGAGGCAGACGACGGCTTCTTATGAAAGTCAGAACACATCCGACTAGTTCCCCTTGGGAAGCCATCACTCTCGCACAGGATTTCGCAGAGTCCATCTTTTCTGACGATTTTTCGCCCATCTACGGTACGTCGATGGTTCGCGATCTCTCCTCTGGAGAGGTCGCGCGGCTGGTGGGCGCCTGCCCCATAAACTGGAAAGTGAAGGCTGCAAATGGCCACAACTAGTCCGATTGCGAGGCTGGCGGCACTACTCGCCACCTCCAATGCCGAGCCCGAGATCACCGCTGAGCGATTGGTGCCGTCGACGCTCTATGACTTGGACTATCGTGTTGTCATCGTCGCTGCCGCTTTCCAAATGCATGCAGTTGCTGACCGGTTCTCTCCTCGGCCACGAATACAGAACACGCGCCTTAAATTGCTTCAGTTCGTCGCAATGCGGCCTTGGCTGCTTCCTACGATCCGACACTGGTCTGCGAATCGCGGTGACTCTTTGCGTCTCATCGACGGCGAGGAAGGCTTGAGAAAGGGCTTCATGACGGACACTATGCACGACAAAGTGATGCAATTTATAGCCGCCAGCGGCGCGTTGCGAAGAGAAGAAGTGTACGTAGTGCCTGGAATAAAACCGGATGTCCTGCAAGGCCTGCGATCTGTCGCGGAAAGCAACTCGCTCTTTCGCTCCGAGATCGCTGCACTAAGCGAAATGCTATCCATCACCGTTACCAATGACATGCTGGAGGGCTGGTGATCCGCATAGCGTACGTAAGGGTTTCGGGAAAATCGGAGCGAGGTGACTTCGAAGGACGGTTGGACTTCGGGCCAGGCCTCCAGGTAATCACTGCCCGAAATTCTTTTGGCAAATCTTTGGCTGCTGAATCTATCGCTTGGTGCCTTGGACTGGAAGTCATGCTGGGACGGAAGGAAAGTGATCCGTCTTTTTTCCCTGAGGCTGTACTCGAAGAACTTGACCTGCCTGATGCCAAGAACGTGAAAGTGATCTCATCCGAAGCCGAGATTGGTTTGATCCGGCATGACGGAGAAGAACTTCGAATCGCTCGCTCCATCACTCATGATCGCAACAAGATCAGGATTGAGAGGATTGTCGGGGAGCAGAAGTCCACGCTCACACTGTTGACTGGTTATGGCACCATGGTCGATGAAGCGACCGGCTTCCAACGGTTCCTCTTCGAATGGGTCGGCTGGCCGGTCAAGAGAACGACGACATTTGAAGGCAGTGACGCTTTCGTCTATTTGGAAAATCTCGCACCCTTGTTCTTTATCGAGCAGGAAGAGGGTTGGACCGAACTCCAGGCACGACAGATCAGCCGTTACGGCCAACAGCAGATCCGAGAGATCGCCGTGGAGTTCCTTCTTGGGGCAACCGCCGCTCTCGATCAGCGAGTGTCACGTCAACGGACCGCAACCAGAGAGGGTTCCCTCAGGGCCTCTGCCCGAGTTCTAGCAGAACGCGCGAATCAAGTATTCCATCGGCAAGGATGGGCCGTGGAATGGTCTGGCAATGGATCTGTGAAGGAAATTCTTTCTCGCTGGTCAAGTCATTCGATTAAGGAAATCCTGCTGCAGAACGCAGAGGTAGACATGCCGAAGTCTCTGGCGGCGGCGCGCGAACGGCTTGCCGTCCTACGGGATAAGCTTACGCATCAACCGATCGATGCATCGAATGTCTCGGCGGCTCCATCGGCATCTCAAATTGTCATCGACTTGAAGCAGAAACGTCACCGGATGAATTCCGACCTTCGTACGCTACGAGTACGGTTCTCGGATACTCAGCACACCCTCCAGAGTCTCGACCACCGTATTCGCTCCGCCACAGATGTATTCCGCCTGAAAACAACGGGAGTTGGACGCCTCACCCACCTCGAATGTCCGACATGCCATCGCGAATTAGATCTTGAACAGTTTCACCTTACAGAACAGACGGCTCCCGACGTGGAGGCGCACATAGAAGGGCTCAAGCGAGACCGCACTCTGACGAAACAAACACTGGTTGGTCTTTCGGCCACACTGCGGGCGATTGAAGCCGAAATTACCCGAACTGACACCGAACTGCGGAACGCCCAGCGGGCTTTGGAAGACGTCGACGCCACGGTAGGGCCAGTTCGGGAACAGATAGTGAAGGCAGCTGCCGATCTGGCTACTCAAGAAAGATTGATCGACCGACTTCATGCAACGCAGGCGGATCTCGAAGAACTGCAAGGCGCCATCGACAACTGGATATCTGAGGCGAGAGCCACACAGATCGATGTCGAGTCAGCCACGGATATCGAACAAAGGGCATCGGCCTTCAGGCACGCCTTGGGCCAGTACCTTGTCGCTCTTGGCCACAGCGCCGCTGTGGCACGAGGGGTCGCTGCTCTGCGATTCGAGTCAGGACAGTACGAACCTTACCTCGACCTTCGCCGACTGAGAGCGCTTGGATCAGGCAGTGATCCCGCTCGTTTGGTAGCTGCATATTCTTTGGCTCTTGCCGCGGCCTCCGATGAGCTTGATGGTCTACATCCTGGATTCGTAATTCTCGATGAGCCTTTACAGCAGAATCCTGATACGCATCACATTGATCTTTTTCTGAACTTCTTGAGTGGAAAAATCGCGAAGGACGCTAAATTTCAGACCCTCATCTTTACGTTTCTGACGGAACCGCAAATAGCAGCCCTGCGCGTTAATGGCATCAATGTGCTGGCATTGGAAGGTCATCTCCTCGCGCCAGCACCAGCTACCCAAAAAGAAGCACAGAAAGAAAGCCCGGACGCCACAAACGCTTGATTTGCGTTAATTGAGACATCGTGACCGACGTATCATTTTCCCTTAAATCTTTCCAGCAGGCGATCCGTGCTAATGCCGTGGACTTGCATCCCTCCGCGACCGATCGAAACTTGCTCTTTCATGTCGATAGGCCTGGTGCAGGTGTGACAAGGTTGACGTTCGCGCGGATGAAGGGTAGGACGGTCACTGCGATGGTCATGTTTACCCAGGTCCAACACTACGAGGGAAAACCTTGCTATCAGATTGGCTATGCAGTTCCCAAGCGGTATCAGAAGCAGGGCCGTGCGAAGGAAGTCGTCGCCGCAGCGATCAAAGAATTCACGTCTGGAATAAAGCGCCGTGAACCTGAGTTCCACATCGAGGCGCAGAGTAGGGCGTCTCTGCGAGTAGCAGAGCAGTTAATCTCGGACAGTCCAAAAGAAGTCACCGACAAAATAGCTGGCGTTCCTGCGCTCCAATACCTGAAGCACATTAAGTAAGGGTAACGGTCTTCCATAGCGATTTGCTCACCGTCATGAAGTTCGCACCGGCGCCCGACTTCGCGCGGATGACGGAATTCGCAGAGGCGTCAACGAGCGCACCACCACCAAGTCACTCATCCGGCGCCGGATTAGTACTGATATGTCGGCTTGTCGTCACGATTAGACTGGGCCGATGCCTGCCCAATGCTCTTCTCACCTGAGTGCTTTCAGCACCCTTCTGCACCCTTGCAATCAATTCGAGCGGGAACAGAGCCATCAGAACAAATAGTTTGCCCAGAATTGATGACACAGACCTCTGCCGAACTCCGGCAGAGGTCGGCACGAAAGTCGCTTCCGCTGCGTAACGACATTGCGAGCCGCTGATACATTGAACGTAATGAAGAAGAGCTCCAAGACACTGGCAAAGAACGCTAAGGCCACACCGCCGAGCCCCAAGGTGATCAACTTCGATGAACCCACATTTGCAGAGATCGCCAAGCTGATTTCCGCTTCACGCGACCGTGCTCTCCTATCGGTGAATACGGTCCTAATCGATCTCTACTGGAAGATTGGCCAGATCATCAGCCGCAAAATTGCGGCTTCGGAATGGGGCGACGGCGTGGTCCCGCAATTGGCGGCCTACATCGCTCGCAGTCAGCCAGGTCTCCGCGGCTTCACCCGGCCGAACCTCTTTCGAATGAGGCAGTTCTACGAAGTATATAAGGAGGAACCAATTGTCGCGGCACTGCTGAGACAATTGCCCTGGACTCATCATCTGATCATCGTTAGCCAGAGCAAGAGTGCGGAAGAACGAGAGTTTTACTTGCGAACAGCTATTAGAGAGAGCTGGTCCAGCCGCCAGTTGGAACGTCAGATCAAGGCTGCTCTCTTTGAGCGGGTCATCCTCTCTCCTGCAACAGTCTCGGCACCGCTGAGACAATCTCGTCCCGAGGCGATCAATGTCTTCCGGGACACGTATATGCTCGAATTCCTCGGCCTTCCGCCGGGACACTCCGAAGCCGATCTCCACGTTTCTTTACTTCTCAAGCTCAAGGATTTTTTGATCGAGCTGGGGCAGGACTTCTGCTTTGTTCGTTCCGAATATCCCGTCCAGGTCGGCGGACGAGATTTTGCGCTCGATCTCCTTTTCTTTCACCGTGGCCTGAATTGCTTGGTCGCATTTGAATTGAAGGTCGGCCGTTTCGAGCCGGAATACCTCGGGAAGCTGGAATTTTATCTGGAAGCCCTGGATCGAGATGTTCGCAAGCCCCATGAACGGCCAGCAATCGGAGTTTTACTGTGCGCGAGCAAGGACAAAGAGGTAGTCGAGTATGCCCTCAGCCGCACCCTCTCCCCTGCCCTAATCGCTGAATACCGAACACAGCTTCCTGATAAGAATTTCTTGCAGAGCAAACTGCATGAGTTCTATCTACAAAATACCCAGAATGAGAGTGAGGTGGAGGAGTGGCTGCGGGAATCGGTAACGCCTGCCTACGATGCGCAGATCGCAGGTCCTTCTCGCAACGTATCTGGAGCTCAGGTACGATCTGCTCTCTCGAAAGCACATAAGAAGGCAGTCGCAAAAAAGAAATAGTACCTTGCTGCTGCTGCAGGTGCCGCACCGACACATTGTGTGCTCCTGTGTCGTCATTCCAAAATGGAATGACGCTCGCTCAAAAAGTCATTGGACGTATCCGGAGAGTGCCCTTATCTTCAACGCCTTAATCATCATCGCGCTCATCCCGCTCGCGTTGCGGGGAGTGAGCTACAAGCCGATGTCTGCGGAGACGTTGTTGCGTCGCAATCTAATTCTCTACGGAGGGGGCGGAATTATCGCACCATTCGTCGGAATTAAGCTCATCGATAGAGCCTGCCCGAGTCGAACCCTCTGTACCAAGTCTGCATGGCGAGTGGTCTCGCGTTCCATCGATGACGACGCGTTGAACCGCATGAATGCGCGTGCCACCCCAGCAGCGATGAGGCTGCGGCGAACCACAGTTGAGCATCCCTTCGGAACAATCAAATACCGCATCCTCGGGGATCCTCGTCTGCTGTTGAGAGGCCTGGCAGGCGCTCAGACCGAAATCAGCATCGCCATCATGGCTTACAACCTCAAGCGCATCGTCAAGGTGCTCGGCGCAACGCTGCCTCACTCAGGCACTCACACCCGCCTGAGATGAAATCGCTGCTCAATTAGAGTCGGTCAGACTCTCGTCTTTGGCAAATCCGCCACTCTGCCTTAGACGACCTCATCTGAAACTGTGTTCCGTAACATACTTTTCCGCGCCCGTTGGGATGTGTCCCTATTGACCGGGCAAAAGGAGAAACACCATGCAGACAGGTATCTGAGATTTTGACCTAGCTAAGAGTTAACACCAGGCGCAACGCTTGTCCTTTAGAATGCCGTTCTATCCAATAGCAATCCCTTGAACTCAGGCACCTTGCGGCGTTTCACTGCGCAGACCATCTGGTATCTGTCCTCCACGCATCGAGCGAGAGCGAACCCGCCCCGAGAAGAACGATCGCGATCAAACCAAGCAGCATACAGAAATCCGTTCGCCCATCATGCATCGTTGACCAGAACCCCTGTTTGGCGAGGACGTTGAGCTTAGTTGTGGCAATAGCGACAAGGATGTCAATGAGAAGGGGAAGCGTCGCGAGAACCGTGAAGAACCCTACTATGAGCATTGTCCCGCAGACAATCTCTACGACCCCAACAAACGGTCCAGTGAACTGCGGAGCCACGATACCGATCTTCAAGAAGCGACCTGCGCCCAGCGAGGTTGGAAAGAGGAATTTCTGGATACCCTCTGACAGAAACACCCAGCCCACAAGCACTCGAAGGAGGAGAATGCCCCAGGACTGACGTTGATTGAAGTCTTGCGAAGGCATTGACATGGCGAACCTCAAAAGTGGACGTGACTTATCTAGCGCAGAGCGAACTCTTTTCAGAAGATATCTACGATTGGAGGAAATGTCAGAAGTAGACTCAGGCCGAGCAGGACGAAAGCAACGGCAATCGTGCGTCCCATGACAACTGTCTTTTTCCCCCAACGCCACTCAAGTAATCCCCAGACCACGAACCAGATAAGGATTGCGACCGTAGTAACACCCGAGAGTGGCCCAGTCGGTTTGTAGAAGTTGAGGATGTTCTTTATGGCAACTGATTTGTCTCCGGCGAAGGCGAGGACCGCCAGGGAGAAACAGCCGATAGCGGCGGCAAGAATGGCAGCTACGCCGGAACCGTTCGGGATGACGGGAACGCCGAAAGAGAGGGAGCGATCTGAATTGTTCACTTTTCTTCTCCGTGACTCAGTTGAATCGTGTGACCGCCCTGCACCGGCGCGTACTTGCTAATCATCGCGCCGAAGAACCCGGCGACACCTGCTGCAATAAAAGAAGCCAGAGCGAATGAGAGCATCCCAGCACGAAGTTGACGGTGATTCTTGAGGTCGCGACCATATTTGATGAAGACGAATGCGACCATCGTGATAGAGATCGGCGCAAACCAAGCGATATGTTCCTTCCACTCCATTCCGAGGGAGTGCCATCCGGTAGTGGAGGGGCTGGACATGAGTAGTCGTTGCGGAAACGCGGCGAGGTCAACGGTCCCCGCAGGGGCTGCCGCCCGATACCACGGATAAACAACGTAAGCGCCAGTCAATACGGCAACCCAAGCGAGAACAACCATTGTGAGCAGATAGAACTTTAGGAACCGTTCACTGCGGGCTGTTAGCTCCCCTGGAGTGGACGGGCCCACAAACCGATAGAGTTCCACGAGAGCTCCGGAGCACGCCAACAGATAGAGTGCGCCAAATCCCATACCATGTATCAGGGTCCAAAGACCTCGTTCCGTAATCTCCATTTAGCGTTTCTCCTCAGTGGTATGGTGCGAGTTTTTTGGATTGGGAGTTGAAAATCTCATCTGTGCTGTTGGCCGGATTGCAGCGCGTCTTTTGCCGTTTTGTCGTCGCTGTCTTTTTGTTTTCCCCAAGTCTTATAAAAGCCGAGATAGGCATAATTCTCTGCTTCGCCCGCAACGGAATGCCCGTACGCAAAGAGCAGTTGATATCCCTCTCTTTTGAAGTGGTAGTACCCGCCAGCGTCTATAAACGTTGCGCGCCGCGTGTAAGGGATATCCGGTCCCTCGCCGCCATGCGCGAACAATTCACCAGCCAGCTCCCACCTTTCCCCGAGCTTGCGCTTCAGCAAGAATCCGCCATAGGGATAGTTTCCGTATCCCTCCTGGCTATTGAGTACATACCCGCCACCGCCATCGAGCGTCCACGACCCAATGTTCTTCTGCATCCAAAGCGGAACCTTATACCAGGTCTTTCCGACGCCTAAGCCTTTGGTGAAACTTCCTGTTGGAACTTCGAACATCGGAAACATGCCGATCTGTGGCCGCGTCTTGGTCTCAAGCAGAAATGCGACCTTTAAGCCAAGTTCGGTGTCCGTTAGCCCAGAAGCGCTTTGAGAAACGTCCGCCCCTTGGCTCCGCGGAACAATAGCTCCAAACGGCAAGACGGCGTGCAGTTGAACCCTTGGAATCGCTCCCCAGTTGAACTCGAACGCGGGACCGACTGGATCGATTTCAGTAGGAGCGCTACTGACCGCACCAAAGACGTAAAACTCATAATTCTGGAAATCTACCGGCACTGGATCGTCGGTCTGGAAGGGAGGACCCTGCGCCCAAAGGCGCGAGCCGATCAGCACGAGAAGCAGGAACAGCATGAGTTTCAAGCAATGACTGCGACCCCTCATAGGTGCTTCGGCCTCCTACCAACATCGAAACCTGTTGCTATCGAAGTTCGATAGTACACTATCGACATTCGATTCTGGTCAAGCGGAGGTATATTTGATCTGTGTCCAATCACCAGCGAGAACTCTTTTTCGGTCTCATACGGATTCATGTACTCGTACATGCGTCTCACGAACCCATCTTCGGACTTGCGATGATGGAGGAACTCGCGCATCATGGGTACCGCATCGGTCCCGGAACCCTCTACCCCCTCCTACATGGCCTGGAACGTAGCGGTCTGTTGAAGTCCGTCCTCAAGAATGTTGGCGGGCACAGTCGCCGGGTCTACAAGATCACGTCTTCCGGCAAAAAGGCTTTGGACAAGGCCAGAGTGAAGGTTGATGAACTGCACCACGAACTTCATGAAGAGCATCCCCGGAAGATATCGCCTCTCAGCGACGGCTCCGCGAAAAGCTGAGCCTGAAGTCCCCCTACGGGGCGTCCTCAATCGGATGCACCTCAAAAGAGGCCGCAGATTGGCCAAAGTAACGCCGCCGCATCCAAAACGCCACGTTCACAAGACCAATCAGAGCAGGAACTTCGATCAACGGTCCGACGACCCCGACGAACGCTTCGCCCGAGTTCAAACCGAAGACCGCGACGGCCACTGCAATCGCCAGTTCGAAGTTGTTGCCCGCAGCCGTAAATGAGAGCGTCGCGGACTGAGCATAGTTGGCGCCCAGCTTCTTGCCCATCCAAAAGCTCACCAGGAACATGATGAGGAAGTAGATGACAAGCGGAACGGCGATCTTCACAACATCGAGCGGAAGCCGCACGATCAGGTCGCCCTTGAGCGAAAACATCACAAGGATAGTAAAGAGCAGCGCGATGAGCGTGAGCGGACTGATGCTAGGAATGAATCGTGTCCGATACCATTCCTCGCCCTTGAGGCGGATCAAAATGTATCGGGTAACGAATCCGGCCACAAACGGAACGCCAAGATAGATACCAACGCTCTTCGCGATCTGACTGATGCCGATCTGGACAACGCTACCTTCAAGGCCAAACCACTTTGGCAGGACCGTCAGGAAAGCCCAGGCGTACACGCTGTAAAAAAGGACTTGGAAGACACTGTTGATAGCAACAAGGCCGGCGACGTAATCAGTATCGCCCTCTGCCAGTTCATTCCAGACCAGGACCATTGCGATGCAACGCGCGATGCCGATAAGGATCAGGCCGCGCATATAAGCAGGCTCCCCGCGCAGAAAGACTATCGCAAGTAGGAACATCAGCACCGGGCCAATGATCCAGTTCTGAGCCAATGAAAGGCCGAGGATGCGCTTGTTGCGGAAGACTTCACCTAGCTTTTCGTAACGAACCTTCGCCAGCGGCGGGAACATCATGATGATTAGGCCAATGGCGATGGGGATGTTCGTCGTACCCGTCTGAAAGCGATTGACGAAACCAGAAGACGACGGAACAAAGTGTCCGATCGCCACACCAATTACCATCGCAAGAAAGATCCACAGAGTCAGGAAGCGATCGAGAAAAGATAGCTTCTTTCGAGCGGCAGGAGCGCACACACTGCCTTGAGTCGCGGAGATCGACATTAGCACGCCTCACAGGATGGTTTACCGACCGTCATCGGCGGCGGTGCGCCTTCGAGAAGGGCATACTTTGCCGGTGAGCAGCAAGCCTTCGTAAGCCGTGCTTTGTCCGCCAGCATCGCCTTTTCGTCCCGCAGCCAGTCGAGTGTCTGCTTTAGAACTTGCGTTGCTCCGATGTTTGGAGGCATGACTACTCGCGCCTCGTTACCTCGACTGGCTCGCACACGAAAACAGGGCCGGAGCGAATATCTATGTTGCTGCCAACCCACTTCGCCCCGGCAGCCGGAAGCGGACGAAAGACTGCATCGCATTTGTCCGCCATCTCTATATAGACATCGACACCAACGGCGACGCCCGGCTCTCTGCGCTTCGCGCATCGGATGCCGTGCCAATGCCGAGTGTCATCCTCTTCACCTCGCCTGGCAAATACCAAGTGCTCTGGGTGGTCGATGGATTCGACTTTGCGCGTCAGGAACAGACGCTCAAGCTGCTCGCCATTGCCTTCGGTGGCGATCCCGCCTGCACCGACTGCAACCGGGTTCTCCGCGTCCCCGGCTTCCTGAATCGCAAGTACGATCCCGCTCACCGTGTCACGGTCGAATATCCCTGCGATTCGGTATGGACTCCAGATGACTTCCGGCTCGACGTTGGGACGGTGGACGCGATGCTCTTTGAGCACGCCGTCCCGTCGCGGAAGCAGCCCGAAAAGCGCAGCAACTCAGAAAGTGATTGGGCATCCTCGACTTTCTTAAGCTCTCCGACAGCTACAGCGAACGCGACCTGGAAACCGCCATCCTTCGCGATATCGAAGCCTTCCTGCTGGAGATGCGAAGCGGGTTCAGTTTCGTGACCCGGTAAAAGCGTATCCATGTGGGGCAATATCTCACCGAACTGCCTCCCAAAAAGGTTTTGGAACGGAAGCTGCATGAGTCAATTACCCTCTCCCGAGCCCTTCTGGAGGATCGCCAGCGTACCGTGTGATTACTTTTCCTGTGGCTCAGGCGGCTTGGTCCATCGATCCAGAGCTTTTCGGGCCTCTTCCATCGCTTCCCGATCCTCGTACATCACGATCCGCCACTCCTCTTCGTGCTTTGTAAAGACCAGCCCATACTGGCTCATCATGTCGCAGATCAGATCGTAGATGGACGCAAACACTTCGATAGACGGCCACACATATTCCTGCAACCAAAGCTCATGCAGGATGCGTTCGAGCTTGGTCATGAGATTTTCGATGGCCGGATTCTTTCGGAACACCTCGTCAATCCGGAGACACGGTGATCCCATCAAGCGCCGTAAGGTCGATTCCTGCATACGCAGCGACATACAGATTTTCTTCAAGAGTGATGGTGACCGCCTCCTGAATCTCCGGTTGGCCTCGCCGGTGGAGCGCATCTGTCGGCTTTCTACTACCGCAACGATTATCTCGGCGTGGAGCAGTGGAGCCGGAACATCGTGCGCGGCAACTATGTCCACCTGATTGCTTTGCATGAACAGCACCAGCGTTTCGCAAAGACGTGGGATAACAACCTGCGATTGCAGGGGTACATAGACGCTTTTACGGACAAGTCGATTCGTGGCTAGTCCGCTCTTCGGAGCGGATACAGCCAGTGTGTCTCCGCTCCGTTTCCATTCATTCTCAACCGCTCGAAAGGAGCACTCCATCATGGAAACCCAAATCGTCAATGCCACCGAATACCGCAACGTCTCGCTCTCTCTGCTGAGTGAGTCAAAGACCAACCCGCGCCACAGCTTCGAGGAGATCGCCTTGAAAGAACTGGCCGAGTCCATCCGCAGCCAGGGCGTCCTCTCGCCCTTGCTCGTCCGGCCTCTCACCGAAAACGGCTTCGAGATCATCGCCGGGGCACGGCGTTGAGCGTCATCTGCACCTGACTCATGTTCGGGTTCACCGTAAAGGCTCGGCGCTGCGCGACAGCGGACGATGCGAATAGCAGCGGAAGGGCAAGAACGAGCGAAACTGCAAAGCGCTTCATCGCGATGGAAGGTCCTCAAACAGGAGTGACGGTGCATGAAAGTATTCGAGTCCAACGGCAATATCAGTTGCAGCGGTTTCGGGTAGACCGTACCCAAAATCGATCGCCAGAGCAATTTTAGGGAGTACGAGGCTTCCGGGATTGTCTAAAACCCGATCAAGGGCGTGCTTTAGTTGCGGTTCCAGATTCGGTGGAGCCGGAAGGAAGTCCGTAAAGGCCCTCTCCAATTTTCTTCGTTGCCACTCGTTCATAGACTCCTGGTGCAGTTGATTCAACGCGTGACCTTAGTTCTGTCTCTTATCCAAGCCGCTGATGAGTGAGACGTGGGTTTAGGTCTCTAGATAGCACCGGCCCGGAGTGGTTGCGATGACGATTTGTTCAGGATACTGGCGTCGGCGCTTCAGCCAAAGGCAAAGCGCCTACTAAGTGTATGTGGGCTACAAAACGCTCGTCGAAGAAAATGACACAATCGTCATCTTCGGTATAGGCCAAGCAGGAGTTGTAACCGAGTGCGTCGAAATGTCCTAACATGGCATCATGCGGCTACTGCTAGTGGAAGATGAACTCGAAATACAACGCTTTCTCAAGCACTCGCTTGCGGAGGCCGGATATGAAGTCGATGCCGCCGAGAATGGGCATACGGCAGCGCTTCTCGCGAGGAACAATAGGTACGACGGTCTGATCGTTGATCTTGGTCTGCCTGATCAAGATGGAATTGACTTGATTCTGCAGCTTCGTAAGTCCGGGGTAAACAGCCCGGTCCTGATTCTTTCGGCAAGGCGATCCGTTGATGAACGAGTCAAAGGTCTTGAGCAGGGCGGCGACGATTACCTGACCAAACCATTTGCCGTGGCTGAGTTGCTTGCACGGCTACGCAATCTGATGCGGCGAAATCCGGCAGAGAAGGAAGATGCCATACGCCTCCGCGTTTTGGATCTAGAGATGGACTTCATCAAGCGCAAAGCTACCCGCGGAGGTGAGGTTCTAAATCTTAGTCCGCAGGAGTTCGTACTTCTGGAGTATCTTTGCCGCCACGCAGGAACGGTGGTTACACGTTCCATGCTCTTAGCCGAGGTTTGGGGAATGCGCATTCAGCCGGACACCAACATTGTCGATGTTCATATCTATCGTCTTCGGGGCAAGATCGATACCGAAGGACGCGAATCGCTAATCCAGACGTTGCGAGGTGTCGGATATGTTCTCAAAGGCCGATAAGCCTATTCTACGAAGCGCGGCTTGGCGCATCTCTCTATGGGCGACGCTTGCCTTTGCCATCGGGACAATACTTGTATTTGCAATGCTCCATCGCTTCGTGGCCAACGATATCCAGCGCCGCAGCGATGCGTGGCTCTCCGGTGAGGTGGAAGTGCTTGGGGACGTGGCGGAACGCACGCCCAAAGATCGCCTCTACCGCAGGGTAGTGGGAGAGGTGGCGGAGCTTGCGAGCAGAGAGGTGCCGAACAGATCCCGCTCCAGTGGCAATGAAAACGGGTCGGTCTTTTTCCTTCAGGCCGGAGATGACGGTCCCGCGAAACTATGGGTGGGAGCTGGCGACGGATCCGCAAATTTGGCCGCGATTCGCGCCACAAAGGCGCTTTCCGATGTCCCTTACGACCTGAACGTCAAGGGATTCAATATCCCATTTCGTGTCGTAGCAGTGCAGATTGGAGACGGGAGCCATATTTACCTGGGCCTTTCGGAGCGCGACGAGTTGCGCGTGCTGGAGAGCCTTCGGATACGCTTTCTCAGCATTTGTCTTCTCATCGTTCTTTTCGGCTTCGGCATTGTGTTTTACGCGACCAGGCGGATGCTTGGTCATGTCCGCGAGATCACGGAAGCGGCATCGAGGATCGGTCAGTCGGACTTGAGCAGCAGAGTACCGAATACAAGACGCAACGACGAGATAGGGCATCTCGCAAGCACGCTCAATCACATGTTGGATCGCATTGAAGCCACCATACACCAACTTCATACCATCACCGGCTCACTGGCGCACGATCTTCGCAGCCCATTGACAGCTATTCGCGGGAAGCTGGAGGTTGCTCTCTCGGGAGACGTGAGGACTGATCGGAGCGAACCGATTGCCTCGGCCATTGATGAGCTCGACCGCTTGACAGAGCTTCTTAACACTTCTCTAGACATTGCCGAGGCAAAGGTGGACGCCCTCAGGCTCTCGCCAACCACGGTCGATTTAGACAAACTCATACGCGTCATGATCGACCTTTACGAACCTTGCCTGTCCGAGAAGGGTGCAAAAATTCAATTGCGCAGCGCCGGCCCACTCAGAATAATGGCAGACGAGGCTCTCCTTCATCGGGTGATCGCGAACCTGCTCGACAATGAGCTGAAACATCTGGGGACCTGTTGCACCGTTTGCTTAACGCTCCGTTCGGACGACTGTTTCGCCGTTCTCACTCTGGAGGACGATGGTCCAGGATTCGATCTGGAGATGGGTAGCTATATGTTCGAGAATCGAGTGAAAGGAAGAGCGTCGCAAGGCCACGGACTCGGCCTCGCGTTTGTCGAGGCAGTTGTGCGTGCGCATGGTGGAAGTGTAAAAGCTGCCAACCGCGATTCCGGCGGCGCGCAACTGTGCATCACCTGGCCTCTCGCAACAGGCGAGACGGCCGAATCGTCGCACTCTCTGAACCTGATCAACGGATAGAAGCATGGAGATGTGACATAAACGTCTGCGTGACTCTTCTGTCGATAGTGGAATTGGCTCTGATCTGGTCGCAGAGTACCTCCCGAAAAGAAACATTTTATTTAGCCGCAATTCTTGCAGCAGTCTCACCCCTGGCATTTATTATTTTGTGGCTAGGCCGGAGAAGTATTGTAGGAACACTTTCAGATCCGAACGGTACACTGCCTCTTCGAGTGACATTGTTCGGCGCAAAATTTGTGGTCGACCTAAATCTTGCGGCGGTGGTCGCCGCATTGATATCGCTTCCGGTGATTCTGTCACTCTACTGACATGACGATTTGTTCATTTCCAATGTCTCACTCTCGCACAGGTCTAGCATGGATATTGATGACTCCGCGATATTCTGCGTTCTTAGCTCTTCTGTTGATTTCATGCTCCGCGCTTGGACAGAGAGCGGCCATCAGCCTTCCAGTCGGGACACCACTTCCGGTTCAAATCGAAAATCATCTTCCCATGCGAGTTGGCCAGCCCATCGTTGCCCAACTCATCTATCCCGTCTATGTCGATGACACGCTCGTCTTGCCCTCCAAGACCACAGTAACGGGCACCGTAACCGCCCTTCGCCCCAATCACTCCCGCCGGATCACTTCCCGCCTTCGTGGAGACTTCACGCCATTCGATACGCCTGTCGTTCATTTCACCAGCATCACTCTCGCAGACGGTTCGACCATTCCCATCAGCACTGACACGGCGACCGACGGTGCTCCCATATACCGTCTCGTTGCACCTCCTCCACCAAAGGGCGGCGTTGTTCATCAGGAGTGGGACAACGGGCTCCAAATGTTTCGCGACAGACTCGCAGTCATCACCGCCCCCGATAAGCGCGACCGCCTGGTTCAGTTTCTTTATACTCAGTTGCCTTATCACCCTCAGCGCATTGCGAAGAACACCGCCTGGACAGTCGAAACCGCGGAGCCTGTCTCGATACTCCCGCAACAGGCTGGGAGTGTCACACTCGCGCCGCCGCCGTCCCCTGAGGCTGCACCAACAAGTGGCGAGATCTTCCAGTCGTGGATTATTCAGGCATACCTTGACGAATGCCTAAACTCTGCGACCTCACGAGTGGGCCAAGAGATCAAGGCCACGGTTGCCGCGCCCATCTACAATCCCGACCACACTGTTGCCGTGCCCCAAGGCGCGACGATGATCGGACACGTTACGCAAGCCAAACCAGCCCGAATGTTCGGTCGCGCCGGCGCGCTTCAGTTTACCTTCAATCAGATCACTCTTCCCACGGGTACTCGAAACGTCCAGGCTACCCTCGCCGGCGCAGATTCCGCTGCCGGGCAGAATCTCGCCCTCGATTCCGAAGGTCAGGTCAAACCCAAGCCGCATGATAAGCTGCTCGTCCCTTTTACTCTTCTCGTCCTGGCCGCTCGCCCACTTGACGAAGACGCTGGCGCAAGCGGTGCCTTCGGCAAGGAGGCCGTAGCGTCCAACAGTCTTGGTGTGATCGGTTTCATTGTTGGAACCGCCGCCGGGGAACGCAACCTAGCGGCCGGCATCGGCTATTATGGCGCTGCAATTTCGATCTATGAGCGTTGGATCAAGCGTGGTCATGAGGTCAGCTTTACCCGAGACACTCGACTCGTCCTTCAAACCACGCCGCGCCGCTCCCCCAGGCTACCCTCCAATCCGATCCCAGCTAAGTCCCGCCTAGATTGAATACCTAATCCGCCACTCTGGAGTGTTAGCGGCTTGTTTATTCCCAGGTTAGAGATTAGATCGTCCGAGGAGACTCCTCATGAAGTTCGTGGTGGAGTTCATCGACAGACCACTGCGTTCCAGACCATGCAGGAGGGGTACAGGGTTCCCAGTCCAATACGATACAGGGGAGTTCCGGTGATTGCGTTCTCCTGAACAAATCGTCATCCTATTAACTGCCTGCGCAGTGCTATCAAAAGAACAAAGCGCACGTCTCAATGAGTAGCTATTGTATTGAGAATAAGGAGCCTGTTCTCTCAAGTAGTCGACTGTCGCCGGATTGTCGTCTCTTTTTTGGTCCCAGCTTTCCCAAGAAACCACACAACATTCAATTTCGATGATCTGGACTGAGGGCCTATTTCGCTTGACTACGTCTTACCTGAACCGTATCGCTACTGCCGTACCAGAGCACAATGTACATGACGCCTTTGTCGTCTTCGCAGAGAAGATGCTTCACGACCCGCGGCTGCAAGCAGTCTTCCGCCGCATGGCGAGCCGCGCCGATATCACGCATCGCTATTCATTTCTCAATCCGCAGAAAGATCCCGACCGATTCTCGGCGTATAACGCGCATGAGTTCTATCGGCTAGGCAACTTTCCCAACACCGCGCGGCGCATGGAGCTCTTTGAGCAAAGCGCGCCGGTGCTGATGCGGAAAGCCGTGGACCGGCTCGCGCTAAGCGAGGAGGAACGGGCTGGCATTACGCACGTTCTAGTGACTTGCTGCACAGGGCTTTATGCACCGGGGCTGGATTTTGAGATCGTCGAACACCTTGGGCTCTCGACGGGCGTAGAGCGCACGATGGTTGGATTCATGGGATGCTACGCCGCGATCAATGCGCTCAAGCTGGCGCGACACATTGTGCGATCCGAGCCGACAGCGAGTGTGCTTATGCTGAACCTTGAACTGTGTACGCTGCACTTTCAGGAGACACAGGACTTGGAGCAGGTGCTCTCCTTCCTGGTCTTTGCGGATGGTGCGGCAGCGAGTTTGATTACTGCTCGCGAGCAGGGTTTGGCGCTGGACAGTTTTAGGGCTGTGATGGTCCCGGAGACACGTGGACTGATTACTTGGAAGATTCGCGGGCTAGGTTTTGACATGCTGCTTTCAGGCCAGGTGCCGGGACACTTGGGCCGCGCGTTGCATGAGGGAGAACTGATGAGAGAGCGCGAAAGCATTGACCTCTGGGCGGTACATCCCGGCGGACGGTCGATTCTGGATGCGGTCGAGAAGGGATTGGAGTTGCCGACCGATGCGCTGGCAGCATCGCGCGAAGTGTTATCGTGCTTCGGAAATATGTCATCGGCGACGATCATGTTTGTGCTGCAGCGGATGATGCAGCAGGCGCGGCCTGGGCAGCGCGGGTGCGCGATGTCGTTTGGCCCGGGGCTGACAGCAGAAACGATGCACTTCCATGTGGTCTAGCGCAGAGATGGACTTCAGTCAGCGGGTCTCTCCGCGTGAATTGCCGGAGCTGATGGATGGTGACTGTAGTTATGAGGATTTCCGTGACTGCCTGCGTAGTCTGGAAACAGTCAATCGCTGGCTGCTGGGTTATAGGCCGACGCTGGCTTGGCTGGAGCGGTTGCCGCATGGATTGCGTGATCCGGTACACATCGTCGATGTGGGATGTGGCGGCGGCGATCTACTGCGGCAGATTGCAGGCTTGGCACGGAGCCGGGGCATTGCTGTGCAATTAACGGGGATCGACTTGAATCCTTATGCTGCGCGTGCAGCAGCGGAGTCCACGCCAAATGAGCTCGGAATCGAATGGGTGACCGGCGATGCTCTGGAGTATCGCCCGAAGAAGCCGGTCGATATCGTCGTGAGCTCGCTGCTGGCACATCATCTGGAGGACGAGGAGATCGTCGCGCTGCTGAGGTGGATGGAAGCAACCGTGCAGGTAGGCTGGTTTATCAATGATTTGGAGCGGTCGGAGTGGAGTAGCCGGATGTTTGGGTGGGTGCGGTGGCACTGGCTTGTGCGGCATGATGGGCCGGTGTCGTTCCGGCGGGCCTTTCGGAAGGAGGATTGGGTACGCCTGATGGCTGCGGCTGAGGTCCCGCGAGAGGCTGTGACGGTGGAGCAGTGGCGGCCGGGACGGTTGTGCGTGGGGCGGTGGAAGTGAGGTCGGTGATTCTGAAACGTCTCGTTAGACTAAGGGATATGAAGCCTCTCGCCGCCGTCGCCCTCATGGCGCACCTCATCACGTCTAACCATCTGAGAGGCGAATAATGCCAACTTCCACTGTGCGAGCGCCCAGTTCAGCCGGTTCCAGATTCAAAACTATTCTCTGGGTCTCGCTTGGTCTCACCACGCTCTTCGTCTTCATTACCTCAGAAGTTCTTCTCGTCACCGACTATCCGATGTACCACGCCTACCGTCTGCAGGTCATCGCCGACCGCCATCTTCTCATCCCGCATACACTCGCCGGAACCTTCGCTCTCTTGATCGGCCCCATCAATTTCTCCTCGCGGATTCGCCAACGTCACCTCCAACTCCATCGCATCCTCGGCCGCATCTACGTCATCTCCGTATTTGTCGGTTCGTTCACGGGGATCGCTCTCGCCTGGGGCCGTCCGGGCCTCCCAGGAACCTCCATGCAGGCCGCCGCGTGGATGGTCTGCACTACCGCCGCCTTCCTCACCGCGCGCAACCGGCAGATCGCCGTGCATCGCCAGTGGATGGCGCGCTCCTATGCCGTCACGTTTACCTTCGTCTCCAGCCGTGTGCTCAACCTCTGGCCGCCTTACTGGGGCCACCTGGGTGACGTCTTATCCGCCGTCGGCGTGATTGCCTTCACGCTTGCCTCGCTGTTGATCGTGGACCTTGGCCTTAACTGGCGCGAACTCACCACACGTCGTAACTGATCGTCGGCCAGCGGTTAGGAGAGTTTAAGATGTGGGTTTGCAAAATGTCCTATTTCCCGAGGCTGTCCCCTATCAGGTCCGAGCTGACTACAGGCCCGTAACCACCAAGCTGTCCAAGAACTACCAACACCACAGGCTCGTCTCCCTCCAGTACCCACACCACCACATCTTTCGGCTGAAGGCCGATCAGCCGCGCAATCATACTCACGATGCCGCCCAGTTCCGGATGAATGCGAAACACTGCCGCCTTGAGGGAGTGTCCTACCAACTGAATCGTCTGCTCGTCCTCTGGCGAGATCAGGAGCCGAACCAACCGCCCGCCGCCGACTGGCGCCAGCATCCCTACCCGAAACGGCGTCTTGTCGCGCGGCACGTTCAGCAGTAGTGTCCCAACCATGCCATTCGCCAGGTCATCCGGCAGTGCCATGTGCTTGCTGTCGACGTGTATCTTGCCATTCTTGTCGATTGTGCGGTTGGTCACTATGCCGGTAGCGGCTTCTACCGTAAAGTCGATCGGCTTTGTAAAGAACGGCCCTTTCTGTATGTGATGGTTGCGCACTAACCGAAACGTGCCCTGCTGCTTGTACGTCGTCGTCTCATCATCAATCGACCCATCCACAAAGTGATAGATCATGCGCATCGTGACTTCATCACCCTGCACGACCTGCGTAAACTCACCAATGGCAATGGTTTTTCCATCCTCGGAGCGGGCCACCATAAACCGGTGCATTGGCCGTTGAATATGTCTCACTGAAATCGGTTCAGCAAGCGCTACGGTGCCTACCGTCATCGTCCATAAAACGACGACCAAGAAATCGCTTCGCCTCATCAAATACCTCGTTCTAACACCTTAGACGTCTTCCGATTCCAGCTTTACCTGCTTCAAAATGACGATTTGTACAGAATGACGCGCCGAACTGTTTTTGGGACGTCTACTAGAAATATGGAATACCGCTACAAATTGATTGAACATCCAGTGAATTAGGAGCAATGGTTTGCAAGACGAAGTGCTGATCCTCGGTGGTGGAGTGGCTGGCTGTGCGGCTTCGATCGCACTCGCCCGCAAGGGACGAAGCGTCACGCTGATTGAACGCGAGCCCACACCTCGCCATAAGGTTTGCGGAGAATTCCTAAGCGGTGAGGCTCTAGAAGATCTGCATGCACTTGGCATCGACGTGGGATCTCTTGGTGCCGTGCCCATAAATTACGTTCGCCTCGCCGCATCAAGGCGCGCCGCAGAGGCTCCGCTGCCTTTTCCAGCGGCCTCACTCACCCGCAAAGCGCTGGATACAGCGCTCATCGCCGCAGCCATCGCTGCGGGAGTCCGCCTTAAGCGTGGTCGCAGTGTGCAGTCGCTCAGTCGCTCGACCGGTAATCTCTGGCAAGCTACGCTTGACGACGGCACCACATATGAAGCTCCAACGGCCTTTCTCGCCACGGGTAAGCACGACTTGCGCGGCCACGGTCGCCCAAAGGACCCTCACCAATGGGTCGCCTTCAAGATGTATTACCGATTGTCTGCCGGCCAGACCGCTGACCTGGCAGACGCCTCCGAGTTAACGCTCTATTCCGGAGGCTACGGTGGTATTCAACCGGTGGAAGACGGCATTACGAATTTCTGCTGTGTGGTGCAACGGCGGTATTTTGCACGTGCGGGTCTTCGCTGGGAGGGCCTCCTCGCGAAGATGCAGCAGGACTGTCCCCACCTGGCGATGCGACTTCACGGTGCGGAGCCGCTGCTCGACAAACCGATCACCATCACTCATATCCCGTACGGTTACCTCCGCCGCACGACCGAGGATGGGCTCTACTGTATTGGCGATCAAGCAGCCGTAATCCCCTCGTTCACCGGCGATGGCATATCCATCTCCCTGCATACTGCCCGCCGTGCCGCCGCTGCCTATCTTGCTGCGATGCCGGCGCCGGTCTTTCAGCCGAAACTGCGCTCCGCAATGCTGCTCCAGATGCGTCTTGCCGAGATCGCCGCCGACGGCTTAAACAACGCACTCGCGCGCGCTGTACTACCGTTCTGCCTCAGGGTCTGGCCCGGCGCGATGCGCGTAACGGCTAGACTCACGCGTGTCACCCAGCCCGCTGCTGTCGCTCCACAGGCAGTCGCCATTTGAAGCCGGGCCACGCCAAAACAACTCTCGATGGTAAATACCCTCTAAGGGAGATGTAATGAAATCTTTCGCAGTCTTAGCCCTCGCTGTCATACTCGGTCCAGCCGCACTTGCCCAGCATCAGACCTTCGCCGTCAACCCCGATGCCAGCGAGGTCAAGATGAAGCTCAACACAACCCATGAGGTCGTCAACGGCACGTTCCACGTACAGTCCGGATCGATTG